>PVMK01177600.1_pt1 | contig 13215 bp, 12 predicted proteins | sample 1853481 | NCBI WGS metagenome assembly PVMK01 (sample SAMN08533507, study PRJNA380276) | Marine sediment metagenome, whole genome shotgun sequencing project.
CCGGCTCAAATTTAAGTGCAAATCAACAGCTGCACTTCTGGTCGCGCCTTTATAGAACCGCCTCAAAATTTCACGGGCAGATAAATTGCGGAATTGGGTGTAAAAAGAGGCCTACCCCGGGGTAGAAACAGCAATTACACCCGACGCAACGAACCTGACGCACTCGACGCCGGTGATGTGGTGGATGGGTTGGGGAGATGGCTTGGTGGCGGGTTGGCACGTTGTGGCAGTCGAGGCGATGCGTTTGTCACGGCCTGGCTAAAATGAACAACTTATTGATTCATAGAAAAAATACGAATTCGCCACCCACAGGTAAAAGTCGAGGTGGCGGTGGCCGGAATCAGGTACCCGTCAAAACGGAATGTCGTCATCTTCGAAATCAGAAGGGGCAGGATAGGGGGGCGATTGCTCTTCCCGACTAATTGCGGGCTCATCTCCCACAGTAACGATTTTCCATCCCTGTAGATTATTGAAATATCTTCCGTTGTACTCCCGACCACGGATATCAAATGTGACCGTAACTTCCTGCCCAACCTGCAGATTATCAAGCAAGGCTACCTTATCCTGAACAAATTCGATGTTGATTTCCTGGGGCTACTTACCGTCTTCAACGATTACGACCATTTCCCGTTTAGTGAATCCACTATCGAATGTTTTCACCTCCTGAATTATCTTTATCTCCCCAGTTAATTCATACGCCACTCAATCATCCCCTTTTCGTCAAATTTCAGTGGCGACAGTCTAACTCGCCGATGGCGGGTTGTGTAGCTATTGAAAGTTCCTTCGATGGTTCCTTCGATAGTTCCTGGAGATTCATGACTCCTTTTTTGACATCTGTATGGCCTTTCTGTGGGTATGTCAGGGGCTGCGGGTGGGCAATCTGTCCGGGTAATGACCCAGGGGCAAAGTACTCCACAGATTACCATTCTGGTGCCAGTAGCTGATGCCTGGGGCGGCCGGTCGGAGCTGTCTTGATTTGGCGCTATAAGGAGCCCCACGGAATTCGGGCGGCGATATGTTTGTGGATATGGAAAAAAGTATGGGCCCATAGGGGGGCAGCTAGAAACGCCAGTTGTACCCGACGAACCTGACGCACCCGACGCCAATGTAGTCCCTGCAAGGCCTTGGGGTAGATGGGTTGGCGTCGGGTTCGTCGAGTGCGTCGGGTTGATTGATGGTTTCTGGTAGGGATGGCCCAGTGATTTGCCAATTGCCTCTACTTTCTCTGAGTGTTTGAACGTCCGGAGAATTAATAAATTGCCATTGACAGGTAGCAGTTTTCGCAAACTCTTTTTGGGAATGGCCAGTCTCGGCCATGCATGCCATTTACACTGTTTTGAAAAAAGTCTCTGAGAATTGCTACCCTCCCTCCCTGAAGGCCCGGCAGTTAATCAGGGATCAAGCTCGAACAGGCCTACAGGGCAGGGTCCATAAGAAAACGGGCCGATTACTGCGATATTCTTTGCCGACATACAGCCGAATCTGATGTGAAAGGGCTCCCACCCCGGGGTAAAAACTCCAGTTATATCCGACGTACCTGACGAAGTCGACGCCGGTGATGGGGTGGAAGGGGTTGTGGGTGAAGGGTTGGCGACGGGTTGTCGAGTGCGTCGGTTATGACTCACATTTCTTGTGCCTTGCATCTGGCAGCGACAATTGAAACACGCATTTTGACAGATCGACGCTTACAACTGGAATAACCATGTCGTACACTCCTCTTCAGTGAATGGGCTAAAACTGCTGCCCATTCAAAGGGTAGATCACCGTAGAGGAGTCCATCCTATCGCCATGCACTGGTCGGATTCTTGAATACGCCTGCGGAGATTTCCAGCAATGCTTGAGCGAATCGCCCTTCATGCTGTATTTTGACTGGTTTGGAAGATTATAATTGGCGGCTTTATGCAACGGCTGGGTAAAGGGTAGACTAAAAGGCAGTAAATGTGAGCAGATTGATAAAGGGCAGCGGGGGAGCTTTATGGGCAAGCTAAATCGTAGCATTTTATGCGGCATCACATTGTCAGTCCTGAGCGGGGTTGGCTTCGCCGGGGAAGTCTCAGGCGGGATGAAGCCGAGTCGCTTATGCAGGAGTGCCAGCGTCAGCGTTAGCTGAATATTGCGCCACTTAAAGAGCAGGCGATTGAGGACTGCGTAAATAAACAGCGAAGAGACTGCGAATATTGTAAGAGGCACAACAGAAACTTTGGCGAGAGAAGAGCGGGAGGAACCCTACACGGGATGTTCTGGGGGCTCCCGGAATGTGAAAAAGCTGTCGGGGCAGAGCGGTATTTTAGAATGAACCCGGGCCGCCAGGTTTACAATTTACCATAGGGTAGTGGACTGTTAATGGCGCTTGAAAATCCGAGAACAATGCTTAGCTGGACCAATGCCATCGCGCAGGCATTGGAAGCCCGGGGTGTGAAGAGCCGGCGGCTGTTTGACGTGGCGGATGTCCCCTATCCATCAACAGTTGACCCAACGTATCGCATCGAGTCCCAAAAGGTATCTACCCTGCTTGAATTGTCGGTCAAAGAGACAAATGATCCTGCCTTTGGATTGATGTTGATACCTTATCTGCACGTGGCCAATTTTCAGGCGCTCGGATATGCACTGTTCTCCAGTAGTACACTGCATGAGTTCTGCCTGCGGCTGGTTCGATTCTTCAAATTGATGAGCGACGCTTCGCAGCACCATCTGCAAGAAGAGGGCGAGTGCTTCAAGCTAAGCCTGGAAATTTTAAGCCCCGCCATATGCGACGAGGTGGTAGACGCCTGGATGGGCACTGTCGTGCAATTTTGCCGGAGCATTTATCGTCCCGATTTTTCACCGCAGCGGGTCGAGCTCATGCGTTCGCCGCCTTCCTCCGGTGCAGAAAAATTTGGTCTGTTCTTCAACGCCCCTGTGACCTTCTCTGCCAGCGACAACGCGCTTTACATTGACCGGGGCGATATGTTTGTCACCCTGCCAACCGCCAGCAAGGAATTGGCCAGGCGTAATGATGAGGTGCTGATTGAACACCTGGCACGGCTTGATAAAGGTGATATCGTTCGCCAGATTGAGGCAAATATTATTGAATTGTTACCGACCGGTGAGTGCAGCAGGGACAAGATCGCGGCGCGCCTCAATATGAGTCCACGCAGTCTACTCAACAAACTGGAGCGCAAGAACACCAGCTACAAGGAGATACTGGAGAACCTTCGCTCGAATCTGGCCCAGCAGTACATCGAGCAGAAAGATATGCCTATCACTGAGATTACTTTCCTGCTCGGATTTTCGGATACCAGCAGTTTTTCCCGGGCATTTCGTCGCTGGACGGGGCAAGCACCCTCCGATTATCGCAAGTGAACGCGATACGGCAGTCTTCTTACAGACAGCCTTATTGCCACCAGAGAGCTTTTACACCCCGGTCGTTGCCCGCAATGGACTCTGCCATTGTGCGAATGGCGACTTCGTACTTCTCGGCAACGCTTTCCCGTTTGACTTTCAACGTATGCGTTAGAACGCCACTTTCAACACTCCAGGGTGTCTTGCAAATGACAATACCGGCGATCCGCTCGTGCGGTTCCAGTTTTTCATTGATATCCCCGGCAAAGGTCGCCAGTTTTTCTTCAACGATATCCTGGTCTGCGGGCGCTGTCTCCGACAGTGTACACAGCATGATGGGCTGGGTGAGGCCAAATCCGTAGAGGCACTGTTGCTCCACCAGAGCACTGCGGGAGAATGAATTTTCTATTGGGACGGGGGCGACATACTTGCCCTTGGAAGTCTTAAACGTATCCTGCACACGTCCGGTGATATGGAGATTTCCCCGTTCATCAAACCAGCCCTTATCTCCCGTATGAACCCAGCCATTCACGAAGGTTTCAGCCGTCTTCTCAGGGTTGTTGTAGTAGCCCAGGGCAAGCGCGGGACCACGGCCGAGGATCTCTCCACTTTCGGCGATTTTCACTTCAAACCCACCGCAGGCGGGACCAACCCCCACACTGCCATCAGATGCGCCAGGGGAGCAGGTGAGGGGACACAGCTCTGTTTGCCCATAGACGTCATGTAGCGGCATACCGAGACGGGCATACCACTCCTTAATGGCATTCGAGGTAGGCGCTGTGGCGGCCACAAGAAAGTTGACGTTTTGCAAACCGAGGTCGGCGCGAATTTGCCGCGCCAGTTCTTCTCCGCCCGGCTCAGCCAGTTTTTCCTGCAGCACCTGCGAGTCAATACCGATTTTAACCAGGACCCCCTGCAGCAATTTCTCCCAGATTCGTGGTACCCCCATTAAGAACGTGGGCGCTGCTGCCTCCATGTCAGCGGTAAACGTGTCGACACTTTCATTGAACGTCAGGCGGCCACCGACTTGTGTCGCATGAAAGACGGTGGCGGCCCGGTCTCCCAAATGCGCCAGTGGCAGGTAGGAGAAGAAACGTGTCTGCGGTCCGGCGAAATCGCAAACGGCTGAGACGAAAGCATTCAGTGTGTTCAAAGAATGTAACACGCCTTTGGGCATACCCGTGGTGCCGGAGGTGAATACGATGGTACAGGGTGTATCCGGGTCGGGGTGCTCTGGCAGGGGTGTGTCGGCCCCCAGGGCCAGGAACTCCTCAAAAGTATAATCGGCTTCTTCAATCTCCAGACCGGGAAGAGAGACGATTTCCACGGTTGTGGGGATTTCCCCTTTTACTGTATCCCAGTTGCTCGCTTCTCCCACAAACAGCAGTTGTATGTCGGCAAACGCCATCGCGTATTTAAAAGTAGCGGTCGGCATGGTGGTGAATACAGGGGCGAGTATATTGCCGGAGCGTAATACCCCCAGGTCACACATCGACCAATGGGCACGGTTTTTGGAAAGGATGGATACTTTGCGTGGCTCATCTGGAAAAAGGGCGGCCAGTGACCTGGACAGAGATTCAACAATGCGCTGTACATACTCGAAACTATAGGCGATATCTTCGCCATTCCTGCGGTCCACCAGGTAGTCTTCACCTGGCTTTTCCAGTGCATGTTGTTCCAGGTATTTCAGTACGGTCATGTCGTTGTGTATATGGGGCATTTCATTCTCTCCGGGTGAGTGGCGTCGAATTTGACCGGGTCCTGGCCCGGTGTGATGGGTAGACTACGCCAGGGGGCATTCGTACGCAGGTGCGTTTGCGAAATTCGTTTAGCTTTTTGTGCAATCGCCTGTGCACATCCCTCTGGATCGCCTATCCATACCCCACAGTCGAGTCGACTGCACTAACAGTTCTGTAGCGAGAGCGATCGTGCGCGTTTGGTCAATTAAACTGCGCGTAGAGAAGAGCGCTTCGAGCAGCAAAAGATATATAATCCGCCCCAGAGAGGCATGCCTCACTTCGAGGTTGCCCCATTAGAGTAGAAGTGTACGTTGGTCAAGAAAACGTTAGCGGCGCTCTGTTTCGGCGCCCTTAAGGCAGGTGCCGTATCTGCATCCATACCCCCGGAGGAGGCTGCGCGGCTAGGCAATGAACTGACCCCCATGGGGGCTGAGCAAATTTGAGTGAGAAGTTGTATGAAAGAGAAACTATCGCATGCGGTGTTGTGTTTGCTGGTTCTGATCGGGAGTGTGTACGCCAGTGGTGCGGTTGCACGAACCGCAAAGCCAAATATCCTGGTCATCTGGGGTGATGACGTTGGTATTGATAATGTCAGCGCCTATAACCTCGGAATGATGGGGTACAGGACACCCAATATAGACAGAATAGCCAAAGAGGGTGCCCTGTTCACCGATGTCTACGCTGAACAAACTTGTACGGCCGGGCGCTCCGCGTTTGTTCTCGGACAAAGCCCCTTCCGTACCGGTCTATTGACAATAGGAATGCCTGGTTCGGACCACGGTATCCCGGACTGGGCACCGACTATGGGTGATGTACTGAAACAGCAGGGTTACAGAACCGGTCAGTTCGGCAAAAATCATCTCGGTGACAGAGACGAGCACCTTCCCACCAATCACGGTTTCGATGAGTTTTTCGGCAACCTCTATCACCTGAACGCGGAAGAAGAGCCCGAGGGCTACTATTACCCGAAAGACCCGGAGTTTCGCAAAAATTTTGCTCCCCGCGGCGTTATCCGCTCCTCGGCTGATGGTCGTATAGAGGACACTGGGGCTCTTACCCGCAAGCGCATGGAAACTGTAGATGAGGAGTTTCTGGGCGCAGCCTTGCAATTCATTGATAAATCCCATGCGGATGGCAAGCCATTCTTCGTATGGATGAATACCACCCGGATGCATGTCTGGACCCACCTGAAGCCGGAGTACCAGGGCATAACCGGCATCGGGCTCTATCCAGACGGCATGGTTGAGCACGATGACCATGTAGGGAAGCTGCTTGACAAGCTTGACGCGCTGGGTATCAGTGACAACACCCTGGTGATTTACTCGACCGACAATGGCGCCGAGCCCTGGACCTGGCCGGACGGCGGCCAGACACGGTTTCGGGGCGCCAAGTCAAATAACTGGGAAGGTGGACACCGAGTGCCGCTCCTGGTCCGGTGGCCTGGCACCATCGAGCCGGGAACCATTTACAATGACATTATCAGCCACATGGACTGGATGCCGACTCTGGCAGCGGCGGCGGGTGAGCCCCGGCTGGTCGAGAAAATGAAGAAAGGCTATCGGGCCGGAAGCAAGACCTGGAAGGTGCACCTGGATGGCTACAATTTTCTTCCGTACTTCAAAGGTGAGGTGTCCCAGGGCCCGCGAGAAAACTATCTGTATTGGGGCATGGATGGCAGCTTGAATGCGGTGCGCTGGCGTGATTTCAAGGCCCACTTCAATTTCCAGCAGGGACCCGCCAACCCCTTCAGAGGTTCCTATATGGTGACACCCTTTGCTCCACTGATCTTCAATCTCCGGGCGGATCCGTTCGAGAGAGCGCAAATGGACTCCGGTGCATGGGAAACGTTTGCCATTGATCAGATGTGGCTTTATGTTCCGCTGCAACAGGCCATTGGCGCCTTCCTGGCAACCGTTCCACAATACCCCTTCCAGATGGGAAGTTCCTTGTCGGTGTCCAATATCAATTACGACTTGTTCCGGCGAGCTGATGCGATGAAACGATTGGAAGCCGTGCAGAAAGGCCTGCAAGATCTGGGAGGGAGCGCTCGATAAGTTCCACCCGGAGGAGAGTTTGTTCTACGCTTCCACAGCGAGTATTGAGAGGTTTTTTGTCAGTTGCGTCCAGGGCTCTGTTTTTCTGTAGTGGTACCGGCACCGATTAGCATCAGTTGGCCCACACGGTACAAAAGGGGATGCGCCATTGGTGCTACCTGCCCTGGAATACCGCTTGCCGTTTTTCCACAAAAGCGCGAGGGCCCTCTTTTGCATCCTCTGACACAATGATGGCGTTGGCCTCCCGGTCTTCTATAGTGAATGCCTTATCCAGTTCCATGCCGCTGGTCATTGCGGCCGTGCGCTTGATCGCCTGTAAGGATAGTGGCGCATTTCCGATGAGTTTGGCAATCAGCTTTTCTACCTCACCATAGAGATCTTCGGGCGCCACCACGCGGTTGACCAACCCCATATCCCTGGCCTGTTGCGCACTAATGGTATCGCCGGTCAGCATGAACTCCATTGCATGGCACCAGGGAATCTGTCTGGGCAGGCGCACCATCGACCCCCCCGCCGGCACGATGCCTATCCTGGCCTCGGTCAACGCAAAACTGGCGTTGGAGGAGGCGATCCGTATATCCGATGCCAGTACCAGTTCACAACCGCCAGCTATCGCCGTGCCATTGATCGCGGCAATAACGGGTTTTGAAAAGCTTCGATTGCGTTGCATTAGCTGGCCGAGCCAGTCAGGTGTGTTACGCAGGCGGTGATCGTACTCGGTTTCGGGCTGGCGGGCACCGGTCAGCAGCGGTATAGACAGCTTTAGATCTGCACCGGCACAAAATGCCTTGTCGCCAGTGCCGGTTAACACCACTAGGCGGACAGCGTCGTCCGCCTCTGCCCGTTGCCACATATCAAATATTCGGCACATGGATTCCGGATCGAGACTGTTGAAATGATCTGGACGGTTGAAAGTAACCCATAGGGCTCCCTTACGGTTTTCAATTTGAAGTGCAGGCATGGCAATCTCCTCTTTTGAGTTGTCAGTTACTGATCGGCTGGAAATGAATCAGTGTGTAGTCTGCTGAAACAGTTTCAAATACGGCTTCGACTTCAATGCCGATGGCAACGTCCCCAGCGCTGCAGCCGATAATATTGCTGGTCAATCTCACGCCTTCCTCGAGTTCGACAATGGCGACGATGTTGGGGGCGTCATCAGTGACAGAGGGGAGGCCATGCATATGGCAGATGCTGAAAGAATATACGTGGCCCTTGCCGCTACAGGCTCTCCATTCAATGCTCTCGCTCCAGCAATTGGCGCATATAGCGCGCGGATAGTGCTGAAACTTCCGGCACTGGACGCAGTACTGTAATTCCAGTTTTCCGCGATGTGCAGCTTCCCAGAAAGGTGCTGAAGTTGCGGTGGGTTTGGGCAATGGCCTGCCGAAATTATCCATGATGTCTGTTTCCCCTATTCTAGGCCCATGATGAGTGTGGCCTGTTCACCCATGATGCCGCCATTGCCGTGCGCGACACCGATAGTCGGTCTGGTAAGCTGGCGTTCGCCGGCACGTCCCATCAGTTGACGGACGGCCTCGATAACGTGGCACATACCCCCGGCGATTCCCGCCTGGCCGAACGATAGTTGTCCACCGTTTGTATTGCAGGGAAAATTGCCCTGCCAGGTCAGGTTGTGTTCCTCGATAAACCGGCCTCCCTCTCCCTTGGCGCAGAAGCCCATGTCTTCGAGGGTGAGCACTACGGTGATGGGGAAGCAGTCATAGAGTTGGACGAAATCGACCTGCTCGCAGTTCACGCCGGCCATATCGAAAGCCCTGGCGGCGGACTGTCGCACCCAGCTGTGGGTCAGGCTGGCGGCATGCGTAACCGACGTGTGAGAGCCCGCCTCGCCGGCGCCGAGCAGATACACCGGGTCGTGGGGTGAGTCGCTCAGGGCATCGGCGCGAGATACAACCACCGCCGCACCACCGGTGCACGGGGACACAATTTCCAGCAGGTGCAGGGGAGAGCAGATAACCGGTGAGGCCAGAACCTCGTCAACGGTGAGTTCCTTGCTGCCATACAGCGCCGCCGGCGTCTGCATGGCATTTACCCGTTGATCCACTGCGATCCGCGCCAACTGCTCAGCCGTGGTGCCGTATTCGTGCATATGCCGCTGGGCTATCATGCCGTAGCCTGCCAGTGGCGGGACATTGCCGTAAGGGAGTTCGAATTCGCAGTCTGAAGCGGGTGCCATATCGACGATATTCCTGAAGGACTCACCACACATGACATCGCTGGCCACGCAGAGCACGTGATTGCACACACCGCTGTGAATTGCCGCTGCCGCGCGCCAGATCATGCCTGCCGAGGAAGCGCCGCCCCAGGTCAACCGAGTCGAAATAGCTCAACTCGAGTTTAAGCGCTTCACACAAGGCGGTCGGCCACAGGATGCTGGGTTCGGCGATGGGTGTTATGGTCAAGAGGCCATCAATATCGCATTTCTCCCAACCCGGCATCGGCGACAGCCTGCACGGCGAGACGTGTCGCGATGTCCATAGCAGTCAGATCCCCCGGGCTTCTTGGTAGACGGCATTTCAGCAAATCCGGTAATCGCTGCACTCTTTCTTAAACTCATTCCCGACATTCCCTGTGTAATGTGGTGAGTAGTATAGGTCAGCCGGATGCCGCCCTTCAGGGGCGTTCGTGTAATTCGTTTAGCTTTTTGTGCAAGAGCTAAACGAATTACAGGCAGGTGAAATATGCGCAATTGGGTAAAGGTACTGCGCAAACAGTCGCGCGCCCGGCGGCAGCGAAGCTATATAGTTATTCCCGAACCCTGTATGTGCCTTCACTTAAAACTTTCGAGGACAAGCTGTTATGCCACAATCCCAGGTAGTTACACAGTACCCACACTTCATAAACGGTGAAAAACGGGAGCCCGTATCGCGTCGATATATCCCGGTATTGAATCCCGCGACCAACCAGATGATAGCAGAAGCCGCGGAAGGGTACTGCCGAAGATGTGGATATTGCGGTAGCGGCCGCTCGCGAGGCATTTCAATCAGTGGCGTGGCGGCAGATGCCAGCGGATGAGCGCTCCAAACTGCTTTACGCAGTAGCAAACACAGTGATGGCAAACGCACAGGAACTGGCACAACTCGAGGTGGCGGCCTCCGGCGGCACAATCACCCGGGTAATGGGGATGGATATACCCGCCGTTGTTGATCTGTTCATGCTGCTGGCTGAAGAGGTCAAGCAATTTCCGTTCATGGAGAATTTGCCCGCGCGCCCCTTGCCGGAGCCGGTGCATACCCAGGTGTGGCGACAGCCTATCGGTGTGTGCGGTCTCATTACGGCCTGGAATGTGCCGCTGTTGCTGTTCGCGTTTAAAGTCGCGCCAGCTCTGGCAGTGGGGAACACAGTGGTCCTGAAGCCATCTGAATTAACGCCAACCTCGGCGTTTCGGCTTGCTGAACTACTCTCCGAGGTCTTGCCCAAGGGCGTACTCAATGTAGTGAACGGCTACGGCGAGATAGTGGGTGAGGCAATGTGCCGGCACCCCGGGATCGATAAAATATCCTTTACCGGCTCGACCCGAGTGGGCAAGCAGGTGCAGATCTCAGCAGTGGAAACAATGAAAAGAGTTTCTGTGGAACTGGGTGGCAAAGGCCCCGGTATCGTGTTGCCCGATGCCGACCTGGAACAGGTTGCCTACGGTGCGCTGTGGGGTGTCTACCTCAATGGCGGGCAGGCCTGCGAGTCCGGCACGCGCTTGCTGGTACACCACAGTATTCACGACGAGTTAGTGGCAAAACTGGCGGATATTTCCAGTCGGATCGTTGTGGGAGACCCCGCAGACCCTGCGGTGGGAATGGGGCCCATGTCATCTGTGGGCCATGGAGAAAAGGTGCTCGAGTATGTCCGCTCGGCCCTGTCTGAAGGTGCCAGGATTGTGTGCGGCGGTGGTCGCATGACAATTCCGGGATGTGATGAAGGATTTTTCATGGAGCCCACGGTCCTCACAGACGTTGACAACACCATGAAGGTTGCCAGGGAGGAGATTTTTGGTCCGGTGTTATCCGTCATCTCATTTGAATCTGAAGAAGAGGCCATTGCCATCGCCAATGATACGGACTATGGGCTCTCAGCTGGTATCTGGACATCCGACGTGATCAAGGCACAACAGATGGCTCAGCAGTTACAGGCCGGCTCCATATGGATCAACGACTGGCACATGATTCGCACCGATGCGCCGTTTGGCGGGTTCAAGCAAAGTGGCCTGGGCCGGGAGTTGGGCAAAGACTGTCTGCACCATTACGTGGAAGTGAAGTCGGTCTCCACGGCCTTCGAGCGCAATGTGCGCAAGAAGCCGCTCTATCCGCTCGTGCATCGAGAACTGGCTTAAACATCACACAATCATCGCTTCATCACCCTGAAAAAGAGGAGTCAATAATGTCCAGTACCGGTTACTTTCAGTACAATCTGCGTACGGTCGTCCATTGTGCGGCCGGCGCCACCATCCGTATACCCAGCCTGTTTGACGGTATGGGTGCCAGGCGAGTTCTGCTGATCAGTGATCAGGGTCTCGTGCAGGCAGGCATCGTCGATCAGGTCGCCAGCGCATTTAAGTTGAACACGGGGAGTTCCGGTCCACAGTTGGTCGGGGTGTATTCAGATATTGCCCCCGATGCTGCCTGCAATACGATCAACGAGGCCCTCAGGTATGCGCGGGAAATTGCTGCAGATGCCCTGTTGGCGGTGGGTGGTGGTAGCGTGCTCGATGCCGCCAAGGGCATCAAATACGCGCTGCACCACAATCTCACCGATGTCCGCGATGCCATTCAGTCGGGGATCAAACTGGAGCCCTGGCCGGTCGCGAAGCCTATCGCGATCCCCCACATCGCAGTACCCACGACTGCCGGCACCGGCGCTGAAGTGACCCCTGTGGCGGTACTGTATAACGAAAGCCTGGGAATCAAGGGCAATATTCTGGCGCCATTCATCGAGGCAGATATGGCGGTACTGGATGCCAATCTTACCCGTGGCTTGCCTTCGCGTATAACGGCCGCAACCGGAATGGATGCGCTGACACATGCCATCGAAGCGATTACCTCGCCTATGGCCAATCACTTCACGGACGCGAATGCTTTCCTGGCTGCCAAGCTGATCGCGCAGCAACTGCCAACTGCGGTGCATTCCGGGCAGGATGTCGATGCCCGATCGACCATGTTGCAGGCTAGCACAATGGCGTGCAATGCATTCAGTAATGCGCTCAATGCTGCACCCGTACATAACTGTGCCCATGCATTCGGGTCTCTCTACCATATCCCCCACGGTGACGCGAATGCCGCGTTGCTGCCTATCGTAATGGAGGCCCTGCCGGGATTCTATCTCCCGCAAGCGGAACGTCTTGCCAACAGCCTGGGTATTGAATCAAGTGGCGAGGACGCTGAAGTCCTGCTGGCCCGTATTATCGAGCGGATTGTCTCCCTGCAGGTCGAGATCGGCTGTGATGTGGACTTCGCAAAGTACGAAATCAGCAACGAGGATGTCGAGAAAATTATCGCGGGGATCGCAGCGGATCCGGCGGCGCTTTTCTATGCGATTCCCCGGGAATCCATGGAACAGATTGTCAGGCGAGCCTGCGGCAACTGACGTCGGGGTGATGGCACAGTGCTCTCCACAGTGGGTTGAAGTTTATCACCCCGGCGCAGCGGAACAGCGGGCAGGCGCAGGGGGGTACTAATGTCAATTTAACTGTCCCAAATTCATAATCCGGCGATGAATACCTACAAGCGCCACCGCTTTCCGCCAGAGATCATAAGTTACGCCGTCTGGCTCTACTACAGTTTCAACTTAAGCCACAGGGATATTGAAGATCTGCTGGCTGAACGAGGCAGCAATATCAGCTACACAGCCTCCACCAATTCTTCCCACCACTGGTCCACCTGATCAACAACCCCGCCCCAGACTTGCCCAGCCTCAGGCAATTCAGGATCACAGACACTATGCATCACATCGTCCGGTGTTTCATCCGCCATTCCCAGCTGTGCATACAGCCCATCCAGATCTTTGATACTTTGGCAGGCCGCATACAGCTCATACCCAGTATCCGCAATCAGCACAGCCACCCCGATAAACGGAATCGATTCAGCAGG
>PVMK01132097.1_pt1 | contig 13213 bp, 16 predicted proteins | sample 1853481 | NCBI WGS metagenome assembly PVMK01 (sample SAMN08533507, study PRJNA380276) | Marine sediment metagenome, whole genome shotgun sequencing project.
TCTCATTATTCCTTGATTAAGCACAACCAGATAGTGTAGCACTTTGTTTTTTCACACCAAGACCTTCTCTGCGTGCTCTGCGTCTCAAGCGAAGCGGGCGGTGATGATTGTTTGTTTGTGCTTTTTCTACCAACAAGTTATTAAACAGTAAAATCATTTTCCTGTTCGGGCTTGTCCGGCACTGCCGGCCGAACCTTTATAACCGTTTCCTTCCGGATATGCACCGTTCCCGGCTTATCCCCCCTTGCTTTTGTCACGTGTTTTGCCCGGGTACAGGATACAGGCACCACGCCGCCTGATCTTGCCTTGCTATGATATGCAGCCACTGCTGCTGCCTGTTTAATAATATCTTTTGAAGGCTCTTCTTTTTCACCGATCATTAAGATAACATGACTGCCGGGCATACCCCGGACATGAAACCAGTAATCATTGGGAGCGGCAAACTTAATGCTTAAAAAATCATTTTCCGCATCCGTTTTACCGGCTAAAACCTGATAACCGCCGGGCAGCTCATATTCAAAAGCATCCGGCTGTCTGTTTATTTTTTCCTTTTCATGTCTGTCCATAGAAACTTATTCAACCTCAATAAAGTTTCCATCGATTTCGACAACCTGACCTTTTCTTATCTTACACCTCTTGCGGCTTTCAACCAACCCGTCAACCTTTACAGAACCCTTCATCAACCGCAATTTTCGCCGCTCCCCCGGTATCACAGATTCCGGCTGCCTTAAGGAGTTTTATCAGCTCAATATAATCTCCATCTATTGACATTTTAAGCAAATTGAAAACCCCCTACTTTTTCATCTTATCCAATTTTGATTTAAGGATATCACCGAGAGTCCCAAAAGACTCTGTGCTCTTTCCATTAAAATCAGAATTATCATTAATCCGTTTATACTCCTCAAGCCTCTCTTTTTCGTCCACTTCAGAATCAACAGCATCCATAACAAGAGAGATGCGTTTACTTTCAAGATCCAGTTTCTCTACCTTGACACTTATCTCCTGTCCGGTTTTTAAAACATCTCCGGGATGATTAATTCTTTTACCTCCGCCAATCCTGGAAATATGGAGCAGACCGTCTATGCCGGATTCAAGAGTTATAAAAGCTCCGAACTTTGCAAGACGCGAAACTGTTCCAGTATGGATCGAGCCATCAGTGTACTTCATAGCGACTCCATCCCATGGATCAGGCTGCTTTGCTTTAAGAGAAAATGACAACCTGTCCTTTTCCCAGTCCAGTTTCATTACTTCGACCTCGACCTGCTGACCAACAGAAATATATTCGTTTATATTTTCCACCCTGCCCCAGCCGATTTCAGATATGGGCACAAGACCTTCAGCCCCGTCGATATCAATAAAAGCACCAAAATCCCGGATTGATATGACTGTTCCGGATACGGTACTGCCTTCTTTTAGAGTTTCTTTCAAAACCACCTTCTTTTTATCCTGTTCCTCGACGAGAACCGCACGGTTTGATAAAACAATGTTCCGCCCCTTTTCACCAAACTCGGTTATCATAAAGGAAAGAAGTGCCCCGACATATTGTTCAGCGTTTTCAACCCTTCTTAAACCCATTTGAGAATAGGGACAGAAAGCCTGTACTGAACCTGAAAGCTTAATTGAAAACCCGCCCTTGATCTCTTTATCAACTGATCCTTCAACCGGGATACGGTTTCTGTAGGCCTCCTCGAGCTGAGACTTATCTGCGGATCCTTTGCCGAGTTTTGTGGTAAAAACCATCTCACCATTGGCTTCCGACAGAAAAAACACCTCCAGAGAGTCACCCCCTGAAACGGCTATTTCATTGTTTTCATCAGCCAGCTCACTCCTGGCAAGACATCCTTCGCTTTTACCACCCAGATCAAGGAATATCCACTCATCTGTTATCTTAAAAATTATCGCAGATGTCTTATCTCCCGGTTTGAGCTTAACAGGAGCCTTATAGCTTTCATCAAGAAGATCAGAAAAACTCATCTCCTCTTCTTTTTCATCACTTTTACTATCATTTTCTATCATGGTTTTACCTAAGTTTTATGTTTTTGGATTAGTTTTTGAAAGTTTGCCTGAAAAAATATGAAGGGATTTAGTTAACCTTTGAAAAAACAAGCACAGCATTCTGCCCGCCGAAGCCAAAAGAGTTGGATATGGCAGCCTTCAATTTATGGTCTCTTGCTTCGTTTGCAACTATATCAATATCACAATCAGGATCTACAGTTCTCGTCATTTATTGCAGGGGTAAACACGCGCTTGCTGCGAGCGGAGAAACTCCGTTGCCATTTTTCTTGAATGTTTTAAAGGAATATAATCGGTTGGATTAAAGGGACTGAACCTCTGAAGCAATCCTGCTTTTGTGACCATCTGGATTAAATGAGCTTATATTTCTAACACCGGAAACACCTGAAACCAGGGATTGCCAAAAACTTTTGCGGCTGCACCCTATAGAAGAAAAAATACCTATGCCTGTTACAACTATTGCGTCTTTCTCATTCATTTATCACCATATAAACTGTCAATAGTCTCTGCAACCAGTTCATCAATAAGTTCTTTAACAGAAACGATCTTTTCACACCGGTATGCGTTTGAACCGGCAAAAACAAAGGCTTCATCAATTCTACCATCTGATGCCTTCGCAAGCACCTTTGCTATACAATATGGAGCTGTCTTTGGGTTGCACGACCTGAGGCAGCGGAACTGACATTTAAAAGGTATTGTTTCTCCATTTTTTATTCTTTGAACAAAATCACTGTTTATAACTCTTCCGGGCAAACCCACCGGACTTTTAATAATAGTTATGTCTCCCTCTTTTGCATTGAGGTATGCCTGTTTAAAATTATCATGCACATCACATTCATGAGTACAAACAAACCGTGTTGCCATCTGAACACCTGAAGCACCCAATTTAAGAAATCTCGCAATGTCTCCCCCTGTATATATGCCTCCCGCAGCAATAACAGGAATATCAAAATCCAGCTCCTTAATCTTTTCAATAACCTCAGTAACAATCTGTTCCAGAGAAGATATTTTGCCGCTGATCACATCATCGGGGTTAAAACCAAGATGCCCGCCTGCTTTTGAGCCTTCAACTACGACCGCATCAGGAAGCCTGTCATAATTTCTTTTCCATTTCTTGCAGATCACCTGCAATGCTCTTCCCGATGAAACAATGGGAACCAGCTTTACATCTGAACCCTTAGTATGTTTTGGTAATTCAAGAGGAAGTCCTGCGCCTGAAATAATAAGATCAACACCTTCATCGACAGATGCCCTTACCAGATTTTCATAGTCGGTAAGAGCAACCATAGCGTTTACACCTATAACGCCATTTGTTGCTTTTCGTGCTTTCCTGATCTGAGCCCTTAACTCCAGTTCATTTAATTCGGAAAACTGCGAACCCGGAGCATCTTCATACTTCCCAAGCCCTACACTTGCAATTACACCCACTGAACCCTGGTTGGCAACAGCAACCGCAAGTCCAGCTCTTGATACTCTAACCCCCATTCCACCTTGGATTATGGGAGGATTTATTTCTAAATTTCCAATGTGCAGGGAAGGTAATTTATTTTTTATCATCTGTTTTTTCTATCTTCTTGTCCTGAATGCTTAGACTATCTTATATAAGTATCATAGTTTATTAATAAATAGTCGAAAAAAGTTTATTTTTTTAGCTTACAATAAAAATTTTTAATGTGGGTTCTTAAAATATGCATATGGAAGGATTTTGTATAAATCTTCTAAGGCAACCCCTGTTGACATTGTAAAAATTATTAATTTATTATTTCCGGTACGATTAGTCAAGCAATAAGATTTTTGGCAACTCAATTAAATACCAGAAAACAGCAATTAAACCCAAAAAACTATAATTTTGCACTCTTTTTTATGGTTTCAGGAAAAAGATAGTCAATAAAGTACTTTGCAACTTTTTTCCCGCCCCTCGGTGAAATCGCGAGATCAGGCGCAAGTTCAACAACCCAGTATTTTCCGGTTCTCTTATTTACCAGAAAATCAACCCCGCACACAGGAAGCTCTGCAAGACGAACAATTTTTTTAGCAGTATCAATAAGATCCTTACTGACCCGGTCAGTAACTACCTCAACAATACCTCCGGTATGGTAATTTGCATTCATTCTCACCTCAATTTTACGACCTTTTTTAGGAACACTCTCATAACCAAAACCTTTGGCAGAAATAGTTCTTAAAGTCTCTCTGTCAAAAGGAACCACATTTACCGGATCCAGTTTTTTTGTCATGATATTTTTTTTACGGATGAGACTTCGAAGGCTGTCTTTACCATTTCCATTAACATATGCGGGAAAACGTCTAACCGCTGCCACAAACCTGTAGTCAACAAATATAAACCGGTTATCCTCACCATTAACATACTCTTCTAAAATAATATCACCTTCAAACTTTGCGGCAGACCTTACTGCAGCCCTTAAATCCTCCTTATTATTAATTTTTACGGATACTCCGCGCGCGCCCCACTGTGAACAAGGGCTTAACCACAATATTTTTAAATTGCTCAAGAAATATTTCAGCCTTTTGATAATTTTGAAAAAGTTCCTGCGCAGGAACAGAAAATCCATGTTTTCTTAAAAAAGAATTTGCGAGATGCTTATTCTGGGTAAGCTGAAAGGTAATGGCTCCAACCCGGTCAGTTAAAGACCTGCAGCAGCGGATTTTTTTGCCCTTATACACCAGATTATATATCGGTGTGTCAAAATCAATCACCTCCACACTTATACCGCGTTTTTTTGCTTCATCTGTAATGGTTGTTGTATATGGACTGTCCAAAATAATTATCCTTTTATCTGATCAAAACCCTGAGTTAATTCTCAATCCCTTTTCTGGCTTTAACACCATTATTGTAATAGTGCTTAATCTCTTTCATCTCAGTTACCAGGTCTGCCCGCGCTATTATTTTTGGGTCAGCTTTTCTGCCGGTAATAACAATCTCCACATGCTCGGGTTTTTTATCTATAAGGCTGATCAACTCTTCAACACTAAAAAGCTTATAATATATGGCGATATTCGCCTCATCAATTATAACCAGTGAATACTCACCGGAAAGTATCGCGTCTTTAAGTTCATCAAAACCTTTCCTGGCAGCATCAAAATCTTCTTTTGAAGGCTCCCCATGAATAAAGGTATCCCTTCCGTATTGCTTCAGAGTTATAAGGTCATTATACCGCTTAATTGATTCAAGTTCGCTGTACTCCATACCTTTAACAAACTGTGCAATAAAAACCTTAAGATTTGCCCCTGCTGCTCTTAAAGAAAGACCCAGCGCTGCAGTTGTTTTACCTTTTCCGTCACCGGTATAAACCTGTACATAACCCTTCATAAGATAACCTTCTAATATTTAATATCCGGCATTGAATAACTAATTTGCAAAAACATAATTTTTTACTATATTATAACAGCTATGGATGCATGAGCAAATATATTTCATAAGAATCGATATTATTATTATCTATAATATGTTTAATTATAATATAATTAATTTTTCAACATTAAAACTGCAAGCCGAAAAAATATAATAAAATAATCTGGATCAACATTTTATGGAAATAAACCTCGCAAAAACAGCAGGATTCTGCTTTGGCGTTAAAAGAGCAATAAAAATTGCCCTTGAGACAGCTGAAAAAGACACTCCTATAGAAATGCTTGGTGATATTGTACACAATGAAGAGGTCATAAAACAGGTTTCAGAAAAAGGCATTAAAAAAGTCTCCGAGCTAAGCTCTGGAAAAGAAAAAACCCTTATCATCCGCGCCCATGGCGCTGAGAAAAAATTATTTGAGGATGCAGAAAAACTGGGCTATTCAATTGTGGACGCAACCTGCCCCATGGTAACAGAGATACACAACATTGTTAAAAAGATGGAAAACAGCGGATACAAAATAATCATCATAGGCGATGAGAACCATGCTGAAGTCAAGGGAATAGCCGGTCAGCTGTCAGAAAAACCTTTTATCATAAGCAGCAGGGATTCAATACCCTATCAGGAAATTGATAGGATTGAAAAAGCTGCAATCGTAATCCAGTCAACTCAGATGATCGAAAACGCAGAAGAAATCCATGAAGCTCTAAAACCCCATATAGCTGAAGTTAAATTCTTTAACACCATCTGTAAAACCACCAAATCAAAACAGGCAGAGATAAAAACGCTTCCCCTTGAAAATGATGTTGTCATAATTATTGGTTCAAAAACAAGCGCCAACACCAACAGACTTTATCAGATATCAAAAAGCTTAAATGAAAATACATACCAGGTCATGTCTGAAAAAGAGATAGACCCGTCCTGGTTCAAGGGCGCTGAAAAAGTCGGTGTATCTGCAGGCGCTTCAACGCCTGATGAAGCGATAGAAAGAGTTATTAACTACTTGAAAAGTATTTAACTATGAAAATAACATTTTTACTCGTTGACGCTTTAAACCTTATCCGCAGGATATATGCTGCACATCCAGGAGAAGAAGGCCCCGAGCATACTAAAGGCGCTCTGGAATCCACAGTACACTCTCTTCAGCGTGCCCTTCGAGAAACCGGGCCGACACACGCTGCCTGTATTTTTGACAGCCATGAAAAAAGCTGGCGGCATGATCTTTTGCCCACTTATAAAGAAGGCAGACCGCCAATGCCGGATGAACTGAAAAATAGCCTTAACGATTTCAAATCCTCCTTTCTTGAGATGGGCATAACCTCTCTGACGTTTCCAAACATAGAAGCAGACGACATCATCGCAACGCTTGCACACAAAACCGCTCAAAAAAACGGCCTCGCGATAATTCTTTCTACAGACAAATCATTTTTGCAACTTTTGTCAGAAAACATCTCTGTGCGTGACCACTTTAACAAGAAAAATCTTGATAGAAAGTATGTTGAAGATAAATTTTCGGTCGAATCTGAACAGCTTATAGACCTTTTTGCCCTGGCCGGAGATAGCACAAATCATATCCCGGGCATTCCCAAAGTGGGCTTAAAAACGGCTGCAAAACTTCTTAACAAGCATCAAACCCTTGAAAACATTGTTCTGAAATCTGATACGATTAAAGGTACACTCGGCGAGAAAATCCGTTCGAACATAAATGAAGTAGCACTTTTTAAGAGACTTGTCCGTTTGCAGACAGATATTTCAATGGGATTAAACCTAAAAACGCTCAGATATCTCCATTAAAATTGGTGTTGACGCAAATAAGAACAAGTTATATATATGATACATAATAAACAATTAATAATGAAGGGATAAAGATGGCTTCGGATATAAATGATATAACTGTCGACTATGAAGAAAACGGTGTCCTGAAAGTCAAGGAACTTGACAAGGAGATACTAACTAAAGGTGCCTGGGCAACCATAGTATTTAAATATAAAAACTATGACTGGAAAAAAGAAGATTACGGGGACACAAAATACATAATCCGCCGTTACCGCAAGGTAGAAGGTGAATACAAACCACAAAGCAAATTCAATATTTCTAGCAACAAACAGGCAAAACTGGTAGTAGAAGTCCTTCAGAAATGGCTGGACGAGGAAGAAAAAGCAGAATAGAAAAAAATGATTTTTCAAATATAAAAAGACCTCCGGATATTATTTCCGGAGGTCTTTTTATTTGCAGGGATTCTAAACTAAGAAATATAGACTTAACCTGACAATTCTTTTGTTGGGACAAAACTTTATCTACCAATAATCGTTGTCTAACCTTTGAAATATATAAACTATGGATAAAAATAGATTCTCAGCATTATCCTGTCTTAGATAGCAGCAGCAAAGGTCATCAGGCAGGGAAAAGCAAAACTTTTTTGGGATTACTTGAAGGCCACGTTCAGACTTTCACACATTACAATGTTTTTCCCAGCTCAGCTTTAATGGCTAGACCGATCTTTTCAAGGGTATACGGTTTTCTAATAAACGCCCCCACACCCAGTCCCTGGGCTTTTTTAACAAGACCTGTTTCAGAAAAACCGCTTGCTATTATTGCTTTCTGATCCGGGTGATGCTCTAAAATTTTTTCATACGTTTCCAGACCATTCATCCCCGGCAACATAATCATATCAAGCATCAGCAAATCTGCAGTATGCGTTTTCATATACTCTATTGCGTCCTCACCACTTGAAACCGTATCAACAACATATCCCAATTCACTCAATATTTCCGAAGCAATGTCTCTTTGCGTAACAAGATCATCCACAACCAGTATTTTTTCTCCTTTACCTCGGTACTCATCAACTGAAACTGACACTTGTTCATCACCCTGCAACTTTTTCCGTGTTGCAGGAAAATAGACGGTAAAAGTTGTACCTTTTCCTTTACTGCTTTTAACATCAATATAGCCATTATGATCCTCTACCGTACCCCATACAACTGCCATTCCCAACCCTGACCCACTTCTGCCCAGTTCTTTTTTTGTATAAAAGGGCTCAAATATTTTATCCTGATCTTTTTTTGAAATACCAATTCCAGTATCAGCTACAGTAAGAACAACATAGTCAGCCTCCTTGAGAACAGCAAAACCATTTTTAACACTATTGATATAAGTGTTTTGTGTAGACAGCGTAATGCTCCCGCCTTTTGGCATTGCTTCTGCAGCATTGCTAACCAGATTCATGATCATTTTAGAAAGGTGAACCGGGGTACCCAAAATATTTAAAACATCTTTTCCAAGGTTTATTTCAAGAGTAGTTTCAGGATGAAACTCCTGTAACCTTTCATGTTCCGGTGATTTTATATAATGAGATACGATACTGTTTAAGTTTACAACTTCTGAAACAGTTGTGCCCCTTCTTGCAAGCGTTAACAAGTCCTGCACAATAGCTGCTGCACGCTCTCCTGATTGCTTTATCGTCGTAATCGGCTTCTTTAGCGCACTGTCATCAGGAAGCTTCATCAACAGCAAATCAGGATAACTCACAATACCGCTTAATATATTATTCAGATCATGGGCAACACCCCCTGCAAGCGCACCAACAGTCTCCATTTTTTCAGCATGTTTAAGCTGTTTTTCAAGCTGGGCTCGTACTTGTTCATCTTTTTTACGCTCAGTTATATCACGCAGGGTCGTAACGCCCCCTTTAATGTTTCCCTCGTCATCTCTAGTAAGAGCCATACAAAATTCAACATCAATAAGCCTGCCATCTTTCCTTTCCCAAACATACTCAAATCCGGAAACAGCACCTTTTTCAAACAACGTTTCAATTAACAGTCTTCCCCGCTCTTTATATTTCGCATCTTTCGGAACAAGCATGCTTGAGTGTTTGCCAAGCAGCTCGCCACGGGAGTATCCCGACATTTCAACTACAGCATCATTGGCCATTGTAATAAAGCCTTCTGAATCATTGCCAAGAATACCGTCAACAGATGACGCAAATATACTTTCCAGAATATTTTTTGTCTGATTGACTTCCAGTTCTTTTTTCCTTCTTTCTGTAATGTCCCGGACGATACCTGCTGCTCCAATAAATTCACCTGAGTTCTCATACAACATAACTGTATTTACTTCCACCGGAACAACTTTATTATCCTTACGAAGAAAGTACCGCTCCCAGTTGGATATTTTGCCTTTTTCAAATAGAATGTCGGACATGTTTGTGCCGTCTGCAAAAAAATCCTCTCCTATATCAACGGATTGTCCAGTAGTACACTCATATGTTCCCTCTTCATAAGGAGAAAGCTCAGCAGTATGTTTTCCGATATCTCTTCTTCAGTATATCCTGTAAGGTTCAATAAAGATTTGTTTGCCCTGACTATGTTTCCCAGATTATCGGTACCAAGAATAGAATCAAGTGAACTGTCTATAATATTATTCAGAAAATCTACTGTTTTCTGCAACTGCGGTTCAGACTGGGTGCGTCCGGTAATCTCTTCAACAAAGATACAAACATTCACCCGACCTCCCTTTTTGTCATTAATAATAGAGCAGGCCAGTGAAACAGAAACGAAAGTACCGTCTTTGCGTATAAACTCCTTTGAAAAAATTCCGTGTCCATTTTTCATAATAACTTTTAAAGAGCTCTTGTCTTTCCGATGCCATTTCTTAGGAGTGAGTCCCTGAAAACTGATTTTTTTTAATTCCACCAAAGTATAGTTGCCGAGCATTTTTAGTAGCTTTCATTTGCATCAATAATTTTTTGATCAAATGTTGTAATAAGAATACCGTATGGACAGGAATTAAAGACTGTTTTGTACTGTTCCTCTTTCTGTTTTGATGCTTGATGAGTTTTTTGAAGTGGTTTTTTTTGGCAGGTAATACCTTGTTCTGTTTATCTTTTACAGCACTTTTTTCTTTCTCGTCCTTTTTCATAGTATGCACTTTCCCCTAAATGCTATGTTAAGGTTTTCACCATTACCGTCAAAGCACTCTTCCCGAAAGATTTTTATTTCACAGTGTACATTGTGGGATCAGGAACCCCGGCTTCTTCAAAGCCGTTTTTTCGAAAAAGACAACTGTCACAGCTTCCGCACGCTCTTCCTGAATCATCAGGGTCATAACAACTGTGGGTAATAGTGTAATCCACCCCAAGACTAAAACCTCTTTGAATTATTTCAGCCTTGGTCATATTTATCAGCGGGGCCCTGATGTGCACTTTATTGCCTTCGACTCCGGCTTTTGTAGCCAGGTTTGCCAACTTTTCAAAAGCATCAATATATTCAGGCCTGCAGTCAGGATATCCCGAATAGTCAACAGCATTTACACCAAGAAAGATATCATTTGATTTTTTAACTTCTGCCAAAGCCAGAGCATAGGATAAAAACACGGTATTTCTGGCGGGAACATATGTTATGGGAATACCTGAAGATATTTCAGAAAGGTTTTCTGCCTTCGGCACATCAATTTTATCGGTCAGAGCAGAACCGCCCATGCAGCCGAGGTCAACATTTAAAACAAGATGTTCTTTTACACCAGTAACGTTTGCAACCCTGCGGGCAGCTTCTATTTCAATTTCATGGCGCTGGCCATAGCAAAAACTAAGGGCATAGATATCATAACCGTCATTTTTGGCAATGGCCATCACTGTGGCTGAATCAAGCCCCCCGCTGCAGAGAACAACTGCATTTTTTTTATCCTTCATTCAGCCACCAAAAAACAGTTTAATCAACAAACTCCTCATGGATCGCATTCAGAGCCTTGTCAGCATGTTTACCGTCAATAACACAGGACACGTTTATCTCCGAAGCGCCCTGGGAAATCATCTCTATATTTATTTTTTCATCACCAAGAACAGTAAACATCCTTCCGGCAAGACCCACATGGTGTTTCTGCCCCACTCCAACCAGGCTCAAAATAGCCATTCCTTTTTCTATGGATACGGTTCCAAGCTCATGGAGTTCTTCAAGCACAGACTCATTAACTTTTTCAATATTCTCAATGGTCATCGAGATATTGACCTCTGAAGTAGAAATCAGATCAATCACAATACCGCGTTTTGCCAGGATATTAAAGACTCTTGCCATAAACCCGTAAGCCATAAGCATACGGTTGGAATTAATATTCATGACCGAAACATTTCTTTTAACCGTGACCGCTGTTGCCGGTTTTTTGTGATTACCTCCTTTATCCATGGGGTCAATTATTGTTCCTGGAACTTCGGGGTTAAGTGCATTCTTGATGCGGATCGGAATCTTCGCCTTGATCACCTGTTCCATGGTAAAGGGATGAATAACCTCAGATCCGTAATAGGTAAGCTCTGCTGCTTCTTCCGGGGTGATGCTTGATAGCACTTTTGCAGCTTTCACCTTTCTGGGGTCTGATGAAAATACGCCGTCGACTTCTTTCCAGATCTGCAGTTCTTTTGCATTTACAGCAGCAGCTGAAAGCGCTGCAGTAAGGTCGGTATATCCCCGCCCGATGCTTTCAATTATTCCGTTTGGGACATCTCCAAAATAACCGGTCAATACAGGCACTTTGTCTCCGCATTTTTTAATAACAGCTTTAAGACGCTTTTTAGCATAATCATAAAAATCTTTGTTTGTTTCCTTAAAGGGCTTATCAATAAGTGCTTCGAGATTAACATATACCGCAGGTACACCCATATCATTTAAAAGTGCGGCAAATATACGCGCTGAAAGTTTCTCTCCCATACTGATAATCACATCATAAGAACGCGGAGATATCTCGCCAATTACATTTATGGCCCCTAAAAAAGATTTTAAAGAATCAAGCTCCGCATCCATTTCATCGGCGACCTTTTTCCTGTTTTTTCCTTTAACGAGTTTTTTAACCGCAGCAACATGGTGTTTTTCAATCATATCAATGGTTTTGGAGTAGTTTTTACCCTTAAGCGCAGCATCTGCCGCTTCAATAAGCCTGCTGGTGGTACCCTCGGACTTAACATAACTGCTCATCGCAGAGAGAGCCACAATCACCCTGTCCTTTTTCAGGCTGTCCTTAACGATCATCGCAACACTCTTCATTCGATCAGCCTGACCTATACTTGTGCCGCCGTATTTCTGCACAATAAATTTCATATTAAACCCTTCATAATATTTAATATTTAAAGTTAATTATAAGCATTATAGTTATAAGATTTTTTACTGTCAAGAAGACAGTAAAACCATAATCTATTATATTTTTTATATTATATTTATTGATAAAATACTTTCATAAGATTTTTTTATTTAAAATAATAATTTATATTTCAACAAGTTATAACTAAAAGTGGTTTGCTTGTAAAGTGCCTCTGTTCATTTTTTTATTGACAATGATCATACACTAAGATTATTATTTTATACTACAAAATCAACAACAATTGCCAGAACAAAGGAGAAGGCTAATGGATCCAATGGAAATGTTTAAAAAGAAATTTGAGACCTATAGAAAGATAATGGACGAAGATGGCGAGCAGAAAGCATGGGACACTCTGATGGAAGGCTACCCTGAACGCCAGAAACAGAACATGGGCCGCTTTATTGATAATGACACCCTGGCAAACGGATTCACCAAGGCAATCCCGTTCTACAAACAAATCGGCATGGATATGGACGTACACGACATTTCAAACAAGGGTATGGACGCGGTCATCGAAGTCCAGAAGCTTTGCCGGTTTTCGACCTGGCAAAAGAGTATGGCTTTGACAAGCCCTGCAAAGTGATCTGCGAGATGGACGTTGCGGCAACAGAACAGGGGTTCGGCAACATGAAGGGCAGTATCGTAACCAGCCAGGCAGAAGGCGACTGTGTCTGCATCTTCAAGTATGAAAGAGAAATGAAATAACCTTAT
>PVMK01179735.1_pt1 | contig 13213 bp, 13 predicted proteins | sample 1853481 | NCBI WGS metagenome assembly PVMK01 (sample SAMN08533507, study PRJNA380276) | Marine sediment metagenome, whole genome shotgun sequencing project.
GATGTATAAGCCTACTGTGCAACAGACGTTCAGGGAATACCAGTCGGCCACTATTTTGCATGCAGGATAGAGCGCCGGCAAGCCACTTGCCATAACAACCATTAAAATTCATCTTCCTCTTCCTGCTGAAGCTCCTCCTGTGGAATCTCCGTAGGCTTTTGCCCCTTTTCATCTACGTAAAGCCCTTTATAAGAGATACCATTATTTTTTTCCTCATTCACAAGAGCCGCGACATCATCTCCGTTGAGCTCATCCTCAGGAATTCCATCAGTCTTTTCGCTCTTAGAGAGAGCCGTGACATCATCTCCGTTAAGCTCGTCCTCAGGAATTTCATCAGTCTTTTCGCTCTTAGGGAGAACCGTGAATTCATCTCCGTTAGGCTCGTCCTCAGGAACTTCGTCAGTCTTTTCCTTCCTAGGGAGAACCACGAGAAGGACAATTGCCGTGATGATAATGAGAAACCCCAGAACGATTAACAGGGTGTACCACCACTGCCAGGCAGAGTCCTCTTCTGTTGCTAGAACAGCCCACTCGCTTAAGTGATCCGTCTGAGCACTCGCCGTTACTGAAGTCGTGTCCACTGTAGTATCAAGGACATTCCATTCCCCACCGCTGTAATATGCCAGCTTTAAACGATCCGGATCCCTGCCAGCAGCATTCCAATCGGCAGTTGAATACTTTACGCTGATAACCGCATCCTCCGACAGCTCGGCTACCGATGGTGAGGTAGCGATCGAGAAACAGGTGCCATGAACGCTATATCCTCGGGAGCCGTGCGGCATGTAGCACCGCAATCGTAACGATAGTATTACTGGTGAATGCCCCCTGGGGGAAGGCCAGGCGACCTCTGCCGTCGCTTGTGGTGACAGTGCCGCCTGATACTCCAACTATGCCCTCACCCTTGAATGGTGGTGGGGTTGGTGTCGGCGTAGGAGTAATAGTAGGTGTAGGTGTAGTTGTTGGGGACGGTGTTGGCGTAGGAGTAGTTGTTGGGGTAGGAGTAGTTGTTGGGGTAGATGTAGGAGTAGGAGTTGGGGTAGGTGTGGGTGCTAGGCGTAGGAGTCGTGTAGGTGTAGGTGACGGGGAAGGTGCGCAAACTACTGCTTCGAAAAGCTCCTTGTATTCATTGTTACTCTCATTGGATTCCGTAATGAAACCGTCTCCGTCGACTATTACCTTGATCTCGTGCCAATCGGTATCTGACGGCCAAAGAACGGTGTATTCGCAGGTTAAGGTTTTTCTACTACCCGATTCTAGACCGTGTATATCGATCTTTTCTATTAAAATACCATCTAAGTAAATATTTGTCCTAAAGATATCTACAGCATCTACAGTTCCTATGTTCTCGATCATTGTATATATACAAACTGAACCATCCGTGCAGAGCTCTGCCGGTACCGTCCATATATCCCAAACCATAAAATCGGGCGCATTGCCGGGAGGTAGTGTAGGAATAGGTGTAGGTGACGTACCGCTAATGGCTGCCAGGTTAACCACCTGGTTTTTCAGACCGAAGACTCCCGTACCTGGCCCGAGCTTATTCGCCACGAAACCATTTACCTTATAGGTCAGAATTTCACCGTATCTGTTGCTGTCCGCCCATACTTGAATCGCTCCGTACTGACCAGGTACGGTTACCGTACCTGATCCGCTGGGCGTGGTATCTGCGCCTACGTAGATATCGACTTTAGTACCCCAGGGTGCCTGACCGCCATTAAGGGTAATAGTACCCCAGGTGAGCATAGGGGTTGATTCCGCCAACACCGCTGCCGGGAGTGCGGCAATCAGGAGGAGGACTATTGCAAGCAGCCCAAGTAGAGATCCTATTCTAGTCCTAGACATTCTTATCCTAGCTTCTATATTCCTCCGTAGCTCTTAGCAAGCAAGCAATACCCGGGGAGGAGCATGTATAGTTCGTTTGTATCATATAACCGACATAAATGTCAATATCTAAACGCGAAAAGACAGGAATCCACTGCTTATCACTAAGCAGTATACAGCTGCTCTGGCTGATTTTCCGATATCCTTGAGAAAGGGGATTGAGTTCCGTAGCCAGTGCGCCGCCTCTTCTTAATCAGGAGCTCAGGATACTGATTCCAGATAACCTTCTTTTCACAACAGCGCTCAGGCGTCTTTGCACACCACTACATGGTTATCGGCAATAGCAGAATTGATCCTCTCAATTCTCATGCCAATCTTTTTAAAGACGACTGAAAAAGAGGTGCAGGATACTTCCTGCCGGGGGTCTGGGGGTGTCCCCCAGCTTTAAATAATCCCCCAAGATAGGGGGATAAAGGGGGTTGATTGAAAGTATTTCAGCGGTCTCTTATTATGTTTCGGATAGCCCGCAGGCTCAACCTGAGAAGCAGCCCGGTATCTGCCCTGCTATGAGGTCTGGATGCCTACCATTTTCGAGATGATTTACCCAATACCCTGAGCCACTTTGAACATATACCCAGCGGCTCATGGAGGCTCTAGGCATTATGGCTTATTCAAGAATAAGCCGATTGGTCGATGCAGCCGGGTGAACAGAGAAGGTAATATCTGCCATGAAGTGGGGGATCAGCGACATAACGGTAACAGTTGAGTATGCTGAAGTAGGCACAGGGAGATTGAATTATGGAACTTAGTGCAATAGAGTTTTTCTTTACGTTTTTCGCGATATGCATAGTGATAGGCATGATCGCCGTGCTTGGTGGCGTAGGTGGTGGGGTTGTGTTTCACACCGCTGATGATGGGTTTTACACCAATAGACTCCTTCATAATCAGGGGGACGGGATTATTGGTGGCTTTGGCCGGGTCACTGGTCGCAGCCCGGCCCTTTTTTGAAGAGGGGCCTGGCGAACATTAGGCTGCTGCTTCTGGCGGGAGTACCCTATGCCATCTTCGCGGTTATAGGGGCCCTGCTGGCGGGTTATATCCAGGAAACGGCGGGTGAGACAGGAGAGGCCATAATAAGGCTGTCACTGGGTATTCTAATAATCGGTATAGCAGGTCTGATATTTTTCGGTGGCAGGAAGGTTGAATATCCAGAGATTAAGAATGTAGACAGTATCACCGAAAGGCTGGCCATTGCGACATCCTATTATGAGCAGTCATTAGGCAAGGTAGTATATTACAAGGGTTAAAAGAGCGCCCTGTTGGGATTCTGATCTTCTGCTTTGTCGGATTGATCTCAGGGCTCTTCGGCCTGGGGGCTGGCTGGGCCATGGTTCCGACGTTGAACCTGGCTATGCTTGCTCCTCTTAAGGTCGCGGCTGCATCCAGTAAGGTCCTGATCGGCATTGGTGATACAGCTGCTATCTGGCCATATATGAAGGATGGAGCAATCTTCGCGCTGTTTGCAGTGCCGTGCGTTATCGGTATGGTTATTGGTACGATAATAGGTGCGAAGATAATGATCAAAATCAAGGCGGGGTTTGTTCGCTGGCTAATCATAGCGGTAATGGCCGGCGCAGGGATTAAACTGATACTGGACGGCGTCAGTAGACTCGGTTCTTCGTAGGAGGCAGTGGAAGAGGCAGGAAAGGCTATCAATTTATTGCCACAGGGAGTTGAAACAGGTTAAGGCAGGTGGAATGCCATGGAAAATGAACATCCAAAGCCGCCTATTGCAGGCGTAATCTATGGGACTATTTGCTACTGGATTGTTGTCGTTGGAATTCTAGTAGCCATAGTCGGTATGTCAATGTACTTCATATCGGGCGGCTGTTTTGATAAAGGAATCCTTCTTGACAGCCTTTGGGAAGGCAAAGTGGTTGAGGAGGTCTGGGCAGAGGCTTCCTGCATTGGAGAGATGCCGGAGGGACACTGGTATCTGAATTTGGATCTGCTCTCTCACGGAGATGTTATAGCAATGGTCGGAGTAGCCATTCTCTGTTCTGCAGCGGTCGTCGGCATGTGGGGAGCATTTGTGGGGACAGTGCGCAGCAGGGAAAGACTGTATGCTGTGTTGGCGCTGATAATTGCAGTGATTCTAACCTTGAGTGCTATAGGGGATACTAACTCTCGAGTAAGGCTGTCTTTAATAACAGCCATTCCGCAAAACCAGAAATGTTGCCTCATTTCAACATCTACAGCAAAGTGAACTTGATACCTCCCGTACTTATTGCCATATAGTTGCTAGCTAATTATAATCAAAGTGAGACCTTTGAAAAAGAGATGCGGGATGCTTCCTGCAGGGGGTCTGGGGGTGTCCCCCAGCTTTAAAAAGTCCCCCAAGATTGGGGGATTAGGGGGTTGATTGAGAGTATTTCAGCAGTCTCAAAGTAGAGAGAATGGGAGGGTTTGATGGCTATTATTACCATATCCAGGGGAACGTTTAGCGGGGGGCAGATCCTGGCTGAATGCATTGCCGAAAAACTTGGCTATCGTTGTATATCCAGGGAAGTATTAGTAGAGGCAGCCAGACAATATGGTGTGCCACTAGAGAAGCTGTCCAAAGCCCTTGCTGAACCACCGGGATTCCTGCATCGTTCTACTGAGGACAGGGCCCACTATCTTGCCTACATTCGGGCAGACCTATGTAAAGAGGTTAAGGATGACAGGGTGGTGTATCATGGACTTGCGGGTCATTTACTGTTAAGGGGACTTCCTAATGTGCTGAGGGTCCGGGTCATCGCAGATATGGAATACCGCATAAAAGCAGCTATGGAACGCCAGAGTTTGAGCCGGGAAAAAGCGATGGAATTCGTACAGAAAATCGACGATAAAAGGGTTAAATGGACAAGATTCCTGTATCATGCAGATTGGTCAGATCCTTCACTACACGATATTATTATTAATCTTGAGCATATAGGTATTAACGACGCATGTGATATCGTATGTCAAATAGCAGGCCTGGATAAGTTTAAGGTAACTCAAGAGTCGCAAAAGGTTATGGATGACATGTTACTAAGCACCGAGGTGAGAGCCGCACTCGCAGGGAGTAAAGGCATCTCAGATGGTGGAATTGAAATCGAGGCAGACGGGGATGTTATCACCATTGGGGGAACGGTGGGGTCATTGAATGATGCGGATAAGATTAAGGAGCTGGTTAGAAAGATGCCAGGTGTAAAGGAAGTCAATTCTCATATGCACGTGCTGTCCTCCAATTTGTAATTAGAAAGAACACGGATATTACAAGAGACCGCTGAAAACACAGTGCAGGATACTTCCTGCCAGTGGTCCTGGGGGTTCCCCCAGCTTAAAGAGTCCCCACAGGATTGGGGGATTAGGGGGTTGATTGAGACTATTTCAGCAGTCTCACATAATACTTCACTATAAACAGCGGTAAAATTAACCCCTTTCGTAGACGATCCCCATATCCTGCTGGTGGGAAAGTGAATTCGATCGCATCGTAGCCACATACGGTATAGCAGGACGCGCACTCGGTGCAGAACTTCTTATAGTCCGGTTCTAGCACTGCTTTGCTTCCACGGATCTTCCACAGATCCATCCCGCATATTATTACACAGTCCTTGCAGCCCACGCACTTATCATGGTCGACCGAGATGAAGTCCACGGGCGATTCGATAACGGTAACGAGGTCTCTCTTTTTTATCGAGTACTTCTCCATTATTACTCTCCTCCTGCGGGTGGCTGCATAATACCCTTCAGCATGGGGGCCATCATCTTGGCGCCGGCGAGAAAATTGGTGATCTTGTCTCTGGAGGCTTCCTCGGCGGTGGGGAAGTAATAGCGTGCCATGAATAGCATTTGCGGTATCATATCCACCATGATCGCTGGCACTCGCAGCATGCCGTGAGCGTGTGGTTCGGCAAAGGTCAGCATACCGTAGAACATGGCGTCTGCCAGATTATCGAAAAACTCGTAGAAGGTCTGGGAGGTCCACTGGGAGAAGAAGTCCCTGAGCACGGTCCCGGACGTGAAGTCAATGCCCACCGGCGATGCCTTGAGCTCCTCCATGTACTGCTTGAAGTACTCCTTGGAGAAATCTTTGTCCTTATGAGCGCGCACAGCGACCTGGGCTGCCAGCCGCGATGAGTACATCGCCTGCCATACACCCTCAGCCATGAACGGCTCCGGCACTCCTGCAGCGTCCCCGGTAAGCATCAGGCCACCGCTGTAGATCCTTTCATTGAACATCTTCAGCCAGGGCAGAAAATGAAGCTGGAACTCGCGAGGACGGGCACGAGTGGCTTTGATAAGTCGCTGGACGAAATCTATCTGCACGTTGTCTATTACCGACCTCGTAGAAAGATTCTTACCAGAGTCGATTTCGTTCTGAAGCGTTTTCGCAGGTCGGGAGCCGATGTGAAATCCGTCCCGGCAGATAGTGCAGTATCCGCCGCGTTCTGGGCCCATAAATATATGGACATTCGTGTCACCGCAGTACTCGGCGATCCGCTCCGGGTCAGCCTCGAAATCGACTGTAGCCAGCACTGTAATCTGGTCTTTGTCCCACTTTCTCCTGAGACCTCCCTTCTGGGCCATCAGGGAGTGAGCCCCGTCGGCCGCGATGACCACCGGAGCCCGGTACTCATTTCCCTCGCCATCGACCACTCCGACAATGTTCTCCCCAGCTTTGATTACGTCATGCGCCAGGGTGGCGAGCTTCAGCTCCGCTCCGGCCGAGGTGGCTTTCTCCGCCATCCACTGGTCGAATTCAGGCCGGTACATCATCTGCACCATGTATTCGCTGGCCTGGGGATAGCTGTTACGCTTTGGGGGAGTCAGACCCCAGGTCATTCGGTCAGCGTTGGATGGCATGGGCTCGACTATATGCATCACCCCGAACTTGGTCGGCCACAGCGATGGCACGTCCAGATCCTTAATGTAGTCGAAATCCCGGGCGGCCTTGGGCGCGAGGCCAAAACCAGACGAGTTTTTCTCGCCGCAGAAGCGACCCCGTTCGAGGATGACAACCTTTAGACCGCTGTCGGCGGCCTCCTTGGCAGCGGCGCTTCCTCCTGGTCCGCCGCCCACTACGATCAAATCATAGTTACTCATTTGGCCTCCTTCCCTAAGTTGTGGAATTGATACATACTGATATTGCAATGTAAAGACTCATCGCACTTCCTTTATCCCTCCGGCTCGATGTAGAAGCTGTGATCCGAAGTATTATTAGGGATCAAACGCTTTCTTGATTTTTTTCATCCAGATATGGTAATCGCAACTGGTAGGCCCAAACTGTTCCGCCATACCCCGTACAATCGATATCGGCTGCCCCAGGCTTTTCTCTATCGCTACTTGCGCAGACTCCTCAACATATTCTTCCGCGCCTTTCAAGGAGTCGGCATCCTGGAAATCATACATTATGATCTCCTCAAGGTGTCCGAAGCGACCCTGCTGATACGTTCCTCCCCAGGCAAGATCCCCTCCGTCGTCCGCGATAGCGCCCCGTTCGATATACTTCCTTTTCAACTGCTCCCCGATCTTGCCCGTAGCAACGGCGGTGTCCCACGATGTTCCAGCACCCAGAGATGTGGCAAAGGTCCCTGCCAGCTGGAACACCCTGGAAATCCCTTCTGACTTGATAAGATGGCGGAAAAGTATGTTTTTAATGGACTGTTCCTCCATCATTTGTACTATCTTTCCTCCGGTTTCTGATAGGATATCTTCTAAAGCCATCTTCTGGTACTCCAGCTCCCGGGCAGAGTTGGCGCCCAGGATGATCTGGATAGCATACTTGAATTCATCCATTGTAACCATCTGCAGCATTTGAGTATAATCCGCTGCTGAGCTGATACTGATCACAGGTATCAAACCGGGGGGCAGGGCTCTCCCCATAACATACCCTATCTCAGCCTCCCCGATTCTATATACTGCGTCCGCAAGTGCTTCCCAGTTCGGGAAGGTGAGGCTGTGTGCCAGGTAATTTTCCGGGATCGGCATCCCATTTAGCACATGAATGCCCTCCATTGGGGTGGTGGGTGGCCCATACCACGGATACAGTTTGACTCCGCATTTTGTGAATACACCGAGTCCTCCCAACGCTCCGATCATGCCTCTCATTACGCCTCGCAGACTCGGCCCAGGTCCGTCTCCACAGAACCAACCATCTCCCGATCCCAGAGAACCAAGCCTCAATATTTCCCCATCGGGCAGGACCCATTCCACCCCTAATACGTTAGAATTGCTGTACCCCATGAAGATTCCCGTCAGCCCATAACCCGCCATGGATGTGGCGCTCGCCAGGATAGAGCAATTCGCTCCTGCACCAACCATGTGACAGTTCAGCCCCTTCTTCATAGCCTCAACCTGGAGCTGCGACCCTATTACGTAGGGTTCGACCACCGCGTACATGTTCTTCTCATCTATCTCAACGATACTGTTCATCCTCCTGAGATCCAGCTGGATAACCCCTTCCCCTCCAACGGTATTCCACGGGCCCCAACCGGTGCTGAACGCTTTGTACCGTATCCCGTATCTGTTGCATGCCTTGATTATTGCCTGGACTTCCTCTACATTACAGGGCAGTAACACGGCCTCGGGCCTGGTGCAAAACTTCGTACCAGATATAGTCTCCGCCAGCCACTGGAACGCATAGGTATCCAGAATCAAGGGCTCTTCAGAGATATTCTGCTGGCCCACAATATCTTCCAGTATTCGATACACATGTTTTCGTAAAGCCATTTTCCACTCCTTGATCTAGATTCTTACAGTGCTTCGATAAGCAGTTCTACTGTGTCATACAGCTTGATCTTGGCCCCGCTCCGCTCCAGAGCATCCCTGAAGTTCCTCTCACACCAGGAACACGAGGTTACTAGGGCTTCAGCCCCGGTAGCCATCGCCTCCTCTATTCGTTCATCGGCGGTGCTTAGAGCAAATTCTGGATAGGCCTCCTTTACCCCGCCACCGGCGCCGCAGCACCAGGCGTATTCCTTAGTGCGCTCCATCTCAACAAGCTCGAGACCGGGGATGCTGCGAAGTACATCCCGAGGCGGTTCATAGATTCCGTTGGTACCCCGCCTGTAATCCTTGGGAGGGTCTTTAACGATCACCTGTCCCAGGACTTTCCTCTCAACACCCTCCCAGGGTATATATGGTTCCGACAACCTGCCCAAATGGCACGGATCGTGATACGTGACCTGCATCGGCACTTTATTAGTCGGCTTTAAACTGCCCTCTTTAATCAAGCGGTCAAGGTACTCGGTAATATGCAGTACTTCGAAGTTCATCTCCTTACCAAGTCGAGGATACTGGAATTTGAAAGCGCCATAGCAATCGGAGCAGGGGGTTACCACCGTGCGCACACCCGCGGCATTCCAGGTTTCCATATTATGCTCGGCGTATTTGGTTAGCTCCCCGCGATAGCCTATCTCAAATGCCCGACCCCCACAGCACGCCTCCTCCTTACCCGAAATGCCAACATCAACGCCCGCCTTCTTCAGAAGGGATAGTGCATCTCTGGTAATTTTGCGTAGGTCTTGGTCAAAAGAATATCTACACCCCGCAAAGTAGAGGACATCCGCCTTCTCCTTAGCTATATCCTTGACGTCCAGGCCTTCGGCCCATTTGCCCCGCTCGGCTTTTGGTTCACCAAGTGTATTATCATCGCTCTTCAGGCTTTCGATCATTACCATGTGAGCTGGTAGTACCTGACCTTCCTCAACGCATTTTGCCCTGAGCTCCAGCATCACCTCCAGGGGGTCCATATCCCTGTTCACTTTACACGATACGTCGCATGCACCATCCATCTGACACTGGTATATTATCTCCACAAGCTTGTCCGTGTAGTCTATCCGGCCATCTAATAGAGCCAGTGCAGCGATCATCTTGCCGCCGGCCGAGTAGGCATGGAAATTACCCCATACCATGCTGGGACATGCGTTGGCGAACCTCCAGCTCTTTATTTGTGACAATGGCAACCATTTGCATAATGAGCATCGGCTGCATCTCTGTAAATCGATTCGATAATCCTGTAATATCATATATTTCCCCCTAGAAGCATAGTTTACCCGGGTTCATCACATTGTTTGGGTCAAAGATCCCCTTGACTTTTCTCAGAGCCATGGCACTCTGTCCATCTCTTCTGTAGGCCATTTCAGCCCACGGCCCATAAGGCCTGGAGAAGAACCCTCCCATTCCCATTAACGCTTTGCTCGCGTCGAAAAATAGCTTTCGGACCTTCTCCAACTCTTTAGGGTTGGCCGGATCGTAGTTCAAATTAAACTCGCAGTGACAGGCACGCCCTTGAATCTGCGGTTGCAGATAGACGCCGATGTCTATACCTGGATGTCCCGCTTCTGCCGCCATCTGATCCATGCAGGCGGTGAACTCCGGGGTTTGCCCCAGCGTCGTGAGGAAGAAGATATCATGGCATCCCCCCTTATTTCTGAGCTTCCAGTACGGTTCAGCGGAAACGGTCGACAACGCTTCCAGGATATCACTCCCCTGGACCCCATCGATTGCTGTCACGGGCGTAACACCAAAGCGCTGTGCGGTATCCATGACGTCCTTTTCCTGATAGTCAACACGTTCCTGGGGAAGCCTTTCATAGCCCGCTACACACACGATAAGCACCCATGGAGGTAACGTTTCCCGCAGCGATTTAATTTCATCAGGATTCTTTGCCAAGAGGGTAGCCAGGTTAAAATTGTTGAGTACGAGCAGCTCGTCACCCAACCTCGCCCATAGCAATTTATAAGTAAAATCCAGTAAATCCTCCAGTCTCTGGGACGCTACCAGAAAAGTCTTCTGCATCTGTGGTAGAAGCTCACATTTCACGGTGGCCCATGTGAGGATCCCCATGGTTCCCTGAGACCCCTGGATGAGTCTGAAGAAGTCGACCTGAAAGGGACCCATTGCATTGGTCTGGGCCTGCCCCGATGCCCACTGGTCTTCCAGGCTCCCAGGCCCGGCTGCCTCTCCGGTCCGGAACAGGTCGCCGGTACCGAAGACCACCTCGGTGCACAGCAGGGGGTCGGAGATATCCCACTGATACTTGGGTATTATGGTGGGTTCCCTTTCCAGGCAGCTACCTATCACCGATTTGGAGCTTCGAGGACATAGTGGCATGGGAAGCCTCATCCCTTCATTTTTCAGTTCTAGCTGGAGCTCCGCGAAGGTTACCCCCGGCTCAACCATTGCTACCCGATTTCTGCGGTTGATCCTGATGATCTTTTTCATCCGGCTTAGGTCAACGACAACCCCTCCCAGGCTCGGCACAGTATCGCCCCGGAAGTGAGGTGGGCCGGAGCTCACCGGGATTAGGGGCGTACCCGTACTGTTAGCCCACTTCACGATCTCCTGTACCTCATCGACATTTTCTGGTCTCGCTACAAACTGAGGCTTCATCCGGCGAACGAAGCTCTCGTCACTTGAGTAGGCTTCAATGGCCTCCGGCGTATCGGAAACATTTGCATCGCCAACGATTGCTGCAAGCTCTTCTTTTTCGGGCATTGCTCGCCTCCTTCTCCTCCTACAGCTTTATAAAATCCTGGACTCCCAGAGTCTGAGGGCTAGATTTGCCGCTGCTTCTTCCTCACTATTGCCATTAACAATTTCACATTTCGATTCCCTAAGCGGTATATAAAGGTCTATCATGCTCGTACGCCTCACCGGCAATGCCTCAATGCCGATGTCCTGATACCCCCAGGCTTGAATAGGCTTATCCTGAGCAGCCATAAGCTGTCGCAAGGCAACATTCCGTAGCTGACCAAGCTCATGGCTCACTGTAACCAGGGCCGGAAGCGGTGCTTCGACTACCTGGTAGCCATCTGAAACCACCCGTTCCACTCTCAGCTTACCATTGTCGACTTCCACCTTTCGGGCGATGGTGACAGCAGGGATACCTAGAAACTCAGCGATACCCGAGCCAACCTGGCCAGCGTCAGTATCCGCCGCCTGCCTGCCGGTAAGGATAAGGTCATATCCTATCTTGGTTATAGCTGCAGCCAATAGGTAGGCTGTGGTGTTACCGTCTAAGCGACCAAAAGCCTGGTCCTCTAGCATAACTAGCTCGTCGGCACCGGCAGCGAGACACTTTCTCAGCACAGCCTTGGCCAGCTTTGCTCCCATGCTTACTACCGTTATCCTGCTCTGGTGAGTATCTCTGATCTTAAGTGCAGCCTCCAGAGCATTTTCATCGTACGGGTTTAGCACCGGAGGAATACCGGCAGCAGGAATAACCCGTTTCGCCTCAGGATCGATCTTGAAGATAGAAGGCGGAGCCTCGGGGTCAAGAACCTGCTTAACAGCAACGACGATATTGAGCACGCGCTCTCCTCTTGTTGTTCGACTAGAATACTTCCCTGCAGTAAGTGCCAATTCACCGTGGCCTGAGAATACCCAAGGGAACCTGTATTTGGAGTCAGCATGACATAAAGTGGTAATCTCAACGAGAAGCGGCTAATCGCCACCGATAAGGTCTGCCAGCCGACTTATGAATAACAGATAAGAATTGGTATGAGCATGCTAACATTATGGATGACCTCTGTCAACGGACATCAAGAAATGCTGCTGAAAAATAAGTGTACTCTGAGGAGATTACGGAAATAATTATCTAATCCAATTTAATAATCACTCCGGTACTTCCATCAAGATAGATACGCTCACCAGTTTTAATGCGTCTGGTGGCGTCAGCCACGCCAACCACAGCCGGTAGGCCATATTCTCGGGCGACAATGGATCCGTGGGAGAGCAAACCGCCTATATCGACGATCAAACCACCGGCATTTATGAACAGTGGTGTCCAGCCCGCGTCGGTGACCGGGGCAATGAGAATCTCTCCTGGTTCAATATGTGATTCCAGGCGCGGGTCGAGAATCACCCGTGCGCGACCTTCAACCTTGCCTGGGCTGACGCCCATACCCTGCAACTGTTGTTCGGAGGGGAACTCATCCGGCTTAACTACTATCGCTTTGCCATTGATAATTTTGGGTACATGTAACATCTGGCACCATTCGAAGTCCTGACGCCGCCGGGAAATGATTTCCTTTGCCACCTCGGTGCTCAGCTTACCGGTGAGCAGGTCTCTCACCTCTTTCCACATGAGAAAAAAGAGGTCGTCGGGATCATAAAGCAAGCCCCGGGCCATGAGCCGAGCGCGGATCTCAGCATAGATTCGTCTGAACCGGTCCGAGCGCAGTACGATTAAATCTTTGAGCCTCTCGCGAAGCTCGATGTTGCGACGTGCCGCCTCCCGGGTACGCCTTGCAATAAAACGCTTCGGTGGCGACAACGTGTCCACCCGCCTGGTTGACTCGTCACGTACTCGTTCCTGTCTGATACGTATTTCTTCCGGTGGCGTTACACCTGGCTGTAAATA
>PVMK01170771.1_pt1 | contig 13212 bp, 11 predicted proteins | sample 1853481 | NCBI WGS metagenome assembly PVMK01 (sample SAMN08533507, study PRJNA380276) | Marine sediment metagenome, whole genome shotgun sequencing project.
CCGCCTATCAAATTGCCAAAGAATTCGACGCCATCGGCGGCCACACCAATGCGTTTACGACCATGGAAAACACCTGCTATCATGCCAAGGTGATGGATACCCATACCGATACCATGGTCGAAATCCTTTCGGATATCTTTTTAAATTCTGTCTTTGACCCCCGGGAAATCGAAAAAGAACGCCCGGTCATATTGCAGGAAATCAGAATGGTCGATGAAAGCCCGGATGAATATGTCCACTTGCTTTCGGGAAAAAATTTTTGGGGTAACGACCCCCTGGGGCGTTCGATTCTGGGCAGTCCCGAAAATATTATCCGGTTTGACGCCGATCTGATAAAAACATATTTCCAGCGCCTGTATCAACCCGATAGAATCGTAATTTCGGTTGCCGGCAACCTATCGCATAGCGGTATTATCGACCGGATGGGACCGGCATTCGAATCCATCAAACCGGGTAATGGAATCGCCGAACGTATCACCCCGCAGAGCCGATCGCTTGTCGATCTGAACGATAAGGATCTGGAACAGGTTCACATTTGCCTGGGGACTCTGGGATTGTCGATAACCGATCCCCGTCGCTATGCATACTCACTGCTGAGCACGATCCTGGGCGGCAACATGAGCTCACGGCTTTTTCAGGAAATCAGAGAAAAAAGAGGGTTGGCCTATACGGTATATTCCTTCATTGCATCCCATGTGGATACCGGCATGTTCGGCATTTACCTGGCGGTTGATCCCACCCGGGCCCTCGAGGCCACAGATCTGGTTCTAAAGGAAATAGACAAACTTGGCGCTGAACCTGTGACCGCAGCCGAACTTCAAGGTGCCATCGAATACACCAAAGGCAGTCTGCTGCTGGCATCTGAGAGCAATGATAATCAGATGGTCCGCAGTGCCCAAAATGAGATTCATTTTAATCGCAGCATCGGTCTGCCGGAAGTCATAAAAAAGATAGAATCGGTTACCGCAGCGGAAATTTTAGAACTTTCCAAAAGCCTATTCGAGAACAACAAAATGAGTTTGACCCTGCTGGGCCCGGTTAAAAACAAGAAGCCCTTTGAAGATATGCTGTACATCTAACTCAACGGCTCAGGGGCGCAGAGTCATAATCTCGACGTTAATTCGAGGTTTCAGGTGTCGGTTCTTGGGTTCAGGGTTCAGAGGTTCTGGGTGTCAGGAATTCGGAAGTTGGAATGCGGAATGCGGAAAATACGAAAAGGCGCAGGAGGCACACCACAAATTTTTAAATAGACGTGTCATCCCGCGCTAGCGGGGACGGATGCATGCGATCGAATCTGATTCTTTTCGTACTCGTCCTCGTTCTCGTGCTCGTCCTCGGGGATCAGAATTTTATCGAGGACGAGGGACGAGGACGAGTACGACGACGAAGGCGATAGCTGCCGCGCCGTCTTGTCGCGCAGAAGTACTACGAAGGCGGAAGCTCAAAGAGCTAAAGCGGCTCCTCTGATCTCTGACATCTGTCTTCTGTTAACTAGTGCCCATCCACGATAAGTGCATGGCGCTATCACGTTTCCAATTCATAAATGAGGATTTTTTTTGTTGGGCAAGGCCGCACAAGGGTTTGCGACGAGACGTACTTTTTGTACGTCGCAGCCGAAAACCCGCGGAGAACGCCGCACAACGGAAAAAAGACCATTTATGGATGGAAACTAACTAACCTCTGAACGTTGAACCGTTGAACCTTGAACACTGACACCATCGTGTGATGAATTCTTCCCCCGTCATTAAAATTATGCGCCTGCACCCGGATACGGATTCAGATATCCCGCTGCCGCGCTACATGACCGCTCAATCGGCGGGGATGGATTTATGTGCCGCCATAAAAAAAGACCTTGTTCTCAACAAAGGTGAACTCACGCTGATTCCCACCGGTTTTGCCATCGCTCTTCCGCAAGGGTTTGAGGCCCAGATCAGACCCCGCAGCGGATTGGCGATAAAACATGGCATTGGACTGATTAATTCCCCGGGAACCATTGATTCCGATTATCGCGGTGAAATAAAAATCGCGGTCATCAATCTGGGCCCAAAACCTTACACATTTCGACGCGCCGACCGGATTGCTCAGATGGTCATTAAAAAGGTGTATTTAGCCAGACTGGATATCGTGGAGGAACTTGACGAAACCAAACGCAACACCGGTGGTTTCGGGCACACGGGGAAATAAGTCTATAGAGCACGCTATTTGCGGGGCTTTAGGAGCGGCTCTTCGAGCCTTGAGGACCAGCCCTGCGGGCTTTGAGGCTGGAAATAAATTTTGAAGCCTCAAGCGAAGCGCTCCTGAAGTGAAACGCTCCTTAAGCAAAGCAAATTAAATTTGCGAAGCGATCATTCAGCCAAATGAAATGCAGGCTGGGATACGTTTGATGAAACTTGAATTACAGAGACCGCGGCAATGCGCCGAATATAATCTGGCCGTGTGTGTATTGGCCAGCGGCAGCAAAGGTAACGCCTTTTACATTTCAGACGGCTTTACCTCCATTCTGATTGATGCCGGGCTTTCCGCCACGGAGATCAAACGTCGCCTAAAATCCCGGGGGCTGAACCCTAACGATCTGGATGCCATTCTGGTTACCCATGAACACAGCGACCATATTCAGGCTGTCGGCGTGCTTTCCCGCCAGTTAAAGCTGCCGATATATCTTAGCCGCAAAATTGAAAAAAAAGTATCTATCGGCCGCAGCGTTTATGAAATCCGGACCTTCAACAGCGGCTCGACTTTTCAAATTAACAATTTGGCGGTGCACCCTTTTGCCGTCTCCCATGATGCCGCCGATCCGGTGGGCTTTACCATCGGACAAAACGGCAGCCGCATCGGTTTGGCAACCGATCTGGGCACTGTCACGCCCCATGTAAAAGAAAATCTAAAACACTGCCATTTACTCATCCTGGAAGCCAATCATGATCCGGATATGCTGGAAAACGGGCCCTACCCCTGGCACCTGAAGCGGCGTATCCAGAGCCGCAGCGGGCATCTCTCCAATGGACAGTCAAAACGTTTGCTGATGGAATTACAGCACAAGGGCCTTGAACACGTCATCTTAGCGCATTTAAGCGAAACCAATAATGCCCCTCAGAAAGTGCTGGATGAAATTTCCAGAGCGCTGACCCGTTGCAAACCGCGTTTGAGCGTCGCCAGCCAGCACCGCTGCGGAGAGGTCATTTATCTCAAGTAAAGTCCTCCCATTTTGTTCTCCAAAAAAATCTCCTAAGAACCCAGTCTACAATATCTCAAAATTGAATATTTCACCTGGAAATCCAACAATTTAATGGGAACACCGAACTGTGTATGTAAGCACGAAATGTAAACTTTGCCTGAGCACCATGTAGACACAATATATGGAATTTTCGCAAAGTGCTTAATAATTTGTGATTTAATCATACAATCTTCTATTGATAGGAGTGCCCGAAAATGATCAAATCTATAATATTTCAAAAAAGCTAAATGTTGCTATTTGACGATGTAATCTTCTGCCCTGAACCAATCACGGTTAAGATGGAGACCGAGGCAAATTTGAAAATCGGACATCTCCCAATTTCATAAAGCAGTCTTCTGCCGCGGAGGGCACTGGCTTGGTAAAGACTTGACTTTGCAGCCAGGTTCAAACGTAATGAAGGTTTAAGTATAATATACCAATGTGGCCGAGGTCTCCAAGATATGTCAAGTCTTCATAACTGCGATCAATTGTTATTTGAAAATAGAATATTTATTTTTAGTGTATCTTCTTTTCCGCCAGAAGAATTCCATCGTAATCACAGTAGATATACTTGCCTGGCTTGAATATAGTAGATCCAAAAAACAGCGGTATACTTATGGCACCGTTACCATCCTTCCGGCTCTTTTTTGGATTTGTGCCTAATGCCATGACTCCAAAAGAGAGCTTGCATAATTCCCTGCTGTCTCTAACCATGCCATTGATGACAACTCCTTGCCAGTTGTTCTGTCCGCCGAGGGCGGCCATAAGATCTCCTAATAGTGCGCAGGCCAATGACCCTTGTCCATCTATCACCAGGACTTTCCCCTTACCATCTTGAGACAATAATTCTTTTGCCAGGGTATTGTCCTCCAAGCATGAAACGGTCTCTATTTGTCCACAGAAGCTGTTTTTGCCGCCGAAATGTCTTAAAGGAAGCGCACATGTTTGCACACTATTTTCATTGAGATCATATAGATCGCACGTGTTCCATTGTCCCATATTGAATTCTCCTTAATGTGTGAACCCTTGGTTCCCATTACCGAAATAAATATTTATAAATAAGTGGCATTGTCAAGATAATGAAGACCACCCTGAAAAAATGAAAGCAGGTAATCACGGCGGCATCCTTGCCACTGTCCAGGGCCACCACAAGCAGGGCGCTCATGGCGCCGGGGCTGGTCGCCAGGTAGGCCGTGCCCATGTCGAGCAAGCCCATACGGGTAAACACCATGGACAGAAGCAGTCCCGTGCCCACCAGTAAAAGCGTGGAAGTGATTACCGGGAAAAACACCCGGCCCATGACTTTGAGCATGCCCGGCTGGAAGGACGCACCCACCATGATCCCGAGGAACACCTGCAACACGAACGTAAACGTCTTGGGAACATTCCAGTCCACCCGGGAGATGAGCTTGAAGCAGATCACGGCCAGCAGTGATCCGATCAGGGCCCCGGCCGGGATTTTAAGTTTTGTTCCCAAATAACCGCCCAAGGTGCCGATGGCCAGAAAAATGGGCAGGCTGATCAGATAGTTCATGTTTTTTCCGCTCCTAACAAGCTAATCATTTTATGTTATGTGTTACCCCTCAAAGGGGATGTCGATCGTCGAGGATTGCTGTTTTTCTTCGGTCATCGGTTATCCCCCAAAGGACGCTTGGCTCTGTTATTCAACTCCAGAATTTCTGATATCTTCAGTTGTCTCAATTCAATGATGGTTGATTAAGCGGATTGTCTATAACACCGTCGGAATGCTGACCACCGACCGGTAAGTCCATCATATCCGCAATGTTTCCGATACGCTCAAAATGCTTCAGGGTGTCCAGTCCCGCCACACCGGTCAGGAGGCTTTTGCGACCGCCGCTGTATCCGGTAGAATGGTGCGGGGTGATCAACCCGGTCAGAATTTTCAATGATGCGTCGGCAACGGTTTTGTTCACCCAGACCGCCAGACCGGTTTCGGTTTCACCGATCCTGATCAGGTTTTCACGGTTTCAGGCGTCGTGGTTGACGATGCGAAGCCGCCGGACCATGTCGTCGCCCAGCATTTATCGAAAACATCGTTCCGGAACCAGCACATAGCCTTCCATCAGCCGGCGCGCCGTACGACCCACTGCGGCTTCGACGTAATGGGGTTGACCGGATCTCATTTCGATGGTGGCTCCTACATCCACAATGCCGCCGGGGTGGCCCAGGTGGATGACTGCGCCCTTAGCCACGGCCGTGCCCTTCAGATTGAATGGCACGGTACCGGGGATCATGACCGCGCCCGCCGTGGCAATGGCAACGCTGACGGCAATGGACCCGTGGAGGGTTCCCATGGACATGATGCGCACGGTCAGGTCGATGGCGTCGGCGCTCACCTCCTGACCGCTGGAGGCGATATAGGTCTGTGGGACGGAGACACAAGCGATTTTCGGAACGGCCTGGCTCATCCGGGTGGCTTCCTCCGCTGTTTTCGTAATTCCGGTGACCACCGCCGCCGCACACCGGATGGCTTCGAGCTTGTCCTTGGTTTCCCGATTTGCTTCGATAGCTTCGATTTCAATGCCGGAAAGATCGATTTGCGCCGCCGCCACGAGAACCACCGGATTGGCTGCATCGATGATGGTGACCTCGACGGATCCGAGTCCCGGGACCTCCAGCGTGTCGCGTGTGTTGCCGGTGGGCAGCAGCCGGCCGGTCACGGCCCCCCCAGGATCGGAAAAGCGAAGGGTGATTTTCCCGCCCGTACCGGGCACACCGCTGATGGCATAATCCCCGGTTTCGTCATAGCGGCCGTGTTTGACAGGGACCTCCGCCACGATCAGCTTGTCAGTGTTTTTCTGATGGATGCGGACGGTTGTCATCGGTTCCACTGCCGGCACCAACCCCTCATCCACGGCAAACGGTCCCACCGCGGAAGAGATGTTGCCACAGTTTCCCTTGTAATCGATGAGGGGGCGGTCGATGGATACCTGGCCGAAATTGTAGACGACATCATACGCCGGGTTGGTGGATCGGCTGATGATGGCGGTCTTGCTGGTGGTGGAGACCGCCCCACCCAACCCGTCGATTTGGCGCCGGTAGGGATCCGGACTGCCAAAAGCGGTGAGAATGACTTGGTCTCGTTTCCCGGCATCCCGGGGCAGATGATTGTCGTGAAAGAAAATTCCTTTGCTGGTGCCGCCTCTCATGACGACGGACGGTATTCTTTTCTGCATGGTGATTCTCCTATAGTCTTAGCTCTGTAAAGCCGGAACCTAATTAAACGTCTCGGAATTTCTACAACCTGCTGAGAATATAGAGGTTTTTTTGGGGCTTCCGAATTTGCCCCGAAAATGGAATAATGGAATGTTGGAACGATGGAATATTGGTTTTCAAAAGGATATTAGCCATTTTAATTTTATCGTCAATCCCGCTGGTGGCGGGACCATTAATCCAACATTGCATTTTCCCAGAACCCATTATTCCACTATTCCATTGTTCCAACATTCCAATTGTAAGCGAAGCGATCTAAGTTCTAATTGTCAATCAATAATTGAAATATTTGAGGGGCAATTCTCTCTATTGCGACTTGATTTCAGCAGAGATTGAATGTATTTTGTTTCATAACTTGAACGATGTGTCAATGTTTTGAAAATTGTGGACTACCAGAAAAACGCGGCCGGATAAAAGCAGGGACACGGTATCCCGTGGGACCCTGCCAGAAATCCGACGAATGCCCGCGTGCCGCCCTGGGTGTTCTGGGTACGGCTGGCATCAGGTGACGTGTCAATCTACTCCTGCACGGTCGTCCAAGCTCGGTTGTACATCTTGGCACGGTTCATGAGTCGCATTTCAGAGATTTGTTGTACAAAGGAAAAGGAATGCCGAGTCTAAATCAAACGGAACCCGACGTCCTGGTGGTCGGCGGTGGAAACGCTGCCTTGTGTGCGGCGATGACCGCCCGGGAAGCCGGTGCGGACGTGCTGCTGTTGGAGAGCGCCCCCGAGGAATACAGGGGCGGCAACAGCCGCCACACACGCAACCTTCGCTACCTGCACAACCGTGGAAACGACTTTTTGACGGGACCATACGGCAATGATGAATTCTTGGACGATCTGTGGCGGGTTACCGGCGGGCAGACCGACGAACGGCTCGCCCGATTAACCATCCGCGAATCCACCGACATTGGCGGATGGATGCAGGCCCACGGCTGCCGCTTTCAACCGGCCATGCGGGGCACACTTCATCTGGCCAGGACCAACGCGTTCTTTCTGGGGGGCGGGAAGGCGTTGATGAATGCATACTATGCCATGGCCCGGAAACTCGGTGTGAAGATCGTATACGGCGCCAATGCAGATGATCTGGAAATCCGCGGGGGGCGGTTTACATCCGCGGTTTACGTAAAGGACAATCTGTCCCATCGCGTGCGGGCAAGGGCCGTGGTCCTGGCCGCCGGCGGATTCCAGGCAAACCTTGATTGGCTTAAGGAGTACTGGGGAGAATCCGCCGAAAATTTCATTATCCGCGGTACACCCTACGATCAGGGACGGATGCTCCGCGTGCTGCTCGACAGGGGTGCCAGACCCGTGGGGAACCCCCGCCAGTGCCATGCTGTTGCCATAGATGCACGGGCACCCAAATTCGACGGGGGGATCGTCACCCGGCTCGATTGCGTACCATTCGGCATTGTCGTAAATCGAGATGCGGAACGTTTTTACGACGAAGGCGAAGATTTCTGGCCCAAACGTTACGCCATCTGGGGTCGGCTGGTTGCCGGACAACCCGGTCAGATCGCTTATTCCATTATCGATGCCAAGTCCATCGACCTGTTCATGCCGTCTGTGTTTCCGCCCATTGTTGCCGGTTCCATCCGGGAACTGGCCGCCAAACTAACGCTGGATCCGTCGACCTTTGAAAAAACGGTGAACTGCTTCAATGATGCAACCGGCGGCGGGGCGTTCGACCCGGCCGAGCTGGACGGCTGCGGGACCGAGGGGTTGACGCCCCCGAAAAGCCATTGGGCGCGACCCCTGAACACGCCCCCTTATTACGGATACCCGCTCCGACCTGGCGTCACCTTCACCTATCTCGGCGTTGCGGTCAACGAGCGGGCCCAGGTCATCATGGACGACGAAAAACCGGCAGCAAACATATTCGCGGCCGGAGAAATCATGGCCGGCAACATCCTGGGCAAGGGGTACATGGCCGGATTTGGTATGACCATCGGAACGGTATTCGGCCGAATCGCGGGAAAGGAGGCGGTACGCTGTGTCGTCGAAGAGCTTAAAAGAAGCTGAGCGGGTCATGACCATCTGCAACGCCTGTCGCTATTGCGAGGGGTTCTGTGCGGTTTTTCCGGCCATGGAGTTGCGGCGCACCTTCACGGAACCGGATCTTAAATATCTGTCCAACCTGTGCCACAATTGCCGGGACTGCTACTACGCCTGCCAATATGCACCACCCCATGAATTCGATGTGAACGTTCCCCGCTCGCTTGCGGAACTCAGGGTGGAGACCTACCGGGAATTTGCCTGGCCGGGTATTTTCTCGGGTCTGTTCCGGTTCAATGGCTGGTGGGTTTCGTTCGTTGCTGCTGTCTGCGTGGTTGTTGCGCTACTGCTCGTCGGTCTTGGCCAACGCCCGGAAGTGTTGTTCGGCATTCACACCGGTGAAAACGCCTTCTACCGGGTGGTTTCCTACCCGGCCATGGTGCTGACATTTTCAGTTCTGGCCCTGTGGGTTGTGATCGGCTTATGGCGGGGTTTCTGCAGTTTCTGGCAGGGCACGGGCAAGAGTTCCCGTGCCCTGCTGGATTTGCGTGCCAATCTGAGGGCGATCTCGGATGTCCTGCGGCTGAAGTATCTCGACGGCGGCGGATACGGGTGCAACTACCCCGACGACCGCTTCAGCATGCTCCGGAAGTATCTGCACCATGCCGTGTTTTACGGATTTTTGTTCTGCCTGGCCTCCACGACTGTCGCCGCCTTTTACGATCATCTGCTGCACCTGGCGGCGCCTTATCCAGTGTTGAGCTGGCCGGTGATCCTGGGAAGCATCGGGGGGGGGGCGTTGCTGGTCGGTGCGGGGGGACTGCTCTATTTCAAATTTACCATGCATACGAGACCGGCGTTCCGGGGTACCTTCGGCATGGACATTGCGTTTATCGCTCTGTTGTGGTTAACCGCTTTCACGGGAATATTGCTGCTCATCCTGAGGGCGACACCCATGATGGGGACACTATTAACCATACACCTGGGTATGGTGGCAGGACTGTTTCTTAGCATGCCCTATAGTAAATTTGTCCATGGGGTATACCGCTATGCGGCGCTGGTTCGAAATGCTGCCGAACAGGGACGTACGAAACAATAGACTGCCGGATTGTCCGGCGAACCAAGCTACAACGGCCGTACCGAACGGCAGGCCGTCGAAACGATTTGCGGTTTCAAGCCGACTTCCCACTCACCGAACATTATACAACATAAAAGAGGACGTCATGAGAAAATGGATTCATCTGCTGGTAGCAGTGTCTTTTATGGGATTGGTTGCGGTTCCGACTGCGGCCGCTGCGGATTTTTCAGGGGAGAAAATCGAATGAATCATCGAAAGACACTGCAGGTCAAGGCCGTAAAGGAGGACGGAACAAAGATCAGCTTTGAGGTGACGGCCCGGCTTGATACGGTAGTGGATGTGGAATATTTTTTAAACGGCGGTATCCTGCCGTATGTCCTCAGAAAGCTTATCGGATAATACAGAGTCCCTTAACAGCGGTCAGCCAGATTTACCTTCCGCTTCATATACCTCCCAGCGGCCAGGGCAGTTCAACAAAAGCCTGCAGCAGGCCCGGAGGAAAGTCCCGGTGCAGGGCACCCGCCATAAAGCATATCAGCGCAATGCCGCTGGCCGTCAGGATCAAGGTTTTGGGCCAGCTGCACTGGGCCCGCACCCTCAGGAATGTCACAAGAAACACCGCCAGGGCGAGAATGAACCCGAACAGCGATGATAACACGAGCAGGGTCCCAAACCAGGCCATCGTCCTCCAGAACCCGTGTGGGGCGTCCGCGTCTTCACCGCTGGCTTCCCGGTCGGCAAAAATAGTATCTGTTTCCGGAGCCCGGATCATACGGATGATCAGCGCAAGGCAGGCGACCATTGCAATAAATGAGATGAACATCGGAAAGATGCGATCGGTTAGTATGGTGATTGCAGCGGCGTTAAAATAGCTGATCACGAAATAGACGGTGACACATATCAAAAAGATCAGTGGCGCGCGTTTCCTCCCGATCGGCACATCGCCCTCGGACATGATCGATTTGGCCTGCCGTATACCAACCACAATCGAGATAACGGTTATTACGATGAGCACGATCACGATGGGGGAGAAGATGTATTCCAAACCGGTGCCCGTGCCAATACGGAACTTGTGCCTCGCGATCTGGAAGGCCTGGAACGAATAGTTCTCGGCCTGAGTGCTGAGGACAAACCCGATCAAAAAAGCGGGCCGGGACCAGTCGAACCTCCGCATGAAGATGCCAAGCAAGCCGACCGCAAAGAGCGCCACCAGGTCACCCAGCGACTGCCGGGACTGAAATGCGGCGAACGTGATCGTCATGAACACGAAGGGCGCCAGCAGTGTGAAGCGGATCGTGGTCAGGCGGGCGATGGCGGGAGAAAGGGCGATGCACAGCCCCGCACCGACAACGTTGGCCAGGGCCAGGGACCAGACGGTGGTATAGGTGATGTCGAGGTTGTTGGTTATCAATTGTGGACCGGCTTCATAACCGAGCAGTGCCATACCGCCGAGAAATATAGCCATCGATCCCGAACCGGGAATTCCAAAAATCAGGGTCGGGACCAGGCCGCCGCCTTCTTTGGCATTGTTGGAGGACTCCGGACCAATCACGCCGCGAATTTCCCCTGAGCCGAATCCTTTTTTGTCCGAAGTTGTCTGTACAGTATGCCCGTAGGCGATCCAGTCGACTACGGAACCTCCGAGACCCGGGATCACGCCGACGATCACGCCGATCAGGGAGCAGCGTATCGACAGCCAGATATTTTTCCACCAGTCCCGTACTCCCTGCAGCCAGCCAGCACCGAGTTTTGCATCCTGGGCAATGGCCCGGTCCTGGCGAAGCAATGAGACAATTTCGGGGATCGCAAATATACCCAAACCGACAACCACCAGCGCTATACCATCGGTCAGGTAGGGGATATCGTAGGTGGCCATCCTGAGAGAACCGCCGGCATCGGCCTCGCCGATCGTGCCTACCAGCAATCCCATGCAGGCCGCGGCGACACCCTTGAACGGAATGCGCCCGGCCAGGATAGCCACCATGCTCAAGCCCAGCGTGGTGATCATCAGCATTTCCGGCAAACCGAAGGCCAGTACTATAGGCCGGGCAATCAGGATGAAGAACGTGAGGAAGCTGGCGCCGAGTAGCCCGCCGAATAGCGATGATGCAAATGCCGCTGAAAGCGCGCGGGCGGCCTCGCCTTTCTTGGCCAGCGGAAAACCGTCCAGTACAGTTGCCTGTGAAGCCGATGATCCGGGAATTCCCATCAGGACCGAGGCAAATGTATCCGATGTTGGAATAACCGCAACCAGCCCCACCATCAGGGACAGGCCGGAGACCGGATCCATCCCGTAGACGAACGGGAGGACCAGGGACAGACCCGCAATGCCGCCAAGGCCTGGAAATACGCCAACCGCGAGACCCAGCAACACCCCCAGGACCAGGAACATGAGCTGCTGGGGCTGTAAAATCAAGGAAAACGCATCAACGAGAGCTGGCAGCGCAGAAGCAAAAGTATCCATCTGTCCTATTCCGGAGCGCAGAAAGGTAACTACCCCTCCCGTGATTCTCCGGGAGGGGTAGTGTCAGGTTATTTCAGTTCAACGCCGTAGCGATCTTTCAGCCAGTTCAAGACAAAGGCCTTGGCTTTATCAGGAACGCTGGTGGCGCTATTGAGAGCAACGGTAGCCATATCACCGGTCATCTGGGGATATTTTCCGAGACGCTTGGCCGAAATTTCAGCAAAGTCCGGCCGGGCATGGACTTTCTGGAATGCCTTGGTATAGGTCGCCATAGCATCTTTGCTGGCGCCCTGTGGCAGGAAGACCATCTTCTGGGCGGGGAAGCCGGCGATAAAGAACGCCTTCCAGGCCTCCCACTGCTCGCCTTTTGTCTCACAGCCTGCTGTAGCATTGCAGACCTCTTTAAAGGTCGGCATGTCGGGGAAGGTTGGGTCACGAACGATGTTACCGTCCGCATCCAGGGAACCCCAGTTCATCATCGGCACGGCCTTGCCTTCCTCAACCAGCGGCACGACACCCTTCAGGTAAGCGGAAGAAGTCTGGTAGTCGATGTTTGCCTCACCACGCTCAAACATCAAACGGCCGTCACCGCGGCCCTTGATTCCGAAAACGGGCTCAACTTTCAGGCCTAGCATCTCCCAGGCCAGAAGCGGAACAAGATCAAGACGGGTCGCACCCTGGGAGCCGTAGATAAAATCGATGCCTCTCAGTCCCTCGGCACTGCCGTCAAACTTCTTGGCCAGATCCGGCGGCAGATAGGCTACTCCGCCGGTACCGGATGCGAGGACCACGTTCCAGTCCTTGTATTCATACTTGACGCGCGGGTCACCGAGAAGGTATGGGAACTGGGTCGATCCCGATGAGCCGAAAATGACGGTCCCATCCTTGTATCTCCGCTTCTGGAACCAGTTTGCACCTTTGGTCGAACCGGCTCCCGGCATGAACTTGACCACCACGGTCGGCTGGCCCGGCAGGGCCTCGCTGAGAAGCGGAGCGTAGAAGTGTGCCCACTTCGCCGAACCACCGCCTTCAGAGAACGGGATGACCCATTCGACGGTCTTACCTTTCAGATCAATTCCAGGTCCCATCGCAAACGCCTGAGTAGGGATGGCAGTTGCTACGACGGCCGCACATCCAAATGTTAACCACCGGATAAACTTTGTGATACACATAGGCACCTCCTTAAGTCTTTGTTGAGAATTGCTGTTTCAGGTAGTGATACACG
>PVMK01116083.1_pt1 | contig 13211 bp, 11 predicted proteins | sample 1853481 | NCBI WGS metagenome assembly PVMK01 (sample SAMN08533507, study PRJNA380276) | Marine sediment metagenome, whole genome shotgun sequencing project.
CGTGGGATCGCATACTGCGTTCCTGTTTTATTAAGCAGGCCGATGTCCTGCAGGGTATTTATGTTTTTGAGGATCAGTTTGACCGGGAGACCATCGAGCGGAATTTCGATTTCTACGAAACCCGGACGGTGCATGAAAGCTCCCTTTCGCCCTGCGTGCACGCCATACTGGCCAACCGCATAGGGCGATCTGAAAAGGCCTATAAGATGTACCTGCGGACCTCACGGCTCGATCTGGACGACTATAATAACGAAGTGGCTGAGGGACTCCATATTACGAGCATGGGTGGAACATGGATGTCGGTGGTCCATGGCTTTGGAGGAATGATGATCAAAGACGAACTCCTCAGTTTTGATCCAAATCTTCCTGCCAGCTGGGAAGCGCTTTCCTTTAAGATCCTATACCGGGGACGTACTTTGAATGTGCATATCGAGAAGAAGAAAGTGACTATTACAAACCAGTCTGGCCCTGGATTGGACCTCTATCTGGCAGGATCTAAGGTGCACCTTGAGGAGGCAGAATCTGTGATTGCTGAAATTACAGGTCAAAACCCAGGTTCATGAGGTTTGTTCGTTCATGGATATGGATGGCCTGGAACCCCAGTTCTTGTGCTGCCTTAATATTGTGGATGTTGTCGTCGAGAAAGAGTGTCTCCTCCGCTATTATAGCCGCATCCCCGATCACATATTCCCAGGCTTCCCGGTCAGGTTTGTGCCAGCCTATCTCATGGGAGTAGTATAACTTCTTAAATACTTTTTGCATAGCTTCGCCTGCAGTCTTGAGATACATCTTCTCAAAAACCTTCACATGCAAAGCCGATGTATTGCTAAGCAAATATAAATCGTAATGCTTCGAAAGCGTCTTCAATAGCTCAATACGCTCCTCAGGGAAGCGGACAAGCATGGAATTCCAGGCTTCATCAAAAATCTGATCGCTCATTTCAACTCCAGCCGCTTTCCTGATTTGATTACGGAATTGTTCCGTATCCAACTTTCCCGTCTCGTATTTAAAATAGAGGTCAGTAGTCATGGAATTGGGAAATTGCATCAGCTCGGCAGGAAACCCCAATTCATAAAAACGTTTCAGTGTGGCCTGAACATTTATGTCAAGAATCACCCCACCCAGGTCGAAGAGGATATTTTTAAAGTTAGGTGCTTGTCCCATCCATTTTGTATATTCGTATAGACCCAAAGATATAGAAAAAGCAAAGAGTCATGCGTATCGACGGAACACATTACCGGGCCATCTGGATGGAAGAGGATCCGGGGATAGTTAAAATAATTGACCAGCGTAAACTTCCCTTTGAGTTTCGCATTCTGGAGTTGAAAAGCATGACAGATGCTTATGAGGCCATTGCTGATATGGCTGTGCGTGGCGCTCCCTTAATCGGGGCAACAGCGGCATTTGGTCTTTATTTGGCCGCCTTCCGAAGCGATAGTCAAAACTGGTGCCAGGAGATGGAGGCAGCAGCTGAAAAGCTTCTCTCTGCCAGGCCCACAGCGGTGAACCTCAGGTTTGCGATGGAGCTGCTGATGGAAAAGGTTATCTGTGCAGGTTCGAGGGAGGCTATGATCAAAGAGCTTTTTCACCTTTCTATTCGTTTTGCTGAGGACGAGGTTCTTCGTTGCAAAAAGATTGGGGAGCATGGTCTGGGCCTGATCAAGGAGATCCATGAACATACTTCCCGACCGGTGAATATTCTAACCCATTGCAATGCCGGATGGCTGGCCTGTATCGATTATGGTACTGCCCTGGCCCCGATCTACCTGGCCCACGATAAGGGCATCCCCTTACATGTTTGGGTAGATGAGACCCGCCCCAGGAACCAGGGTGCTCGTTTGACCGCCTATGAGCTTGGCAAGCATGGTGTTTCGCATACAGTAATTGTAGATAATGCCGGAGGCCACCTGATGCAGCAGGGTGAGGTTGATCTGGTTCTTGTGGGAAGCGACCGGACTACCCGGACCGGGGATGTGGCCAACAAAATAGGCACCTATCTGAAGGCCCTGGCTGCAAAAGATAATGGTATACCATTCTATGTGGCTCTGCCCACCACCACCATTGATTTTGAACTGGCTGATGGGCATCAGATAGAGATTGAAAACAGGGATGCAGAAGAAATTACCCATATGGAGGGATTGAACCAGGAGACCCGGGAAATAGGCCTTATTAGAATCCTGCCCGAAGGATCTCCGGCCCTTAACCCGGGTTTTGATGTAACCCCTGCCATATTGGTCAGTGGATTAATTACAGAGAAGGGAATCTGTGAGGCATCTGAAGCGGGCATTAAATCATTGTTTGACAAGTAGTTCACAGATGCGAAAGGCCGTTAATATCCTGATACTTCTCTGCTGCTGCCTTAGCGGTTTTACGCAGGAAACGGATTCAATTAAAACCAGGCGACAAGCTTATCTTCAGATGAATTTCCTTACAGGTTCCTTCTGGACTCGTTCCGAATACCTGACAGAACAATTTGAAGAACCTTACAAAGCCATTGAAGCACGTTTTGGTTACCAGTTGACAGGCACCAAAGCGTGGCATCAGTTACATCGCTACCCCAAAATGGGTTTTGGTATGCACTATTCAGACCTGGTGAAGGACAGATCGGATACCATTGTGGGGAATCCCTTCAGTGTTTTTGGCTTCTATAGTAATCCCTGGGCCAGGTTTGGGCGCTTCACCCTGGCCAGTGATTTGGTCATTGGTCTGAGCTATACCAAATTGACACATGATTTTGAGACCAATCCTTACAATGATGTAATTGCCTCCCATATTAATCTGTATTTTCATTTTGATCTAAACCTGAATGTGAAGCTGACTCCAAGGATAGGAGTCGATTTGGGCTATGGCATTACGCACTATTCTAATGGCAGGATTCATATGCCGCAAAAGGGGGTCAATAACTGGGGGTGGTCCTTTGGAATGGATTATAAGTTTAACAAGGCAGAACCGCATTACATTTACAGGGAGCCTCCTGAATTCAAAAGTACAGAGGCGATTCAAGTGATGGCTGCAGTGGGTTTTGTTGAGGGCAATCCCTATGGTACTACCACTGAGTTACGCTTCTTCACTTCTTCCTTTACAGTAGATTATGTATATCAATTCAGTCCAAAAAGGGCAATTACCTTTGGCATGGATGTACTCTATGACGGCTCATTGGAGAGAGCCATAAAAGGATGGCCACCAGAAGAGGTAAGTACCTGGCAACAGATGTATCTGGCTTCCCACATGGGCTATCATTTTATCGTTGACCGCTTCACATTTCTGTTTAATGTGGGGACCTATTACTGGCAGAACTCCAAGGACCGGGGATACTGGTTTGTAAGGGCAGGAGGCAGATATAGGTTCACAGATCACTTCTACGGTCAAATCACCATCAAATCCAAAAACGGTGTCCGGGCCGACTGGATCGAATGGGGTTGTGCTTATTCTTTTAAGATCCGGTAAAGCACCGTATGAAGTTTTTAAGGCCTATCTGAGGTCAGATACACCCTCCAACGCATTGAATTATAGTTTTGTATCTTTGCTTTATGGCTTCAAACATACTGTATATTAAAAATATGGTCTGCAATCGTTGTATTAAGGTTGTAAAAGAGGAGTTAATCAGCCTGAAGTATACTGTAGCTTCCATTGAGCTTGGAGAAGTACATCTGAGAGAGGATCTCAGTAAGGATGATCTGGACAAGATTAGACAGGTGCTTACGGACAATGGCTTTGAATTAATTGATGATCGAAAAAGCCAGATCATCAACAGAATCAAAACGCTAATAATTGAGTATATACACTACGATCGTGAAAAGCCTGAAACTGAAAACTTATCTGAATTCCTGGGAAAAGAATTTGGTCACGACTACTCCTACCTGAGTAACCTGTTCTCTTCTGTTGAAGGAATCACCATTGAAAAATACCTGATCCACCAGAAGATTGAAAAGGTTAAAGAGTTACTGGTCTATGATGAGCTAAGCCTTAATGAAATATCATATCAGTTGGGTTACAGTAGTGTCCAGCACCTTTCCAATCAGTTCAAAAAAATAACAGGATTAACACCATCTCATTTTAAGACGATTAAAATAAGTAAAAGAAATCCCCTTGATAAGGTATAGAATTGCATCAAAAACTTTACAAATCTTTCCAATAATTATATAAGGCAGGGTTTTCTAATGTTTCCGATTTTTGTAGTGTAAAATCAATTGCACTATGGAAGCACTAACACTGAAGACAAATTTACATTGCAATAGCTGTGTAAATAAAGTAGAACCCATCCTAGTATCAAATTCTGATATTGAGGAATATAGCATAGATCTAGAACACCCCGATAGGATAATTTCTATAAGAGGTAATGACTTGAACAGTCAGGATCTAATATCAAAATTTCATGATGCAGGTTATCATGCAGAAGTGACTTCCTCGCTTGGAATAATTGAAACAAAGGAATTTAATACTCCGAAAACCAGCTTTTGGAAGAACAAAATAAATTGGAGGAGAGCTTCTTTTAATACTGTCAATTGCCTTATTGGTTGTTCGATTGGCGATTTTGGAATGATCATATTCCTCCAGGCCTATTATCCTGGCACTCCAATGTTATTGCAAATGATCCTTGCTATTGTTGCCGGCCTTATAACTTCCATTGCCCTGGAGTCAACAATACTCCGGGTCAGAGAGAAGTTCAACTGGACCCTTGCGCTAAAAACAGCATTTTCAATGTCGTTTATTTCAATGATAGGAATGGAGATTGCAATGAATACAACCGATTTCATGATAACCGGAGGAAAAGCCGCCTTTAACACTCCTGACTATTGGCTGGCATTGGTTCCTGCAATGATAGCAGGATTCCTGTTACCTCTGCCATATAACTACTATAAGCTGCAAAAGCACGGAAAGTCATGTCATTAGCAATCAAAAATGATATAACAAATTGCCAAAATAATGTAATCAATAATTGCTTTTTTTTGTTTTATTTGCACTATTGAAGTTATTATAGAAATGATTAGAAAGATTTTACATATTGTCGTTGCAGTTTTTATCCTGATTTCTTCAACAGGGTTCACAATCAATATGCATTATTGTCATGATCAATTAATTGACATGGCCTTCCTGGCTCCTGCTCACAGCTGTTGCGATACAAATGAAGAAGATCCTTGCCATTCTGATGATGGCATTAGCAGGACTAATCATTGTGAAGATGAATCTATTGTCGTGGAGCCTGGTGATGACTATGAGGTATCTACCAGCACATTCAATTTTGAGAATTCTCACAACACCAATCTATTTCTTACCTCAGAAATATTCAATTACACTCAAGGTATCGATGAACCAACTAAAAAGGAGGTGCCTTGGTATAAAAAACTACCACCTTATCAAGAGGTGGTTCTTTCTGAGATCCAGTCTTATTTGATTTAGCCTATTATTTCGGGGCTTACCTGGTTCATTTCAAACAGCTTTGATTTGTCCGGGTAATGAATATAAATGTTGTACCGGAGTGTCAACATTTCCCCCTTTCCAGTCCTTGAAAAATCAATCCGAATTTTCATTGGCCGCTCAGGCATAATCAGATAAAAGATGCTAAATAAATTTATAAGATTCTTTCTTGAAAATAAGCTGGTTACCAGCCTTGCACTACTAATTTTTGTTGTGTGGGGAGTGATATCTGCTCCCTTTGATTGGGAAACAGGGATCCTTCCACGTGACCCGGTTCCGGTGGATGCCATTCCCGACATAGGGGAAAACCAGCAAATTGTATATACCGAGTGGCCGGGTCGTTCACCACAGGATATTGAGGATCAGATATCCTATCCATTAACAACTTCTCTTCTGGGCATACCTGGCGTGAAAACCATCCGGAGCAATTCAATTTTTGGAGTATCCAGTATCTATATCATATTTGAGGAGGATATTGAATTTTACTGGAGCCGGACCAGAATACTCGAAAAGCTGAATTCCCTGCCTTCAGGGACCTTACCTGAAGATGTTACACCAGCCCTGGGTCCGGATGCAACTGCTCTTGGACAAATATATTGGTATACACTAGAAGGGAGAGACAAAGATGGTAATCCCGCCGGAGGATGGGATCCTCACGAATTAAGAACCATTCAGGACTTCTATGTCAGGTACTCACTAACCTCTGCTAAGGGGGTGGCCGAAGTTTCCTCCATTGGTGGATTTGTTAAAGAATACCAGATAGATATTGATCCCAATGCCATGAAGGCACATGGTGTTAATATTGCTCAGATCATGGCAGCTGTGAAGAACAGCAACCTGGATATAGGAGCCAGGACCATTGAGTTTAACCGGGCCGAATACCTGGTGCGGACTTTAGGTTACATCAAAAATTTAGAGGACCTCGAAAAAAGCGTCGTAGCTGTGAGGGAAAATGTTCCCATTAGACTGAAAGATGTAGCTAAAATCAATTTTGGACCTGCCACACGTCGTGGTGGACTGGATAAAGGTGGTTCGGAAGCGGTCGGAGGTGTTGTGGTTGCCCGCTATGGGGCAAATCCTTTACATACCATAGACAATGTGAAGGCGAAGATTGAGGAGATCGCTCCGGGACTACCCTCAAAAATCCTTGAGGACGGTACCCAGTCGAAAGTTACAATTGTACCTTTTTATGATCGTACAGGCTTGATCAAGGAGACCCTTGGAACGCTTGAAGAAGCAATTTCCCTGGAGCTTCTTATCAGCATTCTGGTTGTTATTGTGCTGATCCTGAATCTGAGGGCCTCCTTTCTAATTTCCAGTCTTTTGCCCCTTGGGGTGTTGATTGCCTTTATCGCCATGAGGCAGTTTGGAGTAGATGCCAATATTGTGGCTCTTTCAGGTATCGCAATCTCAATTGGGGTTATGGTGGATGTGGGAGTTGTATTTACAGAAAATATTGTCCGGCATCTCGAGATGCCGGAAAATATCCATGCCAGAGGAAAGAAGCTCAGGAATGTAATTTATGAAGCAACTACCGAGGTGGCAGGGGCTGTTATAACCGCTTTGACAACAACCATTGTCAGTTTCCTTCCAGTATTTGCCATGGAAGCAGCCGAAGGGAAGCTATTCAAACCACTTGCCTTCACCAAATCCTTTACAATGCTCGCAGCATTGGTCATTGGCTTGGTTATCATTCCCACTCTGGCCAACATGGTATTTTCAATCCGATTTGATAAAAGTAAATACAAGAAAATTCTAGGTCTGGTATTGGCTGTTGCCGGCCTGATCCTAAGCATTTTTACAGGGAATTATATAGCCCTTGTCCTTACTGCATATGGATTGAATGGCTTCCTGGCTGACAGGTGGTCTGAATCGAGGAAGTCCTGGGTAAATATTATAAACATAATGATTACAGGGCTTACCATTGTGTTTTTCCTAAGCAAGGCATGGATGCCTCTGGGTGCTCAAAACACCCTCTTTGTCAATTTTCTTTTTGTGATTGCAATTGTTACTGTGGTTTTAGGAGCACTTTCCAGCATCGTTAAATTCTATCCCCATATCCTCCGATGGGCTCTGAATAATAAGTGGAAATTCCTTGCCACACCTATTCTGATTGTGATGTTCGGATTCACTGCCTGGCAGGGATTTGGATCTGTTTTTGGGTTTATGCCAGAGCTTATCAAAAAAACAGCAGTTTATCAGCGCCTGGATATGACAATACCTGGTTTGGGGAAGGAGTTTATGCCATCATTGGATGAAGGTTCATTCTTGCTCATGCCCACCACCATGCCTCATTCGGGTATTCAGGAGAATCTGGATGTAATCAGGATACTTGATAAACGTGTGAATTCCATTCCGGAAGTTGAGACGGTAGTCGGGAAATGGGGAAGGGTCAATTCAGCCCTGGATCCTGCTCCGACATCCATGTATGAAAATGTCATCAACTATCGGTCCGAATACATATTGAATGAGAAAGGTCACCGGATGCGCTCAGGGTGAATAAGCAGGGTGCATTTGAACTTCAGGACGGAACTGTATACAATCCTCAGGAGGAAGACTTCAGGATTCTTGACCATCATGAACTCATCGAAGATAAAAAAGGGAAGTATTTCCGTCAGTGGCGGGATGAAATAGAGTCTCCAAATGATATCTGGGATGAAATTATTAAGCAGGCTATGGTTCCCGGATTGACCTCTGCACCCAAACTGCAACCCATAGCAACCAGACTTGTAATGCTACAAACAGGTATGCGTGCACCCATGGGCATTAAGGTGTATGGGCCTGATCTGGAGAGCATTGAAATGGTTGGATTGGAGATCGAAAAACATCTTAAACAAGTAGATGGAGTTTCACCCATGTCTGTTTTTGCGGATCGTGTGGTTGGAAAACCCTACCTGGAATTGGAAATTGATCGGGATGCAATTGCCAGGTACGGGCTTAATGTGCGTGATCTGCAGAATGTGCTGAGTGGTGCAGTGTGAGGAATGAAGCTTACTACCACTGTTGAAGGCAGGGAAAGATTTCCGGTTCGCTTGCGCTATGCAAGAGAATTCAGGGACAATCCGGAGGATCTGAAAAAGCTATTGATTCCTACACCTTCAGGTGCTCAAATTCCTCTTGGAGAATTAGTGACAATGAATTACGTAAGAGGACCCCAGATGATCAAAAGTGAGAATACCTTTCTTGTTTCATATGTAATTTTTGATAAAAAAGAAGGGTACGCAGAAGTTGATGTTGTAGAAAACGCTCAGGATTATTTGAACGGACTTCTGGATTCAGGAGAATTTGAATTACCTGCAGGAGTGAGTTATGTATTTACAGGTAATTACGAAAATCAAATCCGTGCAAGTAAGAGACTTGCCATGGTTATACCTATTTCACTCATCATCATATTCCTCATCCTTTATTTCCAGTTTAAATCAGTTGCTTCTACCTCCCTGATTTTCACAGGGATTATTGTGGCTATATCTGGAGGATTTATTATGCTTTGGCTATATAGTCAGCCCTGGTTTTTAAATGGAAGTCTGGGAGGAATAAATCTCAGGGTGCTATTCCAGGTTAACACCATAAACTTGAGCGTTGCGGTCTGGGTTGGATTTATTGCACTTTTTGGTATTGCGACTGATGATGGCGTACTCATCAGCACTTATATCAAGCAGTTGATGGAAAAGAAAAAACCTCAGTCAGTGAACGAGCTTCGCGAAATCATTCTGGAAGCAGGATCCAAAAGGGTACGTCCTGCAATGATGACTACTGCAACCACCATCATAGCACTTTTACCCGTACTTACCTCTACCGGAAAGGGTTCAGATATCATGGTGCCTATGGCAATTCCCCTGTTTGGAGGAATGACCATCGAAGTGTTGACCATGTTTATGGTTCCCGTCTTGTACAGCATGTGGCAGGAAGGCCGGATAAAAAGGCAATTAAAAATTCAGAATGCTTAGAATCATGAAGAAATACATATATATCATTGGATTATGGCTGCTGTTTCCGCTTGTGGCTTCAGCACAGCAAGAACTGGATAATTATCTGGTGATTGCTGCTGAAAACAATCCGGGCCTTCAGGTTAAATTTAAAGAATACATGGCTGCTTTGGAAGTAGCCCCACAGGTAAAAGCAATCCCTGATCTTCAGGCAGCATTTGCTTATTTCATTAGTCCCGTTGAAACAAGAGTGGGTCCTCAGCAGTTCAAGTTCTCTGCATCTCAAATGTTTCCATGGTTTGGAACATTGCCGGCAAAAGAGAATGTAGCCAACCAGGCTGCAAAGGCAAAGTATGAGGCTTTCCTTGAGTCAAAATCCAGGCTTTTCAACGATGTAAGGTCAACTTATTACAACCTCTATTTCAATCGAAGAGCCATCGAAATCACCGGGGAAAATCTAATTATTCTAGGTTCATTTAAAAAGCTGGTAAACATTAAGGTGGAGGCCGGAAAAGTGTCTGCTGTGGACGAATACAGGATTGAAATGGAAATAGGTGACCTGGAAAATCACCTGGCTTTACTGAAGGATAATCGGCATGTACTGAAAGTATTGTTTACCAATCTTTTAAATGCCGAAAGAGAGCTCGAAATTGCTATTCCGGAGAGCCTGTGGACCCGTGATATAGGATTAAGGAAAGACCAGGTATGGGATACAATTCATGGCAATAACCATCAGTTATTAGCTCTAAGCCTTCAGCAGGAAGGCCTGAGTTTCAGAAAGGAGTTAGCAGGAAAAGCAGGAAAACCTGATTTTTCCATCGGATTTGATTATACCGTAGTGGGGCAAGGAGAAAATAACCTTGCCGGGACCGATGCCTTTTTATTCCCAAAGCTTGGGATCACGATTCCTTTATATAGAAATAAGTATAGAGCAATGGTAAACGAGGTGGTATATCTCCAGGAGGCGAAGGAATCTGAGAAGGCCGAAAAGATCAACTTGCTTGAAACCATACTGGAGAAATCCTGGAAGGATTATCTGGACTCAGACAGAAGGATAGACTTGTATTTTACTCAGCAGGGCCTGGCTGAACAATCTTTAAAATTACTGGAAACGGAGTATGCCACCGGGAATAAGAATTTTGAAGAAATTCTTAGGATGGAGCGAAAATTACTCAACTACGGGCTTGAACTCGAAAAGGCCAGGTCTGATAAGCAAGCGTCTGTTTCATTTATCAACTATTTAATGGGAAGGTAATCATGAATAATAGTATTAAAAAAATAAAAGAGAATTACAGATTAGTACTTGGGGTGCTGGTCGTCGGACTATTTCTTGGGTGGCTGATTTTTCACCCATCTAAGGCAGAAAGAGTTTCTGAAGTGGAGATCGAGGGTCATGAAGGTCATGATCATTCATCTGAGGACCCAACAACATGGACTTGCTCCATGCATCCTCAAATAAAACAGGACAAACCCGGTCAGTGCCCTATTTGTGCTATGGACCTGATTCCTTTGATTACAGCTCAATCAACAGGTGAGGATATTGATCCCTATGAATTGGTTATGACAGAATCAGCGGCAAAACTGGCCGATATCCAGACAGTGATTGTTTCTAAGGGTACACCGGAGAAGTTAGTTTATCTACAGGGGAAAGTCCATGCTGATGAAAGAAATATGGCGGAATTAACTGCAAGATTTGGGGGAAGAATTGAGAAATTATTTGTGAATTTCACCGGGCAAAATGTTCGAAAGGGAGAGAAATTGGCAACGCTCTATTCTCCTGATCTGGTGACTGCTCAAAGGGAATTATTAGAAGCGATTGCCTTTAAGGAGAGTAGGCCATCATTCTATACGGCAGCCAAAACTAAACTGAAATTGTGGGATCTGACAGAGGATCAAATAAATGGTATCGAAGAAAAGGGAGAGCCCCAACTTTACTTTGATATACTTTCCCCTATATCTGGTACTGTGATGATGCGTCATGTCAGTCTGGGTGATTATATAAAGGAAGGATCCGCACTATTCCAGGTTACCGATCTCTCAAAAGTCTGGGTTCTGTTTGATGCATATGAAAGCGACTTACCATGGATCAAGACCGGCGATCATATGGAACTGACCATACAGGCCCTTCCTGGTAAACCCTATGAGGGAACAGTTACTTATATCGATCCATTCATTAATTCCCAAACCAGGGTTGCGAAGGTACGCGTTGAACTATCCAATAAGGGATATAAACTGAAGCCTGAGATGTTTGCAAGTGGCTTGCTTCATTCAAAAATTGCTGAATCCTCAGAGCAGCTTCTAATTCCTAAATCTTCCATTCTGTGGACAGGCAAAAGAGCGGTTGTATATATTAGTCTACCAGAAAGAGACTTACCTACATTTCTGTACAGAGAAATCACTTTGGGACCTGAGGCTGGCAACTTTTATGTGGTTGCTGAAGGATTAATGGAAGGAGAGGTGATTGCAGTAAATGGGGTCTTTAAAATTGATGCTGCTGCTCAATTAGAGGGCAAACCAAGTATGATGAACCCTGAAGGGGGAAAGGTTTCACTTGGTCACGATCATTCTCAGCATGAAAACATGGAGATGACCACAGAATCCAGCGAAGTCAGTACAGAATTCAAAAAACAGTTACAGGGGGTATATGATAGCTATTCTACAATGAAAGATGCATTTATTACATCAAATGCTGATGAGGTTAGAAATAGTGCGAAAAATGTGAAGGCCAGTCTTAAAAAGGTTGATATGGCTTTATTGACAGGTGAAGCGCATATGACCTGGATGAAGTATCTGGAAGTACTGGAATCTGAAATTGCAAAAATTTCCACCAACAGCAATATTTCCACGCAGAGGATATCATTTGCTGAATTTAATAATGCCTTTTATGCCAGTGTTAAAGCATTCGGACTTCACCATGGAATGATTTACTATCAATATTGTCCGATGGCAAATGGCGATAAGGGTGCATACTGGCTAAGCAACATTGAAGAAATTGCAAATCCGTATTTCGGAGACGAAATGCTGAAATGTGGAGAAACGCGAGAGACCATAGAGTTTTAACAAAAAATAGATTAATAGCATTGAATGTTTAACAAAAATAATAGAAATATGAAAAAGAGAATGATTGTTGGAGGAGCCATATTGGCTTTAGTAGTATTCGGTTTTACATCTTGTGAAAAAGCAGAAGATTTGAATGTAAATGATATTGAAGGTGTTTATGTAGGCACTTTTTCAGTATCGAGTTCTATCAAGGCAGCTGTATTTGATGGAGGAGAAGGTAATCATGGAACAGCTGAAATTAGCATGATGGGCGACATGCAGATAGAAGTTCATTGCTTCGGCGAGGAAATAGATACCACCTTTATGCTGGATTATTACGAGCATAACGACAGTATCATGGTATGCCTGACCGGGGACGATTTCGAGAATATGTACGGTCATATGTTAGGCGAAGGTCATATGGGCGGAGGAATGATGGGTGACGTCCAAAATGGCGAAAGCCAATGGGCGCATCATATGCATGACGAACATAACGCCGGGGATGAACATTTCGGGGGATTTGACATGCATGAGATGACCTTTACCTATTCATTCAGAATGATGGATGAGTCTTCTCCCTATTACCTGAGATTTCATGGCGTAAAGCAATAATTATTAACCTTTAAAATAGATAGTTATGAAAACAAGAATTTTAAGTTTATTAGCCTTAGTATTCATCACAGTGACTACGGTAACAGCTCAAACAGAGAAAACAGAAAAATTTGAAGTTGCCGGAAACTGTGGCATGTGTGAAACGCGCATTGAAAAAGCTGCGAAATCAGTGGATGGTGTCCTTTCAGCCGATTGGGATAAGGAAACCAAAATGAT
>PVMK01121875.1_pt1 | contig 13211 bp, 16 predicted proteins | sample 1853481 | NCBI WGS metagenome assembly PVMK01 (sample SAMN08533507, study PRJNA380276) | Marine sediment metagenome, whole genome shotgun sequencing project.
ATTGAATATTTAAGGAATTCTTTCCATTTTAAAAAGGACGGAGCGACACGCGGCGCAAGCGCCTGCGCTGCGCGAGCGACATCCACAAATATTCAATTTGCAATTTTCAATTCCCCGATAAACCGGGATTTCCGCTTCGCTCCAACCGGCTCGTCCGGGTTAGGCTTTCCGTTTGGATTTTACAGGGGGTTCGGCCAGCAGGACGGAAACGCGGTTACGCCCATTTTTTTTGGAAAGGTACATGGCCCTGTCTGCTCGCCGGATAAATGCGGACAATTCTTCTTTCGGAAAGTACTGGGTGACCCCGATGCTGATGGTAATTTTCGCATTCTTATCGGGTGTCGGCGAAAAATTTTCAAATTCCAGACTGGAGCGGATGCGCTGGGCCACCGTTTTGGCCTCGTCACCATTTGTTTCCGGAAGGATCACCGTAAACTCCTCACCGCCATAACGATAGGCAGAGTCATTTGTTCTCAGACAGGATTTGATGATCTGACTGAATCGCACCAGCACCTTATCACCTTCCAGATGTCCAAAAGTGTCGTTGAATTCTTTGAAGTTATCAATGTCCAGCAGCAGAAGTGAAAGCGGATGTCTGTACCGGTTGTAGCGGTCCACTTCCAATTCAAGCTGGGTGTAAAATGAGCGCGAATTGTAAAGTTTGGTGAGACCGTCCGTGGTGGCAAGTTTTTGCAGCTTTTGCATCATCCGGGTGCGTTCGGTGCTGAGCTGGCGCTCTTTAAGCACCCGCTTCAGCCTGAGCAGCAGCTCTTCAAGCCGCACCGGTTTGATGACAAAGTCACTGGCACCGGTATTGATGGCTTCTTCATAGGAATAGTCGTCGCTGTATCCGGTCACAACAATGACATCGACCCCGTTTTTTTTCTTGATGACTTTGGTGAGTTCAAGACCGCCCAGTCCCGGCAGCCGAATATCGGTGATGACGACGGCAAAATCATTTTTTTCTACTAATTTAAGGGCTTCTTCAGCAGTGGCGGCTGTCAGAGAGCTAAACCCGGCATTGGTAATATATTCCTGCATCGTATTTCTGACGCTTAAGTCATCATCAACGATTAACACCTGAATATCTGAATTCTTTTTTTTCATCAGCGTCATTAAAAAGTTTGCCCGGGTCCGTTCGGAAATCCGGGGTTGACAGTATTTGAAAAAATTTGATAGGTAAACGCTTTTATTGTATTAATATATCCAGAAAGTCAATTTGTGTCAACTGACTTTTAGATTCTTCAACACTTTCAAGCGCCTATCGAAATTAAAATGCAACAGGAGGCTCGGCAAAAGCGACGTTTGAAATGCAAAACATTAGAAATTTCAGCATTATTGCCCATATTGATCACGGCAAATCCACCTTATCCGATCGGCTCATCCAGGCTGCCGATATCGTTTCGGACCGTGATTTTAAAGACCAGATTCTCGATACCATGGATATTGAGCGGGAACGGGGGATCACAATAAAAAGTCAGACGATTTGTCTGCCGTACACAGCCAATGATAAACAGGCCTATTTTTTAAGCCTGATTGACACTCCCGGACATGTGGATTTTACTTACGAAGTTTCACGAGCTCTGGCTGCTTGTGAAGGGGCATTGCTGCTGATTGATGCCAGCCAGGGAGTCGAAGCTCAAACCCTGGCCAATTTATACCTGGCGCTGGAGCATAATCTTGAAATAATACCGGTCATTAATAAAATCGACCTTCCATCTGCCGATATAGACCGCGTACTGATGCAGATCGACGAGGATCTGGGACTGGATTCGGAGACGGCCCTTCAGATTTCAGCCAAGCAGGGGCTTGGAATTGAACAGGTCCTTGAAACCATTGTCAGGGAATTACCGCCGCCGAGCGGTAATATTGACGGGCCGTTACAGGCGCTTATTTTTGATTCCTATTATGATTCCTACCGCGGCACCGTTGTCCATCTGCGCATTTTCCATGGGCAGATAAAACCGGGGGATACCGTTATTTTCACGTCCAAGCAGGCCACTTACCGGGTCGAGGAAGTCGGTATTTTTCAGCTGGCACGGATCCCGATGAAAACGCTTTCCGCCGGCCAGGTGGGTTACATTATTGCCGGAATAAAGACGATCAGCGATACCCGCTGCGGAGACACCATCACCCATAAAAATCAACCCTGCGATTCTCCCCTGCCCGGATTTAAAATAGCAAAATCGGTGGTTTTTTCATCCATCTATCCCACGGCATCGGATGGCTACGATGAACTGGCAGTCGGCATGGAAAAGCTTAAATTAAATGATGCCGCGCTGATATATGAAAAAGATACATCGGTGGCGCTGGGTTTTGGCTTTCGTTGCGGATTTTTAGGGCTTTTGCATCTTGAAGTGGTACAGGAAAGACTGGAACGTGAATACAACCTTTCGCTTATTCTGACAGCACCATCGGTTAAGTATCAGCTGGTCATGAATGATGGCTCTGAAATGACCATCGATAACCCCGCGCACTATCCCGAGCCGACCCGGATTCAGACGACCAGAGAGCCATATATCCGGGCGTCCATTATCACCCCGGATCGTTACATGGGTGCGGTGATGAATTTGTGCCTTGATCGGCGCGGGATCAACAAAACCTACCATTATCTCACCAGTGATCGCCTCGAAATGATTTTTGAGATGCCTCTGGCAGAAGTTATTTTTGACTTTTATGACCGGCTCAAATCCTTAACCCAGGGTTACGGCTCCTTTGATTACGAATTGATCGATTATCGGGAAACCGACCTGGTGAAAATGGACATTTTAATTAACGGCGAACGGGTGGATGCATTGTCGCAGCTGGTACACGAAGATAATGCCGTTGCCAGAGCGAGAGTGGCCTGTGAAAGGCTGAGGCAGGAAATTCCAAAGCAGATGTTTAAAATTGCGATTCAGGGGGCGATCGGCGGAAATATTATCGCACGTAAAACAATCTCGGCCCTGAGAAAAGATGTCACGGCCAAATGCTACGGCGGCGACATCACACGCAAACGCAAACTGCTCGAAAAACAGAAAAAGGGCAAAAAGCGCATGAAAATGGTCGGGAAGGTGATGATTCCCCAATCGGCATTTTTGGCGGTACTTAAATCAGAATCAGACTAATTCGATTGCGGATTTTGGATTTTGGATTGCGGAATGAAAGGGATCGCGTTTAATTCGTTTTATTTGTCTCATTGGTTGAATTGGTTTTTTTAAATCGAACCCATTGAACCCATCAAACCGATTAAACAGTTTACGTTCAGTTCCTTGCGTAGTGTGCCGTGCGCCTTATATTGCGCTTGAACACACATCATTCCAGGTAAAAAAATCTGGTTATTTAGCAAGAACAAGTGGTATTGAATGTGAGAGCGGCGTGCGCCGCGATCAGTTGAATTCGCGGCTGCAAGCCGCTCCCACAGAGAGTTTATCTAATAGCAACTTGGACTTTCCAGATAAGCAGGTAAAAAAAAATTAGCGCTTATATTATTTGAGGACCATTATGGGTAAAACAGTTGCTGAAAAAATTTTCGATTCCCACCGCATCGGCAATCCCACCGATAATATTCACGTGTTGCGCCTCGATGCCGTTTTCTGTCACGAGATTACAACCCCGGTGGCGATCAACGATCTAATCGCGAGGGGCAAAGACCGGGTTTTTGACTCCCGCAAGATTAAAGCGGTAATCGACCATGTCACCCCTGCCAAAGACTCAAAAACCGCCACCCAGGGAAAAATCTTAAGGGATTGGGCGCGGCGTCACCGGATCCAAGATTTTTTTGATATCGGCAGAAATGGCATCTGTCATGTTCTTTTTCCGGAAAAAGGTTTTGTCAGACCGGGGCATACCATCATTATGGGAGATTCGCATACCTGCACCCACGGCGCCTTCGGCGCTTTTGCCGCCGGAGTCGGGACGACGGACCTTGAAGTCGGTATTTTAAAAGGGCTTTGCGCCTTCCATTATCCGCAAACCATCAAAATCGATATTACCGGCACACTGCCGGCCGGGGTGTTTGCCAAAGACGTTATCCTGTCGATCATCGGCAGGCTGGGCGTTAACGGCGCCACCAATAAGATTGTTGAATTTTGCGGGCCGGTGGTCACGGCCATGAGCATGGATGCCCGGATGACCCTGTGCAACATGGCTGTTGAAGCCGGCGCCACCAGCGGCATTTGCTATCCGGATCAAACGACGCTTGAATATCTGTGGCCGTTTATTCAGGATGAATATTCCAATAAAAGCACCGCTCTGGAGGCATTTAAAAAATTCTGGCCGGATGCAGACGCCACTTACGAAGAGGAAATTGAACACGATGTATCGCAACTGGAGCCCCTGGTGACCCATGGATTTAAACCGGACCAGGTGCGTCCGGTAAAGGAGATGAATACCACTGAAGTTGATCAGATTTACATCGGGTCCTGTACCAACGGCCGGATCGAAGATCTGAGAATCGCCGCGCAGGTATTAAAAGGGCATAAAATTAGTGACCATGTCCGCGGTATCATATCACCGGCAACACCAAAAATTTTCCAACAGGCGCTGGATGAGGGCATAATGGGCATCTTTATGGACGCCGGCTTTTGTGTAACCAATCCGACCTGCGGTGCCTGTTTGGGGATGAGCACCGGCGTTCTGGCGGAAGGCGAAGTGTGCGCATCTACCACCAATCGTAATTTCAGCGGCCGCATGGGAAAAGGCGGCATGATCCATTTAATGAGCCCGGCCACCGCCGCTGCCTCCGCCATTACCGGTCATATCACCAATTCTCCCCTATTTAAGGGATAGTAAGTTGGAGGCAACCACGAAAACATCGCGTTTAAACGATTAAAGGTTTAACTGGGCCGACGGTAGAATGCTTGGAGGCAATTAAAGCTCATAGCTCACAGCTCATAGGCCATAGGTCATAGTCAGAAGGCTGGAAGGCTCTATAGCTTGCGAGCTTCAAGGCTTTCTGGCCTCCCAGCTTCCCAACCTGAAGCCTTTTATTTTCAGCTTCAAGCTATGAGCTATCAGCTATGAGCTGTAGGGTTTAAAGCCCTGCCAATAGCCTCTATCTCATTTTGTGGTATCGTGGTTATAAAAAAATTGGGAATTCTATTCGGAAGGATCAGGGTAAACATGGATACAATAAAAAGCTTCAGCGGCAAGGCTTTGTTTCTGGATCGAGCGGATATCAATACCGATGAAATCATTGCAGCCAGATATATGACCGAAATCTCCAAGGCGGCTCTCGGACCGCATCTGTTTGAAGATATTATACTGGACGGGTTTGATATGAGCCGCGATATCCCCGGTAAAAACGTTATCATCAGTCGTGCCAATTTCGGCTGTGGGTCATCCAGAGAACATGCACCCTGGGCGCTGGAGGCCAACGGAATCAATCTGGTAATTGCCGATAGTTTCGCCCGTATTTTCAGACAAAATATGTTCAACTGCGGCATGCTGGCAGTTGAGCTGCCGGTATCTACCATCGATCATCTCTTTCAATCCCACGCAAATCAGGAAACAATCGTAACAACCCATCTGGAAAAACAGCTGCTCATCATTGAGACGGGTCAAATAAAAGAAGAAATCAATTTTTCGCTATCTGACTTTGACCGGGCACTGGTGGACGCCGGCGGCTGGGTGGAATACGCCGATAGCCACTATTGAATACATGAAACCCAAACCCCTCATAACCTTAGAAAACATAACCGTTCGTTTGCGATCCGGCTGTTACCGTGTTGCGGATCGAATCAATCACATCGCTTATCCCCTTCCGTCTCCAGTCCATTCTGCAAGCATTTCCGGCCATACCAGTCAATCTGCCGACAAATACCGCGAATAATACTCACTTCTTTGGCCCGCAGTTTCATGCGCGTGCCAAAATGGCGAATATTATTCATAAAATAATCGGGATTGTCAGGCTGAATGTAGCTGATTCTGACCAGAACATCTTTCAATTGCGCATACATGCCCTCCAGTTCATGCCGGTTGGCAAGACGCGGCACAAACGTTTTAGCTTTCGGTTGATTGAAGCGCCGCAATTCATAGCAAATGATCATCACGGCCTGGGCCAGATTCAATGATGAAAATTCAGCGGTGGGGATGTTGACCAGTTCGTGGCATAAACGCATATCCGCATTGGTCAGCCCGCGGTCTTCAGGGCCAAACAAAAGCCCCACCCGATTATTCTCGGATATGGGCGCCAGTTTTGACGCCAGCCTGATCGCCGAACCCGCAAGCTGCCGCTGCCCCCCCAGACGGGCGGTGGTGCCGACAATATAGTTTAAAGGCCCCAGAGCGGTCTGCAGGTCTTCATAAACCTCCATTTTTTCGACCACTTCAATGGCGGCATGTGTCGCCATTTTTAGAACCCGGGACAGGTCACAATTTTGCGGATCCACCACAATCAGCTGTTCAAATCCCATGTTGCGCATGGCCCGGGCCGCCGCACCGATATTTTCCGGGTAGCGGGGCCGGCTCAGAATAATGGAAACATTCTCCAGGTTGACGGTTGCGGGCATCAGCTGACCGTTTCAAGGTTGTTGAAAAAATAGCTCATCTCAAAAACAGCGGTTTCCGGAGCATCCGAACCATGGACCACATTTTTTTCAATATCGGTTGCAAATTCTTTGCGGATGGTCCCCTCTGCGGCTTCCTTGTAGTCGGTAGCACCCATCAGTTCACGGTAGCGGGCAATGACATTTTCACCCTCGAGTATCATCACCACTGCCGGCCCGGAGCTCATAAAATCGGTCAGGCTTTCAAAAAAAGGCTTCCCCTGATGAACCGCATAAAAGCCTTCTGCCTGTTTTTTTGACAGATGAACCAGCTTCATCGCCACGATTTTAAAATTGTTGTTTTCCAGCTGCTTAATCACCTCGCCGATGATTGCGCGTGAAACGCCGTCGGGTTTAATAATTGCCAGTGTTCTTTCCATGATGAGTCTTTGGTCTCCTTTCATTCTTAATCAGTTCAGGCTGCCATAACAAACGGCCACTCGCAAGTCAACGGGCATTTATTCCGGTTGACAAGCAATGCGCCGCTTTCTATTATTTTAATATCTGAATCTTGCATGAAAATTAATGAGGAATTTAAATTAAATTTCTAGAACCTATCTCAAAAATAGTAGATCACGTCCAAGAGCCCCGCTACCCCGCGGGATTTCGCATCTGACCTTTTTAAATTAAGGTGCTCATCAAGGCGTGAGCCGACGAAAAAGCGCAGCATCACACGGGTGGTAGTGAGCATTTTAAGGAGGCTCACAACGAAGCCATTGGGCGTTAGATGCATTTTTGAGATAGGTTCTAAGGAGCTGCCATGCCCATCTACGAATTCTATTGTGAAGACTGCAATACCATTTTCAATTTTTTTTCAAAATCGGTCAACACCACCAAAAAACCCAAATGCCCCAACTGCAAAACAAAGCGCCTTTCCAGACAAATGTCGGCTTTTGCCTATACCGGCAAAAGCAAAAGAGGATAGCGAAACCGATGATCTGCCGTTTGATGAAAATAAAATGGAAAAGGCAATGCATATGCTGGCAGGCGAGGCGGATAAAATCAACGAAGATGATCCCCGCCAGGCCGCCAACCTCATGCGAAAGCTTTCCGATATGACGGGCCTTGAATTGGGCGCCGGTATGAATGAGGCTTTAAAGCGCATGGAGGCCGGAGAAGACCCGGATGCCATCGAGGCCGAAATGGGAGATATGTTGGAAGAGGAGGAGCCTTTCCTCTTACCTGAACAAAAGGGCACCGCTAAAAAAGGCAAACGGCCGGCACCGAGCAGGGATGAAAAACTGTACGATTTATAAGAATTGTTCAAGAAAATACACCTAATAAAATCCGAAAAACGAAATTCGAAACTCGAAACAAATACAAAATTCAAAATCCGAATGTTCAAAACGTTTTGAATTTTGGTCATTTGATATTCGGATTTGTTTCGAATTTCGATATTCGAATTTCGAATTTAAATAATATGATCTACGTCCCATAAATCAAAGCTATTACATTACCTCAAATTAGAGATAATTAGGACGGGGGAAATATGGATAAAGATATATTAAAAAAATTAGAAATCCGGCAGGGCGACATCACCCAGCTGGATGTGGATGCGATTGTCAATGCCGCCAATACGAAGCTGTTAGGGGGCGGCGGCGTGGATGGGGCCATTCATCGGGCTGCCGGGCCTCAATTATTGGAAGCGTGCCGCACCATCGGCGGTTGCCCCACAGGTGAGGCCCGGATTACCGGGGGATACAATCTGGCGGCGCGCCATGTTATTCATACCGTTGGGCCGGTATACAGCGGAAAGCCGCAGGATAGCCGGCTGCTGACCAACTGTTATTTAAATAGTTTAAAGCTGGCCCTTGAAAACAACCTGACGACGATTGCTTTTCCGGCCATCAGTTGCGGTGTATACCGGTATCCGATTGAAGATGCCTGTAAAATTGCAGTGCAAACCAGCTATGCGTTTTTAAAGCGTAATCCGTCTCTGCAAAAAATCATTTTCATCCAATTTTCAGAAATGAATTATGCGGTATATGAAGCCTATTTAAAATCATTTTAAATTTGACAAATCGCCGTGGCATAGTTAATATTTAAGGGAATTTTACGCAAATGCGGCCAGATTTCCCGAGCTGAGCTGAAAACATGCAAGGAGGATAAAAATATTATGGTTGAAGTAACTGAGGAAGCCACGAAACAAATTCAGGAATACTTTCAAGGCAAAGAGCTTACGCCGATTCGGATCTTTTTGAATGCCGGCGGCTGAGGAGGCCCCTCCCTGGCCATGGCTCTGGATGAGCCTAAGGACAACGATAGCGTCTTCGATATAAACGGTTTTAAATTTATTATGGAAAAAGAGTTCTATGAAAAAGCTCAGCCTGTAAAGGTCGATTTTTTAGGATACGGGTTTAAAATTGATTCCAACATTGAATTCGACGCCGGCGACTCTGCCTGCGGAAGCTGCAGCACAACAGGAAACTGTAGCGATTAAATATCCTAACCGAGAAATAAAAAGGGCGACACCCCAGGGGGTGTCGCCCTTTTTTCCATGCGGCGCCCGCACCCAAAAAGGAGGAAAAGCATGCAAGATTTTATGGACATTATAAAGGGCAGAAGAAGCGTTCGTAAATACGAAAACCGGGAAATTCCGCAAGAAATACTAAATGAGGTACTTGAAGCGGTAAAATGGGCGCCATCCTGGACCAATAACCAGTGCTGGGAAATCATTATCGTCAAAGACCGCTCCATCAGGGAAAAGCTGCAGCAAACCCTCCCGCCAAAAGGCAATCCCGCCATAAAGTCCATCGTTGATGCACCCGTCCTTTTGGCTGTTTGTGCCAAAATGAGAAATTCCGGATTTTATAAAGACCTGGCAACAACCAAATTTGGTGACTGGTTTATGTTTGATTTGGGCATTGCCTGCCAGAACCTTTGCCTGACCGCCTACAGGCACGGCCTGGGTACCGTTATCGTCGGCTTATATGATCATGAAAAAGCCGCGGAAACATTAAAAGTGCCGCAAGGATATGAACAGGTGGTTCTAATACCCATGGGATATCCTGCTAAAATCTCCAATGCTCCCAAACGCAGGGAGGTTAAGGAGTTTACACACGATAACACCTTCTAAAAACAGGGTTTAAAACTACATTTTTAAGCTTGGGCTATTCGTTGCGAACAATGCAAACAATGATTCCCGGAAAAGTGAAAGATATCATAAATTATCACGAAGCAACGAAGCATCATTACGATCGTTATGCCAGATCTGCGGGTTCTATGGACTGGCAAAATCAGCCGAATCCGTTTCGCTCTTATAAGGGAGCGCCGGCTTTGCCCTTACCGCTGTTGGAAAATGATCCGCCGGCTGCCCACCGGGATTTATATGATCGAAAAAAAAATCAACAGCAACCGGTAACCATTGAGACCGTTGGCGGCTTTCTTGAACTGTCTCTGGGGCTATCCGCCTGGAAAGCGGCATCCGGTTCCCGGTGGTCACTAAGAATAAACCCTTCAAGCGGAAATCTTCACCCCACCGAGGCGCATCTGATTCTGCCGCCCCTGAATTCAAAACAAAGCGGTATCTATCATTACAACGCCCTTGGTCATGTATTGGAGAAACGCGCCGATATTCCTGCCGAATTATGGCAAGGCCTGCTATCGCATTTCGGGGTAGACGGATTTTTAATCGGCATCAGCAGTATATTCTGGCGCGAATCCTGGAAATACGGAGAACGCGCATTTCGCTACTGCAATCACGATGCCGGTCATGCCCTGGCCTGTGTCAGCTTCTCAGCCAATCTGTTCGGGTGGCAGGTGACCTATTTGAACGCTCTGTCCGACGAGGCAATCCAGGCGGTTCTTGGTTTTGATCAGATCCGCTTCCGCAAATTAGAAGAGGAGCACACCGATTTTTTATGTTTTGTACATCCGCTGACGTCATTTCACATCCCGCGGGATTTGCCGGCTCAAATCATATCTGAATTTGCTGATTTGCCTTTTGTTGGCGAACCGGACCCGTTGAGTCAACAGGGTGTAAACTGGGAAATCATCTATCAAACGGCTCACCTGACCCGGAAACCGGCCACCGCAGAAACCACGGTTAAACTGGAAAATCGCAAATTATCCATTGGTGAGCCCGGCCAATTATCCGCCGCGGATATCATCCGAAAACGAAGAAGTGCAACCGATTTGGATCGCAGTGGTTCTATCACCAGAAGCCAGTTTTTAAGCATGCTGGATAAAACCCTGCCACGAATGCATAGCGCTCCTTTTGATGCCGAATTAATAGAACCTTCGACCCATTTGCTTCTTTTTGTTCATAACGTGGCGGGTATCTCAGCGGGGCTTTATTTTTTTTTGCGGTGCGCTAAAGATCTTGATGAAATAAAGCGCATCTCTCGCTCCGATTTTCTGTGGGAGCCGGTCGAAACGGATTTTCCGCTCTATCTTCTTTCAGACGGTAATTACCGGCAGCAAGCCATGATGGTCAGCTGTCATCAGGATATTGCCGGATCCGGCGCTTTCTCGCTGGGAATGATCGCAAAATTTAAAGACGTTATCACCGCCGCGCCTTATCGCTATCGACATTTGTTCTGGGAAACCGGAATGATCGGGCAGGTGCTGTATCTGGAAGCTGAAGCCCACGGTGTCAGGGGCACGGGCATCGGCTGTTTTTTTGATGATGCCGTTCATGAAATAATGGGCTTTAGCGACAATCACTATCAAAGTCTCTACCATTTCACCGTCGGCAAACCGCTTGAAGACGAGCGATTGACAACCTATCTGCCATACGATCACCTAAAAAATAAACGCTAAATAATTAATTTGCCATACCCTACTTCTCCTAAAACGACTTAAGCGCTTCCTGCACCTGGTTAATCAGACCCGGAAGTTCATTGGCCCTAATCAAGTAAGCAATTGACGTGTTGGCGGTCCCTCCCACGGAAACCCTATGCACAGCCATTTCTGTCGCATGTTTGAGATACGCCGCAATTATAACGGCTGTAGCCTGATTCACAATCAGGGCAGCCTGATCAGCTCGGCTCATCGACGAGCTGTCCAAAGTCGGTAGAACAAAAGTGATTCCATTTTCCATGTCGCATCTCCTTTCTAATTTAGCCACCTATGATTGTCGCTAAATGGAAAATTCTATTTATATCAGCATTATAGTTTAACAGGACTAGTATAATTCATATATAAACGATGACAAGTTAAGTAATGCTTAATTCCGAGAAAGGAGCATCCTCTGCTTTATACATTGCGAAAGGCTATTTGAGTACCTATTTTTTTAGGCATAGCTTATATTTCTCATAGAAAATTGAATGGGTCCGAAAGAAAACTTCGAAATTCCTTGCTCGACCTGCCCGCCATCGCGAGCCGCTCAGGCGAGGCCCCGCAATCACGGGACTTCACATCTGGTCTTATGAAGTCACTGTGTTCAGCGGGCGGGTATTCGATATTCAAACAAAGCCGCATTAAATCAACGGCAATGTATTACCCATAGGAGAAGACGATGCCACCCAACCAGCTAATCAATGAAAAAAGTCCTTACTTACTGCAGCATGCCCATAACCCGGTCGACTGGCACGCCTGGTCTGAGGAGACATTTGATCTTGCTCGAAAGCAAAACAAACCGGTCTTTCTTTCCATCGGGTATGCCACCTGCCACTGGTGTCATGTTATGGAAAAAGAATCGTTTGAAGACGAAGCGGTTGCCCGGCATTTAAACGACACCTTTATCAGTATTAAGGTGGACCGCGAGGAACGACCGGATATCGATGCGGTATACATGGCCGTCTGTCAGATGTTAACCGGCAGCGGCGGCTGGCCCTTAAATCTATTCCTTACGCCCGATAAAAAACCCTTTTTCGCAGCCACCTACATTCCTAAAAACAACCGGTTTGGCAAAGCCGGCCTCATCGAACTCTGTCAGCAGATAAGCAACCTGTGGGCCTCTCAAACCGACAAGGTGCACAACTCGGCCGACGGTATTGCGGATGCCCTCGGCCGGGACCTTTAGTTATTCAGCTGCCGATGTGCCCGCTGAATCCATTCTGGATCATGCTTATGACCTGATTTGGCAAAACTATGATTCCAGATTTGGTGGATTCGAAAGCGCCCCCAAGTTTCCGACACCCCACCGCCTGCTTTTTTTGCTGCGCTGCCACCACCGTACCGGGAGATGCCAAAGCATTAAAGATGGTCGAGAAAACGTTAACCGCAATGCGATTGGGCGGAATCTGGGACCACGTCGGCTTCGGGTTTCACCGTTACGCTACCGACGCGCAATGGCTGCTGCCGCATTTTGAAAAAATGCTGTACGACCAGGCCCTGCTCGCCCAGACGTATCTGGAAACCTACCAGGTCACCCGGGATCCTTTCTATGCCCGGACAGCGGAAGAGATTTTCACATATGTCTTAAGAGACATGACATCACCGGACGGCGCTTTCTTTTCAGCGGAAGATGCCGACAGCGAAGGTGAGGAAGGTAAATTTTATGTATGGCGCATCGACGAGTTTCAAAAGGTGTTGAACGCTGAGCCGGCAGAGATATGGGAAAAAGTGTTCAATCTGCACCCGGAGGGCAATTTTTCAGAAGAAGCCAGCGGGCAAAAAACCGGCGCAAACATCCTGCACCTTGACAGGCCGATCCAGCAATGGTCAGAGGAGTTGAACCTGAAGCCGGAGGAGCTAACCGCCCAATGGGAAAAAATCCGGGAAAAATTGTTCCGGTTCCGG
>PVMK01126075.1_pt1 | contig 13211 bp, 17 predicted proteins | sample 1853481 | NCBI WGS metagenome assembly PVMK01 (sample SAMN08533507, study PRJNA380276) | Marine sediment metagenome, whole genome shotgun sequencing project.
TTTTGGCTGGACTGTTCGCAGATACGTTGGTTGGCCGTTTCGATGGCCTGGGTTAACAAGGTTTCAAGGGTAGCGGCGGGCGGGGATGGGGAAGGTTCGGCAGTCAGCAGCCGCTGGAATTCTTGGGGGATGGTGTCGACCGCAATTTGACTGGCAACTTCGCCACCCGCATGTCCGCCCATTCCATCGGCCAATACCCAAAGCTGACGATCATTATCTAGAGAAAAGGCATCCTGATTGAGCTTGCGGACTCGACCAATATCGGTGAGTCCCACACCCAGCCATTTTTTCGATGGTGGATTGCTCATGACCCGATGGCGACCTTTTCAGATGGACCATATGCCCGGACCATCCGTTCACAGATCAAATCTGCCAACGGTTCCAAGTTTTTGCAGTCGGCTTCGTTGTATTCAATTAATAAATCTCTGGATGCTGTATTCCCGTCTTGCCATTCTTCCCAGAGGCGAACAGCGTCCCATCCAGTTAAGCCTTCTAGGGATGTGGCTCGGTTGCATCCTAGCTCGTGTTCAATAGATTTCAGCCCACCTTTAAGCCCGAGTCTTCTGGCGGCAAAGCACAAATCCAGATGAGGATGATCGAGTATGAGGTGAGGATAGGTGATTTTCAGAAAAGGCAAATCAAACCTTGATCCGAAAAATGTGACCAATAAATCGTATGAAGCCAGTTCATCCTGTAGGCGATATTCCGAAAGACTCTCGCCCTGAATAAGCGTGGTCATGTGCCCTCGACCGTAAATGCCGACTACCGTAATTTCACCATGGGGGGAAGGGAGTCCAGTGGTTTCAATGTCCAAAAAGGCCGTATTGGAACGAAAATGGGGATACAGTCGCCAGTGGTCCCTGGCCTTCAACGTTTTTGCAAAATACCGTGAATTTTGTTGGTACCATTGGTTTCTGGCTTCTTCCAGGATCGTATCATACAGGGTTTTGCGAGAAGCGGAAATATGAGGAATCGTGGTATTTTGAAGAAAGGTCTCCCAACTGGTGATCCCCGCCTCCCAGAGAAGGCGTTCGGTGGATTCCCCAATACCTTGTAAAAAGATGAAAGTCGAATGCAACATAAGATCTTGTGAGGCGGGCGCAGTATTCTAGCCTTGATTTCATTAAGAGGACAAGCTACATTCGGCTGTCCTTCATCGTAACCTATCTGTCAAATGAAAATAGAGGCTCTATGGAATTTCGTGCACAAAAAATCAAAATCACTATTGGGGGCATTCAGGTGATCGCTGAGTTGAAGCCAAACCGCACGGCTCAAGCGATTCTTGATGCTCTTCCCATCAATGCCCCGGTGAATCAATGGGGGGAAGAGTTTTATTGCAAAGTGCCGGGCGTCAAAGATTATCGGGAAACAGCCAAAAATCAAGTGAAAGTGGGAGACGTGGCCTTTTGGGGAATGGGGGAAATGCTTGCTGTATTTTTTGGACGAACGCCTATGAGCTTGGGGGAGGATCCCGTCCCGGCCGATCGAGTAAATGTGATTGGAAAAATAGAGGGTGATGCAAAAGTCTTACAGCAGGCTATGGGTGCAGCGACCATGCAGGTCGAATTACTTCCTGAAGGAACGTGATGCGACTTAATACCATCCGTATTCATCAAATGGCCGCAACGGTGATAGAGCGTTTGGAAGCTCAGGGACTTTTGCAGATTCAAGGGAAGACAGATCTTGTCGTTCAGCAATTGGAGGCCGCCATTACCACAGAATTGCAAGTGGAAGATCGGCTCAACGCGGATGTTCGGGAAATGCTCAAGCAGTTTGACCGAGAATTCGCCGCAGGGCGGGCCGACTATCAAAAAATGTTTTCAATGGTCAAGAAAAAACTCATTAAAGAACGTGATATTGTTTTATAGTCCTTCACAGTTTGAGCACATATTATGTCCCTACTTCTTAGTGACGAAAAACAGATGCATTTGTCCCATGTGATCTTGGGAAGTTTAAAGGGCATGGCCCAAACCAGTTTGGTCGGTGATCAAACGCAATCCCTTCGTGAGGTCAAACGTGTGATTGCCGAACATATGAAAGTCGAAGCAGAGTTAGATCAACACGTTCGGCGTCGTTTGGAATCCTATTCCCGCCCTATTCCCGAAGGTTCGCAAGAATGGGATGTGCTCTATCAAAAAACGTTTGAAGAAGAATTGCGTAAGCGAAAGCTTGGGTAATTCTCATCCTGCCACGTAGGTTCTTCTTTACCCGTGTTTTATCCGTATCACGTGTCGCTATTTCGCGGTGAATCGTATCGTCTCTAGCACTCTACTGGGGGGCATGGTATTGTTTGCAACGGTTGCGCCCTACGGAACGCAGCAAGCAAGGGGTGGGTTCTGATGAATGAACGCGAAAAAATGCTCAATGGAATTGGGGCAGCTTGTCTCTCAGTTTTGCCCGGAATGGGCCATTGGTATTTGGGTGTGAAGCGGGGCACCGTGTTTCTCATCTGTGCCATACTAATGATTGTCATTTCAAAATTTTTCTGGCCAATGGGCTGGTTGTTTTATATTCAGTTTGCCATTTTTGCAGGGGTCGATGCGTTTTCCTTTGGAAAACGAGGCAGAGGACTCTTTTAACTTTTGAGTTATAGAAGAGGAAATATATGGTGTATGAAGCGAAGAGGTAAATGGGTTCTCGTTATTGGTGCTCTTGCTGGTCTATGTGTGGCGCTGCCAGCAGTGGGCGGTTCTGAGGAACGATCTGTTGTACTCTATGTAACCGATGCTTTGACGTTTCCAAGCAAGCCCGTGCAATTGCAAGCACGTCTGACTGAACAACGGCCAGAAGGTGAGCAAGGAATGGCAAAAGAGCCGGTGGAGTTCTTTATTCAAGGGCGTGCGCTTGGGAAGGTCACAACGGATTCCGAGGGTTGGGCACGGCTGGAGTTTGCTCCGAAAATGCGAGGGAATTTGGAGTTGCGCGCGAGGTGGGCGACAGTGGCCAAGGCAGAGGTGGTTGAGGGACACGGTGTCTTATTGTCTTGGGAGCGTCGGCGCCCCATTTTACTGATTGATTTGGCAGTGCTGGTAGAAGGAGAGCTTGATACCTAGCCCCCACCGCCTGAGCTCTTTCCAGATCCTGGATTGATCCTTGGTGAACCCCATGCCGCCGCACCTGCTGAATTAAGTAAGTTGTCGAAGTTTTACTATAATCTTGTGTATCTGGATCAAACGGGTAGAGGGCGTCTTGAAGCCATTCAGTCCTGGCTTCGCAAGCAGCAGTTTCCTCCAGGTATGATTAGGATTCTCCCCAAAACCGCAACGTCTTTACATGATTTGTTACTGACGTTAAAGGAAGAAGGGTGGGAAAACATCAGCGGCGGAATCGGGCAAACGGCGGACTTTGCGGAGGCGTTGGTCAAAAACCGTTTGCAAACCATCATTTTACCTCGCCCAGACACAGATGAACGGTTCCCACGGCGAGCCATCATTCTGAATGATTGGTCCCGTGTTCGACGACATCTTTAAGCGCTGGTATCGTTACGACACAGAAACCATTTATGAAAGCCGCACGACCTAAAACCCGATTTGTCTGTCAGGAATGTGGCTACCAGGGTATTCGCTGGAGCGGTCGCTGTCCGGAATGTGCCCAATGGAATTCGTTGCGAGAGGAAGTTGAACGAGATGCTTCGGCATTGCCACAACGCACAATGTCTGAGGGGATACCTGAGGCCGTGCCTATTGGGGCCATTACTCAGACACAGGAATTTCGCCTTCAGTCCGGGATTGAAGAATTGAATCGAGTGCTGGGCGGGGGTGTCGTGCCTGGGTCGGTGGTGTTAATCGGTGGAGATCCAGGTATCGGGAAGACCACGTTATTGCTTCAAACCCTCAATTCGTTGGAAAAAACCGGGGAAGTCGGGTTGTATGTCTCGGGTGAAGAGTCCCCACAACAAATTAAAATGCGAGCTGACCGTTTAGGGCATTCATTCTCCCAATCTCTATGTTGTGGGGGCCACGTCACTTGAAGAAATTTTTCGTGTGGCTGAAACCGTAAACCCTCGAGTGATGGTAGTGGATTCCATACAAACCGTTTTTACCAGTGAACTGACTTCTGCTCCTGGCAGCGTTAGCCAGGTCCAGGAAGTTGGCTGTCGACTCATGTGGTTTGCCAAGCGAACGAATGTGCCGGTATTTATTATTGGGCATGTGACCAAAGAAGGGGTGATAGCGGGACCGCGCTTATTGGAACATATTGTGGATACGGTGTTGTATTTTGAAGGCGATAAAGGCCAAAGCTATCGCATCTTACGCGCGGTCAAGAATCGGTTTGGGCCAACCAATGAGATCGGCGTGTTTGAAATGAAGGATGAAGGCCTCATAGAGGTTGATAACCCTTCAGCCATGTTCTTGACCGGGCGAATCGGGACAAGTGCCGGATCTGTTGTCGTCTCAAGTGTGGAAGGGTCACGTCCATTATTAGTGGAATTACAAGCCCTCGTATCTGAAACCAGTTATCCCATGCCCAAGCGGATGGCCAAGGGCGTGGAGGGAAATCGTGTATCTTTATTATTAGCCGTGATGGAAAAGCGGCTAGGACTTCATTTCACCGGGCATGATGTCTATGTCAACGTCGTCGGGGGATTGCGGATCGATGAACCGACGGTGGATATGGGGATTGTCTGTGCCGTATTGTCCAGTTTTCGCGAGACAGGATTGGATTCCCGGCTTGTTGTCATGGGGGAGGTCGGGTTAGGTGGAGAGGTCCGTCCCGTGCAACATGCGGATCTTCGAATTCGAGAAGCCATGAAATTGGGATTTACGCGATGTGTCGTGCCTGAAGCAAATCTTGAGCAATGGAAGCCCCTTGAAGGAATAGACGTTTTAGGTATTCGAGAAATTGGGGACTTGTGGGAAGCGGTCTCTTCTCCTGTGGCATAACGCGATGGCTTTGCACAAACCTCAACAGAGTCCATGTTTTCTTAAAGGCTTGTGTATAGCATTATTGCTGTTGCTCACAGGATGTGCAGGCTTACTTCAGGGGTCCTACTCAGCGGTTCCTGACGATCAAAGACGCTACGTGCTTGAATCGTTGCGCCAAAAGGAAGCCACCATCCGTACGCTTCGTGGTTTATTCCAGGCATCCGTTTCCGGCCTTCTGTTCTCTCAACGGTTTAATGGGATGATGTCCTATGACAGCCCTGATCAAGTGCATTTACGAGGGTTTTTACGGTTCGGTGTGCCCATGATGGAGTTTCATCGGGAAGGGAACTCTTACGAACTCTATTTTCCTGCTGAGAACCAAATGATTACAGGGCAAGTAAATGGCGGGTCTGTTCAAACGGAATGGGATCAAACGGTTCAACTGAGTATTCGAGCGCTTGATGCTGTGTTAGGGAAAATTGCCGGGTTATCAAGCGCAGAGATTCGTGTCCTGAAAGACGCCACGCATTATCGTCTTGATATGATGGACGTTCGTTCTGATGACAGCACGGCTCAAGAAGATTTTATCGTTCGTACCTGGGTTGATGCTCAGACATTGGAATTGACATCGATTGAGTATCGACAGTCATATGATGATGAGGTAGTGGTATCTGTGGAGTGCGAAGATTATCGGGATGTGGTTGCACTGTCTGCCTCTGGGCAAGGGCCCATTCGATTGCCCTTTGTGGTCAAAGCCACGGACCATCGTTCAATCGGAGGCTCGATTACGCTGCGTTTTCAAGAGTTTGTTCTCAACGCGGTTTAGTGTAAGGCCACAATGTTTTGCGATGAAAGTGATAAGGGACTTGGAAAATTCCAATATACCTAGATCGCTTTCAGATTGAGGTCAGATTTGGTCGATTTGATTGAGCAAAACCGCAGGAATAGTTGTACTATTTTGAGGATGTTGTGAATGAGAATCGATCAAAGGTGGCCTTAAGATGGAAGTGAGGTGGTGTATTGGTATTTCCCAAGTCCCTAAAGAGCCAAGGAGTCAGGTTGGGCTATGGTTGTCTTAGCGCTTGAAGCGGCTACTTCGCACCAGAGCATAGCCATTTTTAAGGACCAAGAACTACTAGGTTATTTGGAAACTGATTCCAGTCGTTCTCTGACCACGCAGATTATACCTACCATCCATCAGCTTCTAGGATTAGCTTCGTTGAATGTTACTGACATTGAGGGGTTGGCCGTTTCCATCGGGCCTGGGGCATTTACGGGGTTACGGGTTGGGTTAGCCACCATGACGGCATTTCGATTAGCCCTGGGCATTCCATTAGTTGGAGTCTCAACCTTAGAAGGTTTGGCTTGGAATCTGCCAGGTTCAGGTCTGCCTATTTTAAGTACGGTGGCGATTCGTGAAGAAATGGTGTATTGGGGGATTTTTCGATGGCAGGAAAACCAAGTGGTTGCTATGAAAACGGACCAAATCGGGAAATTGACAGATGTCTGTACGGGATTATCCGAACCGACCATTGTGCTGGGAGATGGGTGGATACGAAATCAGGAATGTCTCAAGTCTCATAATGACTCAGTTGTAGAAGGTCCTTCTGATGCCATATGGCCATCAGCCAAAGGCGTTGGTCGTGCAGGACAGGTATTACTGGAAAAGGGGCACATCCTACCAGAAGGCTGTACGCCTCGATATATTCAACCCACGTATGCGGAAATTTCTCATTCCGTTAGTTCAAGAGCAGGCTCTGGCCAGATAAAGCCGTGACAGTGAAATCCAACGCTGAAGATTATAGAAGGGGCCTGTTGAATATTTTCATTCCCATGGCAAATACAGGCCCAAGAGGAGACAGCCCTCATCAGCTGGAGGGAATGTTCAAAAAAGTCCGTCCAGCAAGGCCGTAGCCCTTTTGACGCGCGGAGCGTACAGGGAGTACGTGAGCACGGCAAAAGGGCGAGAACGCCGCTGGCGGCTTTTTTCAACATTCCCAGAAGAGAATGGAGAGGTCAATGCGATGACTGTTTATGCCTCCAATCATTGGAATGTCCAAATGGCGACGCTTGAAAATCTTGATGTATTAGTGGCCCTCGAAGTGGCATGTTTTTCGGTGCCCTGGTCCAAGAAAAGTTTTGAGGCTGAATTAGAGGGAAATCAGTTTAGCCGCATGCTCATAGTACCTCATCCGGAGTATGGACTTAAAGTTCAAGCGATTGGTTATATTTGTGCGTGGATGGTCTTTGAAGAAATTCGCTTTCTCAACCTGGCGATTCACCAGGAATTTCGTCGTCGAGGCTTGGCAACACAGCTTATTGGTGAAGCGATACGTCTGGGGAGAGAAGAAGGTTGTTGTCGAGGAATGCTGGAAGTTCGAGAATCCAACCATGCAGCCAAAAAACTCTACGAAACCTTTCATTTTCAGGCATATGCTACTAGAAAATCCTACTATACGAATCCTACTGAGGATGCTATTCTTATGACTTTGGAGCCTCTTGCCCGCCACATTCAGAAAGGAGGAATGAGCGCGGCAGATCAGTTGGTCGGCAGATAACCATTCAAAAAATTTCATGATGAACCAGGTGAAAGGAGGGTACCCATGGTGACCGAAGAACACATCGCAGAGAACTTACGGACATCGAATAAGGAGTATCGGGAATTGGAAGAATCTCATCACCGGTTAGACGAGGAATTGCAACAATTGCTCAAACGTCATGTGCTGACGCCCCAAGAAGAAATCCTAAAAAAACAAATTCAAAAAGAAAAACTCGGAAAGAAAGATCGTATGGCGGCACTTGTTCGAGAATGTCGTGTCACATTTGAACAAACGAATACGCCCCGGTAACGTTTCCCCTGCTTTGTAAGGATTCGCCTATCTGACTAATGGCTGCTTTTTCTCCAACCACGGCCATGAATATGGTGGTGCATCCGCTCCAGCGCCACATTAAAGAAATTAAGCGACGGCTGTTTGTGGTCGGGGCTACGATCATGGTGTTTTTTGTCGTGGCCTTTTCCTACTCTGGTCTTTTGATCGAATGGTTTAAACGGCCGTTCGAAGACGATTTGATTTTTTACGGCCCTGCGGAAGCGCTCTTTGCCTCGATCAAAATCTCATTTTTAGCGGCGATAGTCGTCAGCGTGCCCATGATTCTTTATCAGTTTTGGAAATTTATCGAACCGTCGTTACTCAAGAAAGAGCAGCGATGGGCCGTGCCTCTCTTTTTTCTGGGGTTGGGGTTTTTTCTGTTGGGACTGGTGTTCTGTAATTTAATTATTTTACCGCTGGTCATCGACTTTTTTGTCACCTTTGGCATGGATCGAGCCATTACACCGGAATTGGCTGTTGGGATGTATGTGGATTTCAATGTCAAGTTTCTTTTGGCCTTTGGCTTTGCCTTTGAAATTCCATTGGTTCTTTCATTGTTGGCGCGTGTGGGGATTCTCCAAGCCTCCATGTTGATTCAGTACCGTAAGCATGCAGCCATGGTGGCGTTAATTTTGTCAGCAGTCATTACGCCGGATGCCACGATGTTTACCATGTTGCTGATGGCGATCCCATTGATTGTGCTGTATGAGATCGGCATAGGGGGTGCCAAGTTTTTTGGGCGTGTTCGTAAGCCGGCGACTGATGACCAAAACGTTGAGGACTCTGATTCGGGTATCGCCGATGAGCCTAAGGGATCGTGAAAAGCGAGAGAATTGATAGGGAATTCATGCAGCCAAGACTCACGATCATGAGGGCGTCAGGATGTATTCTGGGAGTCAGTGCCTTGGTGCTTCTGGTTACGCTGGCAGCCTTTGCTGGAACGCGACCTCTTTCTTCCTCTGGGTATCCGACGTCCAATTTGCCCCTGATTCATCCTAATGACTCAGATCTATCAAGGCAGGGAGCTGCACCGAGCATTCAAACCCTTGTGGTGACCCCGGACGGAATTGTCTATGCCGGCTCGTTTGGTATGGGACTGTTTCGAAGCACAGATAAAGGGCAATCTTGGGACATGATCAATCGTGGACTGACAGACCCCTTTCTTTTGTGTCTCGCCGTTACCCCTGGACATCATGTGTATGCTGGAACAATGCGGGGTGGGGTGTATCGCCTTTCATTAAAAGGGGAACAGTGGGAATCCATTAGTCAGGGACTGGAGGGAACGGAAGTCAAATCCTTTCTCGTTCATGAAAAAACGGTCTATGCAGGAACGGGCCAAGGAGTGTACAGATGGAATGAACCCGAACAGCGATGGATGAAAATCGGCGATGGCTTGGAACAGGTCTTGGTTCCGGGATTAGCCATGATGGATGATGGGCGCCTATTGGCTGCTACCTCCGGTAAGGGGCTTCACTATTTTCAATTTGAACAGACTGGTCAATCAAAGTGGGTTGATTCTCAATCGGTCTTTGTTGATCCACGTGAACGATTGCCCCATCGGTATCTTCGGGTGATTGCGGTCAATCACGCGCAACACATTTTTTTAGGGACTCAAGATGGTGGAATCTTTCGGAGTACTGATCGTGGAGTGTCTTGGTCGTCGCTGAGTCGGAATCTTCCCAATGATTCGATTCGAGGGATCGTCCCCATTGAGGCTGATGTCATTGTGGCAACGGGCATGGGGATTTTTCGGTGGAAAGATGACCAGCAACAATGGCTTGAAAGGAATGAGGGGCTGACGAGCCTGGCCGTTCAACATTTGACGGTTGCCGATACAGGAGCGTGGTATGTGGGGACCAGCAGCGGAGCATTTCGGAGTGATGATGAGGGCGCACATTGGAAGAATATTAGCCAAGGTTTGGGTATGCAGATGGTGCCCAAGGGACCTTACGATTAAATATGGTGTAGAGGAAGGGGCGGAATGATGAGTGACGTGACGACGAGCGATCAGACGCGGGTGGTAATTGCTATTCATGTGGAAGGGGAGTCGTGGGGAGAAATTCAGTTAAAATTTTATCCTGACGTGGCCCCCAATCATGTGAAGAATATGGTGACCTTAGCCAAGAATACATTTTATGATGGAACCACATTTCATCGGGTGATTCCCGGGTTTATGATTCAGGGAGGCGATCCTAATAGCAAAGAGGCTGATCGGTCCCGCCACGGTACGGGTGGTCCCGGACATCACGTGAATGCCGAGTTTAGTCAACGGCCGCATTCACGCGGAACGCTATCTATGGCCCGGTCGCAAGATCCTAATAGTGCGGGCTCACAGTTTTTCATTTGTGTGGCCGATGCAAAATTTTTGGATGGGCAATATACCGCATTCGGGGAAGTGGTGAACGGTATGGAGCTTGTTGATCGCATTGTGAATGTGCAACGAGATGGCAATGATAACCCGCTCCAGCGCGTCGAAATGAAGCTGAGCGTTATTGAAGCCAATGCCTAAACGATGGGGCTATGGCCTTCTCTTAATTTTTTTTGCAGGGATTTTCCCCGGCTGCGCTTCCCCACCTTTTTATTCTTATCTGGTTTATGAAAATCCTACCTCCTTTGTTCGTTTAGAGGTTTCACCCTGGGTCGATATCGATCTCCCTCAAACGTGGAACGCTCATCCCGCAACGCTTTCTCGGCGACAAATGTATGAAGCCTTGCAAGGTCTTCGGGTGCGGGAGCATCGGCCTGCTCCAATCATATGGTTTAGTGGAATGGCTGAGATGGAACCCCTATTTCGCGAAGAAGAGATTGAGTTATTGTTACCAGGGTTATTGGAAGGGTTGGAACTGGCGGTTCCTCAGGAATTGGTCACATTTTATGTCAGTCATCCGGTTAATGCCACGAAACGAGAAGTGACGTCAGGGGGGCTTTATGTCACCGAGGGACAGTTACATATTATCTTGAGTAATTGTCGAGTCATGTATGAGGTTCCTCCCGCGGGGTTGATCTACGATCGACGGTACCCGCTGTTTTCATTGAGCCCATCGGCGGTTGATATTCTCTATAAAGCTGATGAGGAAGAGTTGGTGTTCTCAAAAGAGGAAAGTCTCTTTGAGGAAATTCTTGGAGACGAGCGGAATGGCGAGATCGTTTTAGAGCTATCCCGGCTGTCTATGATGAAAATGTAAAGTGGAACGAGAAAGAAGAGATGCGTGAAATGAAAAAGTCCCAATCATCCAACAAGGCTTCTGGGTCATCAACTCTTTTGCTTAAGGGAGGGCCGGTTGCAAACCGCTTGGCGGATCTACGAAAAAAAATGGCTTTTCTCAAGCTGAATTAGCCAAGCAAGTGGGTATCACCCGGCAAGCCGTCTATGCCATTGAAGCTAACCAATATCTGCCCAGTACTCAAATTGCCCTTCAATTGGCTGGTGTGTTGAATTGCCAAATAGAAGATATTTTTAGTCTTCAAGAACGTGAGGCAGTGGTTGATGCTGAACTGATTGGAGGGGCGTCAACTCAGAAGAAGCCCATGCGCGTGAAATTGGCGCAAGTTGGGTTGCGAATGTTAGCGCGACCGATGGCGGAACTTGGAGATATCTTGAATTTTGTGATGTCCGCTGATGGCCTGATCTTGGAAGATTCCAATAGCAAGCCTCGTAAAAAAAACTCGCATGTAGCCGTGAAATTATTGCATTCCCGTGAAGTCATTGAACAAAATATTGTGATTGCAGGTTGCGACCCGGCGTTATTTTTGGCAGGAGAACATGTCAGGAAAATCAATGCCCTCTCGGGTGTGACCAATTGGACCATGGGAAGTGTCAATGCTCTTAGGGCGCTTCAGCGCGGGGAAGTGCATATGGCTGGCTTGCATCTGGTCGATATGAAATCAGGACAAAGCAATATTCCCTATCTCAAACTCCATGCACGGAATCGTGATTTGGTCGGGGTGCATTTTGCTTCGTGGGTGCAAGGCTTCCTTATTCAATCAGGAAACCCCAAGCGAATCCGCACAGTTCAGGACTTGATAAAACCAGGCGTTCGTCTTATCAATCGCGAAGTTGGAGCGGGTGCAAGGTTTTTTCTAGATGGGTTACTCGAAAAAGCTGGAATGACCGGAGAGAAAATCAAGGGCTACCATCATGAAGTGATGTCTCATTTAGAGGTGGCTCGTCATATTCGAGATGGGATGGCCGATGTCGGCATTGGCGTCGAAACTGCGGCCCATTATTTCGGATTAGATTTTATTCCACTCCGAGAAGAACGATATGACTTAATCATGCGAACCGATTTTCTCAACACCCATCCGATGGCCTCAAAATTTCTGGATGCCGTGGTGAGCCAACCCTTCCGCCGAGAAATCGAAGCGCTCGGTGGGTACAACCTCAACGATGTCGGAAAAATCCTAGAATGGTAAAGAGGGAGTTTTACTCTTTGCCCTAACCTTACGCGTTCTCCGCCATCAATCATCTAACTAATTCCGTCATTCCCGACATTTTCAATCGGGAATCCATCTTGCTTTTTCCCAGTCAACAAGTCTTGGTATGTGAAACACGCCGCACCTCTTCCAATTATCCTACAAGCGCTCAACTGCGGTTTTTAGGATTATAGAATTTCGCCTTTCAATTAATACCTTCAGAACTCCCTTTCCCTTTCAGAGCTTCGTTCCGAAGAGGGATGAAGGGGGGGGTGAAGATCTTTTGGCGGTTAAAACACAATATGTAAATTTTTGTGTCTATGTGCGTGAATACATTGATGCATGTATGACTTGACCTTGTCAGTGATGTAAGAGTGAGGTATTCTGCTTGTATGTCGAGTGAGCAGTTGTTGACCCGCATTACTATTAATCCTCAGATTTGTCATGGAAAGCCGTGCATTCGAGGATTACGCTATCCGATTGAATGGCTGTTAGAATTGATGAGCAGCGGAGCATCGACTGGGCAAATTTTGGCTGATTATCCTGATTTAGAAGAAGCCGATCTTCAAGCTGCCTGTGCCTTTGGAGCCCGCCTCAGTCTTGTTCAACGAATTGAACCGGTGGTGGGGTGAAGTTCCTTATTGATGCACAACTTCCCAACCGACTCGCCAACGATTTGACCGCTGCTGGTCACGATACACTCCATACTCTCGACCTTCTCCCCTGGGCAATCAGACATCTGATGAAGGTTTGGCGGCTCTCGCCGCCAAAGACCAACGCATTTTAGTCACCAAAGACAGCGATTTTGTGACGTCCTTCCATTTAAAACGATCTCCTCCTAAACTTTTATTAGTCTCGACTGGGAATATCGATAACGACACCCTCCTTCATCTCTTCCTAGCCAATATCGTTCCTTTAGAACGTGCTTTCACTGAAAATGATTTTGTGGAGCTATGCCGCACCGCTCTGACTTTGCATGGGTAACCATGGCAAATGTTGAATGTGTTGCCGGGTTTCGGCCCGGCAGCCGAGGCCTCATTGCTTGTCGCGTCCCGAAGGGCGC
>PVMK01143086.1_pt1 | contig 13210 bp, 24 predicted proteins | sample 1853481 | NCBI WGS metagenome assembly PVMK01 (sample SAMN08533507, study PRJNA380276) | Marine sediment metagenome, whole genome shotgun sequencing project.
GTCACGCAGAGGACGACGTCCAGAGGTTCTGGAAGCACGCCGAAGCAATGCCTGAGACCATACGGGTCTACCACCTGTCAGGCGCGAACGACTTCTTGTGTCATGTGGTCGTGAAGGACCCTGAGCATCTGAGGCGAGTGGCTGTCACTGGGTTCACAACGCTTCCTGAGGTGGCCCATATCGAAACGTCCCTGATCTTTGAGCATCGCTCGAAACCGACACTTCCTGACCTCATCGACAGCTAATTGAAGGAGACCGTCATGGGCTCATTGCTTGTACACATCACCCACGGGCCTGAAGCGCCCACCAGAGCTGCCCTCGGGCTGCTCGTGGCAAGGTCCGCTGTCGAGGCAGGCCATGACGTCACGGTGTTCCTTGCCGGGGATGCGGCCTATCTGGTGAAGGACGCAGTCATCGAACATACGATTGGTGTTGGCACCGGAGCACTGAGCGACTCGTTTCCTGCACTGGTTGATGCCGGCGTTCCGATATTCATCTCACGCAGCTCATCCGGGAGTCGAGGAGTGACGGAGGACGACCTTGCAGGGAAGGGCGCAAGATTCTCAACGCCGGCAGAGCTCGTGGAGCTCACGTTCGCGGCGGACAGAGTCCTCTGCTACTGAGATCAACGTCTCCGAGTCAATCGAGGCCGCTGGGATACGTCGAGCGGATAACCGGAGGACCTTCGTGATCTCGCTCGTAGTAGTCATCAGCGTCGTGCGAGCGGCGGGAAACGAGGAGGCCGATAGCCACGCCTACAGCAAGTATCAGAACCAGTCCTAGTACGACAGGCATAAGTTCCTTTCTCGCTCCGCCGTATCACGGACGTGTGGGTCGTCCTGGAGAATTTCTGAATTGGTGTCCCCAGCTGCGAATCCCATTCGTAAGTAGGGTGAGCGTGGGAAACATCCCGCACCAATACGAGGAGCGATCATGAGCCAATACCTTCTGTCCATGCACACCGGAGGAGGCGAGGGCCACGGACCAACGACGCCGGAAGAGGCGGAGGCGTTTATGGGGCGTATCAATGCCCTCGAATCCGACATGAGAGAACGCGGAGCGTTTGTATTCACAGGAGGCCTGCACGGTCCCGACGCAGCGACTGTGGTCCGAAGCGTCGACGGCGAGTTCGTGACGACCGACGGGCCATACGTTGAGTCCAAGGAGCACATCGGCGGGTTCTACGTCATCAACGCTGATGATCTTGATGCTGCACTGGCCTGGGCAGGTAAAGTCGTGGACGCGATCAACGCACCGATCGAGGTCCGCCCCTTCTTCGATTCACGCGGTGACTGACGAGTGACGGGCACCGTTGCTGATCATCGAGATTCGACAGAGGTCGAGCGTGTGTTTCGCGAAGCGTATGGCCAGGCTGTTGCGACACTGGTCAGACTCCTTGGTGACATCACGTTGGCTGAGGATGCCGTCCAGGACGCGTTCGTTGTTGCGAGTGATCGGTGGCCAAACGATGGGGCTCCCCAAAATCCTGCGGGATGGATCGTCACGACAGCCCGAAATCGTGCGATTGATGCGCATCGACGCCTCGCTCGGGGCGCGGAACTCCAGGAGGCGATTTCCAGGACCACGTATCAGGACGCCGACGCTGAGAAGGTTGAAGAGGGCGACGCTTTGCGCGACGACCAGCTCCGGTTGATCTTCACCTGTTGCCATCCCGCATTGCGACCGGATCACCAGGTGGCCCTCACCCTGCGGTTACTGGGTGGCTTGAGTGTCGATGAGGTGGCGAGGTCATTTCTTGTGAGCGAGCCAGCAATGGCGAAGCGACTTGTCAGGGCGAAGTACAAGATCACAGCAGCGAGGATCCCCTACCGAATCCCACCGGCCGCCGAGCTGCCGGAACGACTTCGTTCTGTTCTCTCCGTCGTGTATCTCATCTACAATACAGGGATCAACGATCCGGAGCGGGCAGCGTTGCAAACAGACGCGATTCGACTCGGTCGGTCTCTGGTCGAGCTGATGCCCGACGAGCCCGAAGTGGCTGGACTTCTCGCGCTGATGTTGCTCAGTGAGTCGCGCGCAGCTGCCCGTACCGCCCAGGGTTCCCTCGTGCTCCTCGCGGATCAGGATCGGACCATGTGGGACCGTGGGATGATCGACGAGGGGCACGCCATCGTGCACGCGTGTGTTCGGCGCGGAGAGCCTGGCCCGTACCAGCTTCAGGCCGCGATCCAGGCAGTGCATTGCGACGCTGACTCATTCGAATCGACGGACTGGAACCAGATCATCGCGCTCTACGATCACCTGTTCTCGATCATGCCTACGCCGGTGGTCGCTCTCAACCGGGCCATCGCTCTTGGCGAAGTCTCGGATCCCGATGTTGCGCTCAGTGCGCTTGACGCGATTGCGCCGAGTCTCGAGAACTATCATCTGATGCACGCCGCCCGCGGAACAGCATTGCGCCGCCTCGGACTCTCGGACCAAGCGATCGAGGCTTTCGAGCGCGCTGAGCGTCTCGCGGCTTCAGATGTTGACCGTGAATTCCTATCCCAACAGATTCAGGCATTGGATGCCACCGGAACGACCTTCCGGCGATAGAGTCTCGAGCAATGCCTGAGGACCCGCTTCACTTCGCCTGGAACGAACTCGATCTCGCAGGAACTCTGCGCCTGCCCGATCGTGCGGAGAGCCACCCGGTCGTCGTCATGCTCCAGGGATCGGGCCCTGCGGACCGCACCAGCGACGGGTACTTTACGCCAATCCAGGACGCTTTCCTCGCGAGAGGGATCGGAACGTTTTCGTTCGACAAACCCGGGTGCGGCGAGTCGACAGGCGACTGGAGGGAGTACGCCCTCGAGGCTCGTGCCGATCAGGTTGTGGCGGCCCTTGAAGCGGTCCAGGCTCATCCCATAGTGAGGGACGGGCGTGTCGGGATATGGGGCCAGAGTCAGGGAGGATGGTTGGTGCAGATGCTTGCGAGCACTATCGCCGATCTGCCTTTTGCGGTCGCCAATTCGGGTCCGTCGATCAACGTAGCGGAACAAAACCTGTTCGGTTGCGAGCACGCCATGCGTGCCGAGGGAAGCTCGGAGAGCGAGATCGAGCTTGCTCTTGAATTCTTGGAGGACCCCCACAGGGCAGCGTTGATCGGGTCATCCTATGAGGATGTCGAAGCCCAGTCGCTCAAATCAGCACGGGACCAGCCGTGGTACGGCTACATGACGGTCACCGATGCTGAGGACTGGCAGGGTGTGCTCAGTTTCGTCAGGGAAGGGTACGAACCGCTGTTGGCGTTGGAAGGGATTCGCACTCCGTTCATGGCGATCTATGGCGGACGAGATGTGCTTTTGCCGGCGTGGCGGAGTGCGCAGGAGTCTGGCGATGCCCTCGGACGAGCTGGAAACCCAGATGCCACGGTCGTGGTGTTTCCAGGGGGTGATCACAGGATCCAGGATGCCACGACAGGGGGATTCGTCGACGGGTATCTGGACTTGCTTGTTGATTGGGTTGTCCACCGAGTCCCTGAGTCCCAGGAACGTGCCCGATACCCAAGGAGCCAACAATGACGGATAAAGACGATCGACGAGCGCGGATACCACCGAGGTGGTTCGTGCGTCTCGCGTGGTCCACTCATCGCGGACTGTACCGGGGCACCAGAGGTCGAATTGGATTGAGGCGAGCAAAGGCCGACCGGTGGGGAATGATGCGCCTCACGACGGTGGGGCGTCGCACGGGCCAGGAGCGCACCGTGATCCTCGGCTACTTCGAGGACGGTCCGAACCTGGTCACCATGGCGATGAATGGCTGGGCTGACGCCGAACCTGCGTGGTGGCTCAACCTCCAGGCACATCCCGATGCCACAGTCGATCTTGCCGACGGTCCACGGACGATCAGAGGTCGGGCCGCGGAGGGAGAGGAACGGTCGCGACTGTGGGCCAGCTGGCGCGAGCTGGACAAGAACTTGGACGGCTACGCAGCACTCAGGTCCGGTGAGACCGCCGTTGTGGTCCTGGAGCCATCCCAGTCACGGCCGTAATGCGCCGACGTCAGGGGGCAGGGACCCCTTCCCAAGGCCCATCGCAGTCCATGGAGTGCAGTGCCTGACCCGCGATTCCATCGATGTAGAAGGGAACGGGTGGTCCGCCGAGGTCTTCGGAACCGGTATCTCGCCATGTCGTTCCCCCATCATCGGAGTAGGTGAATGGGTCGCCGGGAACCACGATGCCGCGAGAGAACGAAAAGCTTCCGGGAACCGTTCGAAACCATGCAGAGTTGCTCGACGAGTCCTCGACCAACACCGGACCCGGGAGATGGTCGTCACCGAGCAGTGGATTATCTCGTCGCTCGGTGAGCGAAGTGCCCAACTGCTCCAACTCGGTGGCGTAGCTCACCGACGCTGCATTTGTCACGTCAAACCACTGTGAACCGCCATCCGAGTACCAGACAAGGTCAAATGCCGGGTCATCTCTCCACACCGAGTATGCGGTATATCCAAGCCACGGCCCGCAACGGCAACGCCGGGGAGTAGCCGGCCGCCCACGTCGTCACCTACGTGTCTCGTGTGATGCGAGAGAAATGCCTGCGATTTCAGGGTGGTCGGTCAGCTGCCACTGTTGCCAATATGCCGTCTGCCGATGCTTAACGGGACAGCGTTAGCCGTCCCACCGTGTGCCGGTTCGCCCGAAGTCGGCGAGCACTCCGAGAAGCTCACCGCCGTACGCCATCTGTCGTGTCAAGGTGTCAGTCTCAAGACGGGTCCGGCATGATGGTGTAGTGAGAGCCTGTGCCCAATGTGTCAATGGCATGGTCGCATCGCTCGACGTTGGATCGTAGTCGACCCAGTTCTTGGCATGCTCTTCCGACCGGAAGAGTCCCATCTGGCTTCAGAAGAAGCTCCCACATCACGTCCCAAGAGCAGATGATCCAACTGATGGTCGGATGCAACACGGCCACCGATCACCTGATGGCCCTCGTCGGTCGGGAAGCTGTTGAGGAGATCCAGCCTGTCATTGGACACTCGCAGCCGGCAGTGAACGTGCCGTTTCTAACGGGGCGAGAACTCACGATCCTGAAGTTCTCGGAGACCCTGGCTCTCGCTGAATTGGTAACCACCAAGATCGAGACCCTCGACCACCAACTGATCCCCTCCAGGGATGGGTGGAAGCGACTCAGCCATCAGCGAAGCCATAGTGACGGTCCCGTCATCGTCAACGAATAGGAATCCGTTCACCAGCAGAGCCTGACCGGAATCGGCGCTGAGAGCATCTTCGATCGAGACGCCAGGTCCCATTGCACTTCCGGGGACTACACCGACTGTGGGTTCAGAGCCACCATCGTCGGCTCCGCCGCAAGCTGCAAGCACAAAGACAGCAATGATCAGGAGGCCATACAAACGTTTCATTATTCTCCGTCCCTTTCAGCTTTGACGGCTGAACCCCGCGATCGGTTCCACAGCGTCACTCATACGCGCCGATATGCGTGCCGTCAGATTCTTCCGTGAGACCCGGATCGCTGATGTATCGTTGCAGGGGAAGGCAACGGTCGCAGAGCGTCTGTGGTTCGGGTTCTGTTTCGATCACCCCACCGATTCACGACGCTGCGAAAGCGAAGGGAAGGCAATATGGGTTTGGTCACACGGTATTGGATAACAGGATTGGCTGTGCTTCTGGGACTGTTTGAGGTGTTCATAGCGGTTGCGATCCTCGTCGACGAGGAGCAGTCCTGGCAAGAAGAAGCGTTCGGTGTGGGGGTCATGGCGCTAACAGCGATTGCCCTATTTGGAGGCCTCTGGATTCTACGATCGGGACGACTCAGCACAACAGTTGGTTTGGTCCTTGTCGCTGTCGGGCTGCTAGGCGGGATCATTTGGTTCTGGATGGTCATTCCACTCGTCGTCGCTCTCATGGTGCTCATATTCGGCGTCGTCCGTGGCGGCTTGCAGCGAGAGTTAGCAACCGGGTGACCTCGCCCCGACATACCCACGCGTAACCGGCTGTGTCTTTGGCTGGAAGTAGCGAGCATATGTGCCGTTATGGCGGGTGCCCGTGACCCGGTAGACGCGGAATCGCCTGTCAATCAGGTGGATATGAGCCATTGGATGCGGCTCCACGATGCGGCGTAGTGAACAAGGATCAACACAGCGAAACCAATCCCGGCAATGCGGCCCCCGACGATGCCGATGGCAACCGCGCCGCCTCCGAGAATTGTCAACTCGATTACGAGACGAAGCCAGCCTGCCACTTCGATCGGTGCTTCGCCGGAGCGGCTGGGGTCGTTCAGGACATTGAAGGTGCCCCACACGGCCGCTGCGACAAGCGGGACTGCAATTGAGGCAATCCACCGCGCGGGTCCGCTGGTGGATTGCCAGGCGGCGATGCCGAGTCCGATGAGTGCGCCGATTTCGAGGGCGAAGCGAAGTGCGAGGTTCCAGCCTGCCATTTCTGGTGGGTTCATACGTCGTCTGAGCTTGGATCGAAACCGACGGAGGTCATGCACACGGCCACAACGACAGCGAGAAAGAGTCGAGCCTTCAACAAGTGCCTCCTCAACATGAATGAGCCTTCCACGACGACTCTACGCACCCAGAAACGAGAATGTGTGACCAATCCTGTCGTCGAAAACGACCGCCCATAACTGGCAATATGTTCGCCTCACAGAGGGCGCATATGTGCCGTTGTGGGCGGCTGGGATGTCCCTTAGAACGGCGGTGAGAATCGCAGGATCGTGCCGAGGACGCCCGTAAGGCTCAACACCCAGATACCAAACATCCGGCATCTGGAACGCGACACCGTCCCACGTGGGTTAGCCCGCCTCCAAGGGAACTGGGTTAACCCGGAACGCTCCCCAGACTACGTGACCGTGACCTTCACGGTCTTGGGAAGCACCTCAGCTTTCATCGGGATGGATATCTCGATGATCCCATCGGTTGATACCGCCTCAACGGCATCGACATCGGCGCTATCAGGAAGGAAGACGGTTCTCTTGAACGTGCCTTCCGATAGCTCCTTGCGGTAGTAGTCCCCGTCCTCGTCGATCATGGTAAAGGAACGGGTGCCGCTCAACGTGAGTGCGCCGTCCTCTACGGTGATGTCGATCGCTTCGGTTGGGACGCCGGGCACTTCTGCCCGAATCTTCAACACGTCTTCTTCGCGGATCACATCGATGCGCGGTACCCATGACCGACCCTCGCCGAGAGCGAACTCGCCCTCGAAGAGGCGATCAACATCCCGCATCATCCCGAATGGATCCCAGCGCAGAATCTGCATCTGTCACCTCCTGTAGCCAAGAAACCTAAGTCGGCTCCTATCAGATATGGTATCAAATTGCGACCGATGCGAGAACACGATTCTGACTTGGAACTGCGATTCTTTCACTTCTGCTCATCCTCGGACAGAACCACAGATAGGAATCAAGAGTGCTTATGGGCTGCCAGCCTGCCAGCCCATATGTGCCGTTATGCGTGGTCGGTGTCGGGTAGACCGGTGATACCGATGATCATGGCAGTCACGATGATGGGCATGGCTGGTCCGCCGGGCAGGTGCCCGTTGATCGCCGCTCCGCCGATGACGCCGACCGGTCCGATCAGTGCAATGCCAATCGCTTTGGTGAGACCGACTCCGGCCTCTCTGCGCACAGCCCAACCAAGGATCGGAGTCCCGATCATGATCAACAGAAAGCCGAGCAGTTCAAGCCCGAACCCGTTGCCCGGATCGAACAGATCCTTTGGGATTCCGTACTCAGACAGCGACCCAATCGCTACCGCACCGAGTCCGCCGACACTGACCCGCCATCCTCGTCGTTCCCACTTGCCTTTTCCTTTGCGGGAGCGAACCACTACGCCAAGGGAGGTCACGACGACAGCCAGAGCGAACCCAAAGATGACCCCGTACCGGTTGTAGGTCGACACAGCACCCAGCCCCGAAACCCATGTCGGCCACTCGACCTGCTTGATCCAGCCATTAGCGGTCTCACCCTCGCCAGCTCCGTATGCACGTTGATAGGCGAGAGCGAGTTGCGGTGTCACAGCAAGACACAACGAACCACCAACGACCAGACCAATCCTGGCCGCCACGACTCCTACGGAGCGGCCTTCCCTTGTTTCAGTCACTGCCCCACAACCGTAGGCTCTCAATGCCGTCCATAGCCGGCAATATGCGCCGCTCAATCGGCGAGCATATGTGCCGTTATGGGCGGGTGCTAGCCGCCTTCGGTTACACGGTTCATGACTTCAGCGAAGTCCACAACGGGACGAGTCTCGGCCCAACCGATATCGATCACTGGGGCGAGTGCCTCTTCGATCTCACCGGCCGAAGTTGCGTCCAGTATCAAGAATGTTGTGTGGGCTGCGGCATCGACATAGGCACCTACCAGCTCAACCTCTGATTCCATGATGCCAGCCATGGCCTTACCGAAGGTTGCACGTGCCCGATCAGGGTCGTGGTAGGGGCACGCTTCCCAGCTATGGACGTGCTTGACATGAAACAGCATGGGATCCTCCTAAGACCTCGCTCACTGTTCAAGGCTACAGATACCGCTTCTTCCGTGTAGGAGAGATTCCCGAAAGCTCATATGTGCCGTTATGGGCGGGTAAGGCATGTTGCGGATGGCGTTTATCAACTGGTTAGTTTGATGGTGGGGGTGCGTCGTCGTTGCCTCCTGGCAGCTCGTGTCGAAGGTCTGCATAAATTGCTTGACGTGTAACGCATAGGTGACTAGAGTAGTAAGCGTTACATAAGGAGATGGGTATGACCCTCGAACAGAAACAAGCACAGATACATCTCGGAACCCTCATTGGACTATTCGCTCTCGCCACTGCATTCATCGCAGCGGCTGCCCGCTCAACCGGCGAGCATCTGGAATGGTTTGCACACGACGACACCGTGACCGGAGTCCTCCTCATGATTTGGATCATTGGACTCGTGATCTTTGGTCTTGCCTTCGGCTCACTATGGCTCGTTGCAAGACAACTCGACGCACAGGATCGAGCCGCTCTCGGTGACGAACTCCAGGTGCTGATGTCCAGAAAGAACGCCGTCACCGCCTTCACGGTCACGTTCATCGTCGCCGTTCTCATCGCGGTGATACCTGGCTCTGAGAGACTCCCCGGAGACGCCGTCGCCGCTGCCATCGTCGCAGCCGCAGCCGCCACCCTTGCCATTACTCAGCTCTCAACGGATGCGACATGACACGACGAGTCAAGGGACCAGCCACCGCCGAACTCGACAACCACATCCTGCCCCTCCGAACCGCAGCCGGCCTCACCCAGGCACAACTAGCAACCACCGTCGGGGTAACCCGCAAAACAATCAACACCGTCGAACGCGGACACTACGTCCCCTCAACCGTCCTCGCACTCAGAATCGCCGCTGCCCTAGACACAACAGTCGAGGACATCTTCTCACTACCCCAGTGAACACCTGCGGGCCAACTCAGCCCAAGAATCACGACCACAAGACTGGCAATGTCGAGCATGCATATCCAGCATTATGTGCGCCCATAGGTGCCGTTATGGGCGGGCGTAGTCGGGGCGACCGCTGTACACGACGGCGAGACTGCCACAGCGCAGAGTGGTGGCAACTACTCGACGATGTCCACCATAAAGGCTGCTCCGCGGATCAGAAGTTGACCCAACTTACGATGCCAGTGAGAACCAAAGCGATGACGATGACGACCGCAATGAGGAGCCACATCACCAATCTGCGTCCAGCCTGCCTCTTGCGAGTCTGGATAATTGCAGAACGCAACTGGTCGATCTGTGTCCACTCATCTGGAACACCAGACCCACGTGGGTACAGGACATCCGTTCCGTCGCGTTCGTCGTCTCCGTACTCCTCGTAATACAACGCCTTCGCGTCACGGACACGGTCAGTCAAAGTCGCTGCGCTAGACATGTCATCGCGCAGCGGATGGAGACGGAGATACAAAGTGCGTTCGTACACGGAGAATTCAGGCTCTACCACGGTCCGAATGTACACACGAGGCTCCACGACTTCATGTCATTCGGGTTTGCTCGGCTGATTTAGCTCGGGCGCACGTCCACAGGGATCTTGAATAGCCGTCAGGACGCACGGCTCGCGTGGGCAAGCATATGTGCCGTTATGGGCGGGTTGACTACACTCGCTTGGCATGGCTGACAGCGAGTTACCGTTCCCTGAGACCCGGTTCGTTTCGGTTCCTGATGGGCGTTTGGTGGCGTTCTGTGAGTTCGGTGACAGGAATGGGACGCCCGTCATCTATGCCCATGGCTCACCTGAGTCTCGCCTTGAAGGTGCCCTGTTCGACGACCTAGCTGGTGAACTGGGCTTCCGCGTCATATGCGCTGATAGGCCTGGTTTTGGTAGATCGACGTTCCTCGCTGACCGTGAGCTGCTGCAGTACCCAAAGGACATCGTCCATCTCGCAGACCATCTCAGCTTGGATCGGTTTGGCGTTCTGGGTTGCTCGGGCGGCCGCGCTCACACGACTGCGTGCGCTTATGAGGTTCCCGATCGGCTGCTCTTCAACATCACCTGCGCCGGCTAGACCAATTTCGCTGAGTGGCCGGAGGCTCCTCTGCGGCTGGAATCATCGGCTGATCGCATGGCGATGAAGCTATCGGATAGAGCTCCGTGGCTTTTCAACGCAATGTTCAGCGCAGGCGGCTTCTACGCCAGGCATAGGCCTCAGTCCTTCATCAAATACCTGAAGAAGATGACCAACGAGTCCGGATACCAGTTGTTCGAAGATGAGCGGTTCGTCGATGTCTTCGGCAAGACCCAGCAGGAGTCATATGCACAAGGCGGTAAGGGTGTGGCTGAGGACGCTCGCGTCCACTACCGAGATTGGGGTTTTCGCCTCGAGCAGATTGCCATGCCGATTCACATCTTCCACGGAACTCTTGACCAATTGGTCCCCTTTGCCTTTGGCGAGCATCTGGTCAACAACGCTCCGGGGGCATCGCTGCACCGGTTCGTCGACCTGGGTCACCTTTTTCCGGCAATGCCGGAATACCAACGCCAGATCTTCACCACGGCAAAATCAGCAATGACCTGATTGGCCTCGACCCCGATGAAAGCCTCCACAACCCACGGAATCAGCGCACCCGTTCAGGTAGCGCATATGTGCCGTTATCAGCGGCTATGAGATGGCTGAGGTCCACGTCCAGGCATACCAGATGACCAGTCCGTTGAATATGAAACCGACGGCGATCAGGAAGTTGTCGTACATGCCGTCGTACGGCAGACCGGCAAGATTGAACACGACGGCAAGAACGGCGACAACAATGCTGACCCAGCGGATTGCAGGATATGGCAATGTCAGGGAGAGGACGACCATGACGATCGGGACCAACATGACCACGGCGGCTCCCAGGAACATTCCCTGTGTTGCCTTCACACCACCCATTTCACCCGGTGTCATGTCGCCAGCGAATATCCGCAGCACATCACCCAGGAGATAGATGAGCATCAGGGCCACCCACAGCGCTGAAAGAATGATTCTGACATCTACCACGAGTCGATCACCTCACCCCTGTGTTCCTGGCTGCTCCACGGTGATGATGGTCTTTCCTTGGGAGTGTCCCTCTCCGACATGAGTAACGGCTTCTGGGGTTTGGTTGAGTGGGTAGGTTCTGTCGATGACCGGTGTGACCGTCCCGGCCTCAGCGAGTTCCTTCAGAGTGGCCAGGTCCTCTTTGTTTGGCATCGATACGAACGGACGCCCTTGTTGACGCACGAACAGTGACGACGCGAGCGCCGCGAAGTTGCGAGTCAGGCCCCCGAACCAGCCGCTCATGGGTGCGCCATTGGCCAAAAAAGTTCCCTGGGGGGTGAGCGCGGCCCTTGTGTCTGACAGCGAATGGTTCCCCACGTTGTCAAGGATGAAGTCGTAGCGCTGCCCGCTTTGGGTGAAATCCTCTTCGGTGTAGTCGATGACATGGTCCGCGCCGATCGATTGGACCATGTCAATGTTCCTTGTGCTGCACACCCCGGTCACTTCGGCACCGTACGACTTGGCGATTTGCACGGCGAAGGTTCCTACGCCGCCCGATGCACCGGTAATCAAGACGTTCTGCCCCGGCTGAACCCTCCCTTGATCTCGAATAGCCTGAAGAGCGGTAAATGCGGACACCCCGACTGCGGAGGCTTGCTCGAACGTCAGGTTGACTGGTTTCAGCGCCAAGGCATCTTCGGAAACAGACACGTACTCGGCGAAGGCGCCTTTGCACCAGCCAAAAACCTCATCTCCTAACTGCAGGCGTGTCACGCCGCTGCCGACCGCCTCAACCGTCCCTGCAATATCCGATCCCGGGACACGGTTCTTTGCCCTGAGCAACGAGAAGATGGGGCGCATGACGTACGGCACCCCCTTGGTCATGTGAGAGTCACCAATATGGATAGAAGCCGCACGGACCCGTACCAGCACCTCGTCATCCTTGACCACCGGCTTGTCAATCTCCGTGAACTCCAAGACATCGTCAGGTGACCCGTACTTGTGCTGAATGATCGCCTTCATCATGCTCTCCTTATCCGTCACAGGCTTCCGATCGACAAGCCGATCACCGCCCAATATCAGAGTACGCCTCAACTCGCCAGCAGTACAACGCAAGACGAAGCACCTTCCACCCAGCCCCGTTCACATCAGGCAATATGTCTGTCCTCACAGGGCGAGCATATGTGCCGTTATGGGCGACGGTCTAGGGTGGTGTCGTGCATCCTTGGTGCGGTGGTGTCATACTGGGGATATGACAGACTCTGCAGTCCCCCCGCCTCCGGAACAACCCGCTACCGAGTCAGCCCACGGTCCGATCGGTACACCCCGCTCAGTTGGACTCACGATTCTCGTGACTGTCGTGACGTTCGGGTTCTGGACGTGGATCTGGTCGTACTGGAACGGTGAGGAGCTCAAGAACTATCGGCGTGACGGTGTCGGCGGGGTTGCCTTTCTGCTGTTCACCATCTTCATCTACTCCGGTGACGATGCTTTCTCATGGCCAATGAGGTGGAGAGGATGTACACGGATGCGGCGAGGAGCCGAGGATCACCACCATGTGGGGCCTCTGGTTCCTGTTGCCACTGATCGGCAACATCATCTGGTATGTGCGGATACAGAACGCAATCAACGAGTTCTGGCAGGCTCGTGGCGGATCCACAAGCCCCGGCCTAGCCTGACCCGAAATTCAAACCTTCAGCAGAATCACCCGCCCATAACCGGCAATATGTCCGGTCGAGGACTTTGCTGCCTGGCCGGACGCCGTAGCGAGGCTTCGTGTGGT
>PVMK01187559.1_pt1 | contig 13210 bp, 13 predicted proteins | sample 1853481 | NCBI WGS metagenome assembly PVMK01 (sample SAMN08533507, study PRJNA380276) | Marine sediment metagenome, whole genome shotgun sequencing project.
ACGCCGGGCGTTTGCCAGTAGAGGCGTTCGGCGCCCCAGAAGCAGCCGAGGGCGAAGACGGCGGTCTCGATGCCTGCGGGGAACGGGGGTTGGAGGGCGGCGTCGAGGACCTCGTGGCGCTCGGGAACGGGGAAGACCGGCTCGTCGCGGCCGGGCAGGGCGTCTTCGGTGTCGATCATAGTCTTCTCCTGGCGGTCGAGGAGCATTAATTGGGGCTCCTCCACTAGAATAACGGTTGACGCGCGGGCGTGGCGAGGGGGACCGGAAGGCGACATCGAACCGGCGACGCTCTGCTTGGGAAGATCAATGGCCCGTTCCGACGGTCCAGCCTGAAGCCAGAGGCTCCACATAGATCGGCGACGACCGCGCAGCCGGCAGCTAGTCTTACCGTCCGTACACTGCCACGAGGTACTTGCTCTCGCTGGTAAACGGTTCGCGGCTCCAGCCGCCCCAACGCTCCTTCAGCCTTAGGCCGGCGATCCGTGCCATGAGATCGAGCTCGCTAGGCCATGCATACCGGGTAACGACCGGGTTCATGCGCACGCGATCGGGCGTTAGAATCACGTGGCTCTCTTCGAGCAATTGCGTGACCGGGTCGTGACGAGCGACATCGAGCCGTACTTCGCCGACCTCGATACCTTCTGCGTCAACGTACTGGTTATCACGCAGTCGGTACAGGAAGTCAGGCCGGAATACTTCGATGAGGAACACGCCGTCATCTTCCAGATGAGCCGAGACGTTCTCAAAGCAGCGCACTTGGTCGTCTTGAGTGAGAAGATTAAACAGGGAGTTCGCAACAACGAAGATCAACCGATAGTCGCCGGAAACGGCAACGTCGGCCATATCGCCGATCGTAACCGCGATCTGTTCCCCACCGGGCTTGGCGCGGAGCTTTTCGACCATGGCGGCCGACAATTCGATGCCATCGACACGGATACCGCGAGCGGCAAGCGGCAACGCGATCCACCCGGTGCCGATGGCAAGCTCTAACGCAGGACCGCCAGCTGCCAGGTCCTCTAAGAGTGCGACGGCTGCGTCACGATCGATTCTGCTCGGGGTCTTCGAGAAGCCCTGGATGTCGTCGTACACCTCGGCGGCCTTCGGGACAAAGTTCATGGTTGGCTCATAGTCTGTCACACAAGCCTCCTATCGCTGGTGATCTTAGTCGGACCTTCGACAGCTAGTATGTTTTTCGTATCTGGGGGTCACTCAACTGCGGAACGCTAGACCGGCGAACTCGCCAGACGAGCGCCAGCGTTCGAGATAGTCGAAGTAGGCGACCGGGCCATGAGGGTAGCCGCTCCCGTTGAGTCGCTCGCGGCGTCCGATTGGGCCGCCCTCGTTGTTGTAGTAGCCGGGCGTGCAATCGGGGTTTCCCAGGAAGGACCCAACGGTATTGTCCAGGAGATCTACCCATGCCCCTTCGGCGTCGCTGATGACCTCTACCTGCTCCGAGCCCTCTGCCTCCGCGTGCTTGACGACCGCGCTGATCGCCGTCGCCGCGTGGACGAAGTTATGTGGAATGTTGGAGATGAGGTTGGCTCCTTGGGCGACGCCCAGTACAAAGAGGTTGGGGAACCCGTGTACGTGGATTCCGTGCATGCTGAGCATCCCTTCGGACCAATATTCGGTGAGCGTGCGTCCGTCCCGTCCAACGACTTCGAATCCGGCACGCCGCGAGTGATCCGTGCCAACCTCGAACCCGGACGCAAAGATCACGCAGTCGAGGTCATAGCGCTGTCCCGCCGCCCATACGCCGGTCTCATCGATGCGCTCGACACCGCGGCCGTCTGTGTCGACGAGATGCGCACTCGGCTCGTTGTATGCCTGCAGGTACTCGTCGCTGAAGCAGGGGCGCTTGCAGAGCTGCCGATACCACGGTTTGAGTGCTGCGGCGGCGGCCGGATCACGCACAATCTCATCCACGCGCGCTCTGATTTCGCTCATCTTCTCGTCGTCGCTTTCCTCATACGCACGTTTGACGGTGTCCGGACCCGGCTGGGCACCCGAGGACATGACTTCGATGACCCGGTCGCGGATTCGCTGGGCAATATCTGTCCAGCCGTCTTTCACGAGGTCTTCGTCGGCAAACCCGCCGGTCTGTAGCGTGGCAAAATTCTCGAGCCATTTCTTCTGCCAACCGGTCCCGAGCGACGCATACCAGTCGGGCTCGAGCGCGTGGTTGTTCCGCACATCGATCGACGAGGGCGTGCGCTGAAAGACGAATAGCCCACGCGCCGCCTTCGCGAGGTGGGGGATGCACTGGATCGCGGTGGCACCCGTCCCGATGATGCCGACTCGCTTGTCCGCGAGGCCGTCCATCGGGGCGTCCGGGCCGCCGCCGGTGTAGTCGTAGTCCCATCGGGCCGTGTGGAACGTGTGCCCACCGAAAGTATCGATCCCGGGAATTCCCGGGAGCTTCGGGCGATGCAGGGGACCTGTCCCCATTGCAATAAACCTGGCGCGCAGCTCATCGCCACGGTCGGTGCAGATGATCCACCTTGAAGCATCGTCATTCCACGTGACGCTCGTGATGCCAGTCGAGAGGAGCGCGTTTTCGTACAGGCCGAAGGTCGTTGCAATGCGCTGCGCGTGCGCGAAGATCTCGGGTGCGTTCACGTACTTCATTGACGGAACTGTGCCTGTCTCTTCCAGCAGCGGGAGATAGACCATCGCGGCGGTATCGCACATCGCGCCTGGGTAGCGGTTCCAGTACCACACGCCGCCAACGTCGCCGGCCTTGTCGATGATCCGCACGTCGGTGATGCCAGCCTCTTTGAGGCGAGCGCCCGTCACCAGCCCCGCGAAGCCGCCGCCGATCACGGCTACGGTGACTTCCTCACGCACGGGGTTGCGGGGGACGACCTCGACGTAGGGGTCTTCGAGCAGGTCCGCGAACCGCCCTTCGGGTTGTAAGTACTGCTGATTGCCATCGGGACGAATCCGCTTATCGCGTTCGGAGCGGTATCGCTCGCGTAGTTCTTCGCGCTCAGTCTCAGTTAGGGAATTCATGGCGCACCTCCGTCCCATGAGTATAGAAGCGCCGCCCGTGATGAGCTAATGCTGAACGGCCTGTCTCTCGGCGGCCGTCGGGGGCTGAGTTCGTAGACCGGCTCAGATGTTCAAGCGGCGTTTGTTGACGAGCCCGGGCCACATGGCCATTTGGCCACCTCAGACATCCAATCCGTAGCGATCGAGCGCTGCCCGCATCTGGCCGAGCCACTCTGTGCCCAGTTGGCGCCCGTTCGGGAGTTGGTCGTCTCGATCCCAGCGCCACGCTTGGACCATCGCAAGACTCAGGATCCGACACTCGCGAAGCAGGTCTTGATTAGCAGCCGGATAGTGCTCGCTGATTTCCTCGGGCGCATGGGCGATGTCGAACTCGACAGGTCCGCGGCAACACGTCTCGAGGTCTACAAACAGCAGCCCGTTCTTCGTCCTGAGCAAATTGCCAGGGTGCGGCTCGCCGTGCAGCAGCTGCTCGGAGGCGCCCCGCTGACCGATCGCCCACCTCATCTTTCGCAGCGTGTTGCTCAGGAGCTCCCGGTCCGCATCTCCGAGCTCCGGAGTCTGGGCGCGGTTGCCAATCAGCCGCTGCGCCTCCGCGACTCGATCCGTGAAGTGCGGCGCAGGGAGATCGATTTCCCGCATGCCAGCGTGCAGCCGCGCGAGCGCCTGCGCGTACTCGGCTGGCGCGACGTCCTGAGGCGATACAGGCTCGTAGTAGGTCCATAACGTAACGACGAAGCCGTCTCGCACGTAAACGCGCGGCTCCACCCGAGGCTCAAGCGCAGCCACCGGGCCATCGGTTTCGGCGAGACGGCGAGCAACCTCGACTTCGAACTCCGCGCCGGTCTGATCCGAGAGCGGCGCGACCCGCGCGAGAACGTCACAAGGGGTCAGGCGAACGGCGATCCGGTTCGAGTTGTGGACAACGACCGCCTCCTCGACTCGAAGGCCTAGCGTGGAGGCCTCCGACCTCCCGGCCTCAATTGCGCGCTGGACTTCTGATTGTTTCATCGCCATCGTCCGATCTGGAGTGACCCGTGTTTGACGGATACTTTGGTGGGCGTGAAGTCGGATGTGTAGCCCGCTAGATTGAGAACCGAGGTGGGGAGAACATCTGACTACTGGAAAACCACCGGACTCTTGGGACTCTCGATGGCAGAAATCGTATCTGGAGCGGGAGACCGGGATCGAACCGGCGACCCTCTGCTTGGAAGGCAGATGCTCTACCACTGAGCTACTCCCGCTCGCGATTAACTATGCGTCGATCCTCAGCTACCATTACAACCGCAGGCGACAATCGGCGTCAACATCGACAGCCCACCGCCAGTCCAACACGATCTCCGACGCCGACGCCAACGCTCACCGCAACGCCGACGCCAACGCCCACCGCCGGTCCGACAGGCACACTAACAGCCGATGCCGACTCCGATGGCGCGCTCATCACTACCCGCTACCTCGGCAGCACGAGGGTCAGTTGGACGAACCGTCGGTGCGGAGGCGGTAGCCGCGGCGCGGCAGGTTCTGGATGAGGTCCGGGGCACCGATGGAGGAGAGCTTGGCGCGGATAGCGCGGATGTGTGTGCGCAGGGCGTCGGTGCTGCGGACTTCGGTGGCCCAGATGCGGTGCATCATCTCGTCGGTGGGGACGACTGCGCCGCCTGCCGAGGCGATCGTGCGCAGGATCTGTACTTCGCGGCCGGTGAGGACAGCGCTGCGCTGGCCAAGCGTGACGGTATCGGTGGCGGAATCAAGGACGACGCCACCGGGCAGTTTGAGTTCGCGGGTGCCGCCGGTTTTCCCCGGACCAGGAGCTGGAGGGCCTGGCGCACTTCGCGCAGGTCCAGCGGTCGCCGAAAGACCTGGACGGCGCCACGTGGAAGGCGCCAGCGGTTCCAGCGGGTGGCCTCGCCGGCGATGACGGCTAGCGGCACGTCGCGGCCGGTGCTGGCGATGAGGCGGCGAGCTTCGGTAACGTCTTCTGGCCATAGGGCGTCCGTGACTACGGCGTCGACGCGCATCGTAACGAGGGCGCGCGTGGCGGCGTCACTGTCTTTGGCGACGGCGACATCGACGCCGCTGCCGGACATCGCGCGTCTGACGAGACTGCCGAGTGAAGTGTCCGTGGTGATGACTAGCGCGCCTGCCATAGAAGCTACCCCCTTATGAGCCTATGATCGATCGTATGAGTCAGCTGCCTGGAGCCCAGCTGTGAGGCTGGGAATGGTGCGCATCGCCTGGCTCGTGCTGGCGATTTTGGCTGCGTTCGTGATATTCGTTGAGTGCTTGGCGGACGTTGGCGGCAGTGCGACGCCGATCCCCAGGCCGACGGCGACGCTCCAGGCCACCGAAACGTTCTCGCCGTAGGCGATGAGTTCGAATGTCTGATCCCCGTTGTCGTAACGCACCAGTATGTGCGCGTCATCTGTTGTAAACCACGCCTTCTGGTCACGGCCAGCGTCGATTTCGACGCGCCAGGTGTCGAAACTGCCGGCCGGCACCTCGATCGTCTCGCCACCGGTAACTTCCAGCTTGACTGCCAGCCGCTGCGGTGGCGCGGGCGCCTGGCAGGCGACGATGTCCGCATACTCGATCTCGAACCCTTGTGAGAAATCGATCGTGCGCCAGACGAAAAGGTCGGACCAGCTGTCGTACGCGACGTGCGGAACGTCAAGCGTATCCGTGCGCTCGCCGTCTTCGCGCTCGTTGACGACGGTGACGTCGCTGCCCTCGTAGTCGGCGCGGCAGCTGGCGACGCCGTCCGGCCCTTCGATGACGTAGGTCGTGCTGCGAGGCTGCAGGTCGCTTCGACCGACGACGACCGCGGCGTTGTTGGTGAAGTCGTCTCCGGGGAAGGTGAAGTCCTGGCGCATGAGGTAGGCGTCTTCGCCCTCTGGACTAACGCTCATCTCCAGCGTGCCGACTTCTTCGCCATCGTCGTCGAGCACGCGGTAGGAGGCACGCTCCTCGTCGGGCCAGGGGATCTGCGTGACGATGTCCGTGGCTTTGATGTTGTCTTCGGTGCAGGCGGCAAAGAGGAGGACCGCGGCGACGGCGGGGATGATGAGGCGCATCGCGCCCTAGGTTCCCGCCGCGATGACTTCGCGGGTGCGGGCGAGCGCTTCTTCGATGTGGCCGCGCTCGATGCCGAAGTGTGTCACCCAGCGGATGCGGCGGCGGCCCTCGTCGAAGCAGAGGATGCCCTTCTCGGCGAGTCGGCCGACGAAGAGACCGGTGTCCCAGCCATCGATAGAGAAGTAGACGAGGTTCGATTGCGGTTCCGGGTCGAGGCTGACGCCGGGCATCTCGCGGAGGCCGTCGGCGGCGAGGCGGGCGTTCTCGTGGTCTTCGGCGAGGCGGTCGACCATGTTATCGAGGGCGTAGACGCCGGCGGCGGCGAGCACGCCAGCCTGTCGCATGCCGCCTCCCAACAGCTTGCGGTTGCGGCGCGCTTCACGGATGAAGTCGCGCTCGCCGCAGATGACGGAGCCAACGGGACAGCCGAGACCCTTGGAGAGACTGAAGCAGACGGAATCGGCGTGGGCGGCGAGGCTGGCCGGCGAGACGCCGAGGGCGGCGGCAGCGTTGAAGATGCGAGCGCCGTCCATGTGAACGGGGAGGTCATGGTCGTCGGCAAGCTGGCGGACTGAGGCGAGGTCCTCTTCGTCGAGGACGGCGCCGCCGCAGCGGTTGTGCGTGTTCTCCACGGTGATTAGGCCGGTCCGCGGGAAGTGGTCATCGTCGGGGCGTATCTTGGCGCGGGCCTCGGCCAAGTCCAAGCGGCCTTTGGCATCGTTGCGGACAGGACGCAGTCCGATGCCGCCGAGGGCAAATGCGCCACCCTGCTCGAAGAAGAGGATGTGGGCCTCATCGCCGACGATGACTTCGGCACCGCGGCCACAGTGCGTGAGGAGCGCGATGAGGTTGCTCTGCGTGCCGCTGGAGGTGAAGAGCGCGGCTTCCTTGCCCAGGCGCTCGGCGGCCATCTCCTGGAAGCGATTGATGGTGGGGTCTTCGGCGAAGACGTCGTCGCCAAGCTCGGCCGCGGCCATCGCCGCGCGCATCTCCGCAGAAGGCAGCGTCAGCGTGTCGCTGCGCAGGTCAATCGGGTCCATTCCTATGGATCCGTCGGACTGTCGTCGGTGCCGGCGCGACCGTAGTCGTCGTCAAGGCGGACGATGTCCTCGAGTTCAGGAGTCGAGACCTCGAAGAGGCGGGCGTCCTCCAGCGCTTCCATTCGGTGGACGGCGCCGGGCGGCAGGACGATGACGGTACCAGGCCCAGCGATCACTTCGCGGTATTCGTCCGGGCGGTCGCTGGAGCCGAGGGTTAACTTGAGGCGGCCCGAGTCGACGTACTGCACTTCGTGTTTGCGCTCGTGGTACTGAAGGCTGAGGCGGCGGCCCTTCTTGATGGTCAGTATCTTGCCGGCGTAACGGTCGGTGCGGGCGAACCAAAGCTCTTCGCCCCAGGGCTTGGGGACTACCTTTGGCTTGCCGATCTGCGCTTCAGCGGGAGCGGATGGCTCGGTGGTCATCCCCGGCGGGCTATTCCCGGCGCTCCCAGAGCGTCTGATAGCTTTCGCCGCCACGAATGGCGGTGGCAACTTCGCGCTTCTCGCGGCCGGCGAGATCGTCGAAAGCCTTCTCGGCCTTGGCGGTCATCTCCTCGCCGCCGATGCTGACTAGGCGATCGGTGATGCGCTGGGAGAGGCCTGAGCGGCGGAAGGTGCCGATGTGGCGGGGCCACATGAAGGACATGATCTTCTCGGGCAGTGGGAAGCGAGGGCGCAGTTTCTTGAGCGACTTGAAGCGCTCTTCGACCGAGCCCGCCTTGTCGACGACGGTGATGAGGGGGCCGTCGTGGTCGTCGGTGCGGGTATCGATGAGGAGGCGCTTATCGAGTATGGCGAAGCGCACGACAAGGACGTCGGCCGAATCGATCACGCGGGTAGCCTCATCCATATCGAGGCCATAATCATCCATTGGTGAGATTGTACGCCCGTGCGTTTTTGGGGGCAATGAAGTCTAGGCGGGTGGTGCTTTCAGGTAACCTGCGCGACGTTGGTCGAGGGGCCTGCCTGCGTGGACATCGCCCTAGTCTGGGTGCCGTCTCCAGCAGAAGTACGAGTAGTCGATTTCGCCAGGGCTGCTGTCCAGCGCCGATAGGATCATCGCCACTTCCGCGCGGTGCGCCATCGCGTGCGAGCCCACGCTCAGCATCACCTGCCAGGTCGGCCTGTGCCATGTGCGCCACTCGCCGTCCTCCTGCGGGTCCAGCAGCGGGGAGACTTCGTCCAACCGCTCGTCAGTCAGGGACCCTAAGAAGTCCTGCAGCAGCTCGTGCGCCGTCGCGTACGACTCCCGAATCGCCGCCATCGCTCGGCCCGGCTCGATCCTGGCTATCGGCGGCGTCTCGCCCGTCCACTTCATCAGCCAGCTCATGTGCGACGCAAGGATATGGAGCAGTAGACCCTGAATGCTCCCGAAAATCACTTCTCGCTCCCGCGCCAGCTCCTCCTCGTCAACACGGGCGGCAGCTTCCAGCAGCTGTTCGTTCGCCCACTGGTTGTACTCGAAGAGCGAGCGGACCATCTCCAGCTTGCTCATAGTGACCTCCTCTCACTGGCGTCGGGGTCGATTGCCCCTGCCTCAGCTCCGGCCCCATGCGATCCACCGGCTGTTCGGTGTTCGCTGACCGTACCACCCCCGTGAGGCGCCGCGTGGTGATATACGTCACGCGTGTGCGACAGCGCGGAGGGCTTCGAGCTTATCGGCGGCGGCGCCGGAGTCTATCGTCTCGCGGGCGAGGTCGAGGCCGGCGGCGATGTCGGGGGCGCGCTCGGCGAGCCAGAGGCGGACGGCGGCGTTGAGGACGATGAGGTCGCGGTAAGCGCCCTTCTGGCCAGCGAAGATGCTTTGTGCGATCTCCGCGTTATGTCGAGCGTCGCCGCCCTCCATCTCTTCCTTCGAGGCGGCTTCGAGGGCGTACTGCGAGGCGTCGATCGTCAGTTCAGTCGTATCGTCGCCCTCGCGGAGGTAGGCGCGGCAGGGGCGCGACGTGGGGACGTCCTCGTTGCCCTCGATGCCCTGCACGACGAGGACGCGCTCGAAGCTGTTGGCGCCGGCGGCGTCGAGCATCTTGTCCTTGTACGGCAGGTGCGCGATGCCGATGATGCTGTAGCGCGCAGCGGCGATGTTGGCGATCTTTTCGACGGTGGCGAAGAGGGTGCGCAAGGCCACCTCTTCTCGCAGTTCGCGGGCGGCGTAGACAGCGGGAACGAAGCGCTCCTGCCGCATGTAGCCGAGGCCGTGGCTCTCGATGGCTCCCTGGACGGCGGGTGGTTCGGCGTCGACGTCGAGGCCGAGCGCCTCGAGAACGTCGCCGACGGGGACGCCGTGCTTGGGCCCCATGTCCTTCTCGCCGTGGAGGACCACGGGGGCGCCAGCGGCGGCGACAACGATTGCCGACGCCGGGCTGACGACGATGCTCTTCCTGCGGCCGTCGTACGGGCTGCCGATATCGAGCAGGCCCTGGACGGCGGGGCGGATGAGGCTGGCGCGGGCGCGGTAAGCGTCGACGAAGCCCAGCAGCTCATCGACGGATTCGCCCTTGTAGCGCTGGAGCAGCAGGAAGCCGCCGGCCTGCGCGGACGTGGCTTCGCCGTCAAGGATGAGGCCGAGGGCGGAGGCAGCTTCCTCGCGAGTGAGGTCGCGTCCGGCGCGGGGGCCCTGGCCGATCTCTCTCAGGTAGGCGCGCATCCGTTCGAAAGGCGTCGTTTGGGTATCTTCGCTCATGCTTACCAGTGTCCGGTGGGACGGCTGGGGCGTCAAATCTTCCTTCGAGAGCCTCAGGATGAGCGGTCCGGTAGAAGCGTCGCAAGCTACGCGAGGCGGCGGCGGGCGATATAATTCCGCCGATGCCTGAGCTGCCTGAGGTGGAGACGATACGGCGCGACCTGATGGCCGTTGTGCGAGGACGGACGGTGCGGGACGTCTGGATCTCGCCGAACGCGCCACGGCTGGTGCAGCTGATGACGGCGGAGGCGTTCTGCGGTGGCCTGCGCGGACGGCGAATCGAGGACGTGGGACGGCGCGGGAAATATCTGCTGATCCATCTCGACGGCGGCCTGACCTGGATCGTGCACCTGCGGATGACGGGACGGCTGCAGCATGCGCCAGAGGGCTGCCCAGACGACCGGCATCTGCGGGCGAAGTTCGAACTGGATGACGGCAGCTGGTTGTGCTTCATCGACATGCGCAAATTCGGGACGATGTGGCTCGTCGACGACGTGGAGCTGGTGACGGGGAAGTTGGGACCGGAGCCGCTGGAGGAGACGTTCGACGTGGCGGCGTTTCACGGCTCCCTGAAGCGGCGGAGCGCGGCGATCAAGGCGGTGCTGCTGGACCAGACGGTTCTGGCGGGCGTGGGCAACATCTACGCGGATGAATCGCTGTTCCGGGCGGGCATCGATCCGCGCAAGGCGGCGAATCGGATATCGCGGCCAGCGGCGGGGAGGCTGCACGAGGCGATAGTCGAGGTACTGCTGGAGGCAGTGGGCGACCGTGGGTCGAGCTTCCAGGATTACGTCGACGCGCGGGGCGAAGCCGGGTATCACCACCTGAAGGTGCGCGTGTTCCGGCGGACGGACGAGCCTTGCCTGGTCTGCGGGACAGCGATCCGGCGAGTGAAGGTGGGCGGGCGCAGTACGCACTTCTGCCCGAGGTGCCAGAGACGCTGAAAGGGCCGCCCGCGGCAGCGGACCGCCCTTATTCGGGTTCGTTGTGCAGGCTAGAAGCGGCCCGGCGGTGAGTCGAAGCCCTCGAACGGCTCCTTCTTTGCGGTGAAGCGGCCGGACTCGCGGGAACGCCACAGCTCTATGGCGACGGCCCGCTCATCGGCGGCGGAGAGCACTTCGGCGACGGGCTTCGGCGCGTCATCGGCCTCGCTGCGACCGTTCGATGCCTTCTTCGGCGCGTCCTTGGCCTTGCTTTGGCCCTTCGTTGCCTTCTTCGGCGCGTCCTTGGTCTTGCTCCGACCGTTCGTTGCCTTCTTCGGCGCGTCCTTGGCCTTGCTCCGACCGTTCATCAGCTTCTTCATCGTCTCCGTGGCCTTCATAGCAGTTTTCGTGCCCGTGCTGACTCGGGCTTTGCTCTCCTGGGCGGGGGAACCGGCCCCGCGGCCCTTCCCCTTGCGAATCGCACCGGCCTTGGCGCGATGGCCAGACTCGCTCTCGGCGGCCTGGTGGAGAGCGCGTGCGGCGTTGCGCCAGGCGAGGGTGGCGGTGACGCGGCGAGCGACCTGGGCATCGATCGCTTTGTCGATCGCAGCGCCGATGTTCGACCAAGCAACGACGATGCCGCTTGCGGCCTCGTCCGCTGCATTAATCGGGTCGTCAGCGGCGTGAAGGCCGTTGGCTGCGGCGCCTTCGGAGCTATGACGAAAGTCTGAGAGGGTTGTGAGCGTTTCCGGGTCGCGCCTGCCGCCAAAGACATCGCCAAGGTTGACGTGGAGCGTCTCGGGGCCGGCGTTCGCGTGACCGTTTCCAGAGTCTGACGGCTCGTCCGGCGGCTCGGTGACGCCTTCTGGCTCCTCCAGCTCGTCGGTTGGCTGCAAGGAGTGCGAAGAGGGTCGCAGGACCTTCGCCTCGAGGATGTCGCGGATGTTGGAGATGCCCGCCTCATCGATCGCCTCGATCGCCGGTTCCTCCGGCAGACGGCCGGGGGGTGTCTCATCGCTGTGCAGCTGGGTCCCGTTGGGCTCGTGGTCGGGCGCCACGAGGTTCGCGGCGGGCCCGAACGTGGGCGACTTGCTGGGCGTGACGGTGATCTTGCCCCAGCTGTCGGCCGTTGCCTCCGCGGGCACTGCCCAGAAGATGGCAGTCCGGTTTAGGTCCAGGCCGGCCTTCATCTCTTCTCGGACGAAGTCGTAGGCGGTGTTGAGATCAACGAAGGAGAAGGTGTAGACGAGTCCTCGGCGTTTGGTGTCGCGGATAAGAATGACCACCTCCGCCCCTATGTCCTGGCGACCATTGTCCGACGGCCGCCAGGTAAGGCCCCAGAACATGATGGCGCCTTCCTGAGCGCCGCCGCTGAAGATGGAGCCGAGGTACGCCTCGGCTCCACTGGCAGCGACGAAGGCGTGCTGCTGATAGGCCGCGATGCCGGCGGCGTCCGGCACCAGGATCATCAGGTTTGCGACGGCTGGCTTGACCGGCACGGCGACGACCGGTTCCTTATCGCTCTCCTTGCGATCGCTCCCCTTGCGGGAGAAGAGACTCTGTACGATGCCCATCGGCTAAACCCTCCCCTGTGAGCCCTGCCACGAGTTGTGTAAGTGGCACGAACTGCGTGTTGCAGGCACAAGTGTCTGACGGGCGAGTAAACACAGCGTGAAGAGAGGCGGCGCCAAAGTAAAGGATCAGTAAAGAGCGTGCCTCAGGCGGACGGCCACTCGGAGGCCGAGGGAACACCGGCCAGGCCGGTGGCCGTCTGGACGGCGCGGACGACGGCGCGTTCGACGGCGCGGGCAGCGAGAGTGCCGAGCTGGACGAGATCGGTCTCGGTGGCGTTGGCGCAGGTGGCGAGCGCGAACATGATGTCGCCGTCAACTGGAGTGTTTACGGGACGGATGGCACGCGCCATCCCAGTGTGCGCCATCGTCGCCAGTCGTGCGCAATCTTCTTTGGTCAGAGCAGCGTCTGTGGCGATGACGCCGAGGGTGCTGTTCTCAGAAGTGTAAGGCGAGAGTGGCGGCCGGGCGCGCACGACTTCGATCGTGTCGGTGAAGCCGCGCTCGTCGGCACGAGGACCGGCGACAACGTGCGCCGTGTCGGGGTCGACGACTTCGCCCCAGGCGTTGACGGCCATGAGAGCGGCGAGCGTGACGCCGGAGGCTGTGCGCTCGACGGCGGTGCCGATGCCTCCCTGGAGGGCGCGCTGCAGGTCGAGCGCTTTACCGACGGTAGCGCCGGTTCCCGCGCCGATTGTTCCTTCTTCGACGGGGCCCGCAGTAGCCGCTTCGCAGGCGGCGTAGCCTGCGGCGGCGTCCGGGCGGCTATCGGGCGAACCGAGGCCGAGGTCGAAGAGCGCGGCGGCAGCAACGATGGGGACAACGCCGGTGCGGACGGGAAAACCGTGACCGTGCTCCTCGAGCCAGCGCATGACGCCGCCGGCGGCGTCGAGGCCGAAGGCGCTGCCGCCTG
>PVMK01122057.1_pt1 | contig 13207 bp, 17 predicted proteins | sample 1853481 | NCBI WGS metagenome assembly PVMK01 (sample SAMN08533507, study PRJNA380276) | Marine sediment metagenome, whole genome shotgun sequencing project.
GGTGGGGCAATTGACTTCAACCTGTCTGTCCTATTTGTACTTGGCTCTGGAGAGAAGTGACGCATTTTCAAAAATGACACCCATGCATAACCGAAGCATGAGATTACGACTGACCAGATTCTACAAACGCTGGCGTTGAAGAGCGCTAAATAACAAAACTAAATGGCGCATTAAATTAGCCGTTATATACAGCAGAGAAAATCAACATGAAAAAACTAACAGGTTCACTAATTACTTTACTGGCGTTAGCAGTCGGCCAATTTCTTACGGTGACGGCCAATGCGGCGAGTCTTCAGGTCTTTCTGGACCAATCAAATGAAAGCTCTGTATTTACGAGTGGCACGAACTACCTGACTGTAACAATCAGCGATGGGGCCGATGGGGCAATTGACTTCAGGGTCCAGACTAACGATGCATTAAGCAGCATCACAGATTCAAACTACGGTATCCAGGCATTTAGTTTCAATTTCGGAGATTCCGGGGCCAGTGCGGAAAACCTTGTTTTGCCCTCCGACTGGGAAGTCAGCATTGGGGCTGGCAGTCACAGCGTATTCGGAGAATTTGATGTCACCCTGAAGGGCACCGGAAGCGTCCGCCAGGATCCGCTGAGCTTTGCCATCGTCGGTGTGACGGGTGATTCGCCGGCAGACTATATAAAGACACTCTCTTCGGGTGGCGCATTGTTTGCTGCCCACGTTGCCGGGTTCGAAATATCCAGTGCCGGTCGGGGTTCCCGCGGTAAAAATTTAACCAGCGCGCAATTCGGTGGATCTTCGGTTGTGCCCATTCCAGCCGCAGTCTGGCTAATGTTCTCGGCGCTGACAGTGCTGGGCTGGCGTGGCAAGAACTCAGCCGACAGTAAAACGGGTATGGAAGTTACAGAAAAGGCTGTAACCGCTTGAATCGGGCCAGCAGAGGACCTGGCAGGTTGCGGTCAGTTTGTTTATGGCCAACCGCATCAAGGCCAGGGCTGCCTCAAACCCGCAAATAGTATTCGAAAAAAGTAGGTACCGCAGTAAATAAATATAACGGGAGAACGAAATGCATAACGTAATCGGAATTATTCTTTTATTTCTTGTTGGCTCTGCACAGGCCGACGTCATCAGCACAATTTCCGCCTGGGACGGCAGTGGTTTCTGTTGCGCCTTTTGGCGAAGCCGAAACTGCTACCTATGGTCAGACTTTTAGTGTATCGACTACATCGAGTATGAATGGTTTCACGTTCTACCTTGATGATGCTTTGGATCCAGGGGTAATCGATTTTCAGGCGTATGTCTATTCCTGGGATGATTCGCTTAATCAAATAGCGGGCTCCAGTTTGTTTGCAAGCAGTGCTATGTCGACTACAAATAATGGTGGGGCAGACGGGTTTGAGGAATTTGCGATTAACACCGGCGGCATCACTTTATCCGCGGGCCAATACGTGGCCTTTTTTACGGCTTCCAACCTGTTTGACGCGATTTCTGGTACCGGGAAATGGGCTTTACGAATGCTGATGCGTACGCCGCGGGAGTCTCGTCTATATAAATAACGGTAGTGATTTTGCTGCGCTTTCGAGCTCCAGCTGGTCGGAGTGGGCGGGCGCACCGGATCTGGCCTTTACTATTACGACAACGGCCGTCCCAATACCTGCAGCGGTCTGGCTAATGTTTTCAGCACTGGCGGTGCTGGGCTGGCGTGGCAAGAAGTCCGCTGACAGGAAAACGGGTGTGGAAGATACAAAAGAACCTGTGGCTGCTTGAGCCGGGCCTGCTGGAAATCTGACCGGTAGAACATGAGCTTTTTGACCAACATGTGGGCAAGCAGATAATCTGAGTCTCGCCGTGGTCAATATCGGGTCAAAAACTGCATGCATCTGACATAAGCGGTAACTTCACCCATTACTTTTCATGCGCTTCGTATTATATTGTGGAGAAGTATAAGAAAGGTCCTGTGAGGGCCTCATACAGGGAAGTGTCTTGGACAGAAGAGCTGTTGCTGTTGATCGGCGAGATCAAACATTCTGGTCGGTTATCTATGGCGGTATCTATCCGCGGCGAACCAATAACCGGCGCCCCGCGGATAACCAGAAATTTATTGTTGACTGGCACGATTCCGGCCTGTTTATGATCGCCATGGCGATCATCCTCATGAGCCTGATGGATGCGCTATTTACGCTGAACCTGCTTTCTCTGGGTGCAGACGAGATCAATTACTTTATGAAGGTATTGATTGAGTCAGGTGCACCCCTGTTTTTGCTCATCAAACTGGCGGCTACTTCCTGCGGAGTGCTGTTGCTGGTAGCGTATTCGCGCTTCAGGTTAGGTGGATTATTACCGGTGCGCCGCGTTCTCGAGATCCTCTGTGGTGTATATGTGTGCCTGATTATCTGGGAACTCTACCTGCTCGTTGCCGTTGCTGCGGATACTCTCGCCTGAGCACTCGCTACCCTGATTAGCTGGCATCGGCTTTTGATAGTCATTTCATGTGCGGGCTATTGCCGGTATCATTAGCCGGGTTGTTGTTTCCGGAGTTAACGTGCATGAAAAATCTAGCCAGCCTGGCGCTAGGGCTGTTGCTGTGCAATTCTGCCTTCGCCAGTGAATTCGATTTTAGTTTTAATAGTGATGCATTCAGAGCTATCTATATTCATGATTTTAGAAATCATGATTTACAGTCTGATTTTGGTCTTCTATATACCGATGATGATGGCTATGTTGCCAATGTCAGCTTGTACCTTTCTGGTTTTGCATCGGATGGAAGCAGTCCGCTGCAGGCAGGGATCGGCGGGCGAACGGGCATTGTAGACGGAGACCATTCGGGGCAAACAGGTGCGCCGCTTGCAGTAGGTGGCTACCTCAAATATACCTTCCGCAATTTGAATCGTGTGAGTATCCGCGGTGATGCGTGGTTTGCTCCCGAGATCCTTAGTCTTGGAGATCTTGAGAAATACCAGGATTACTCACTTCGGTTAGGCTACAACGTCATGAAAGAGGCAGACATATATATAGGGCTGCGCTACGTAAAAGGTGATTTTGACAATGGTACCAAGGTCGATTTCGATGACGGTGCCAACATCGGATTTAGCATCCGGTTCTAGAGACGGGATAGAGACACGCTATGGCAGGCCATTCAAAATGGGCGAATATCCAGCACCGTAAAGGTGCGCAGGATAAAAAACGTAGCAAGCTCTTTACCAAGCTTATTCGCAATATTACCGTGGCTGCTCGTGCGGGTGCTGACCTTGAGAGCAATCCCGCGTTACGGCTTGCTGTTGATAAGGGAAAGGCGCAAAGCCTGCCCAAAGATAAAATTGAAGCCGCTATTAAGCGTGGTAGCGGCGATATGGAGGGTATCAACTACGATGAAATCACCTACGAAGGCTATGGGCCGGGCGGGGTTGCAGTTATGGTTGAGTGCCTGACAGATAATCGCAACCGTACTGTTGCTGACGTGCGACATGCATTTAGCAAATTTGGCGGTAATCTTGGGGCAGACGGTTCTGTTGCCTACATGTTTAATAAAGTGGGTCTGCTTTCTTTTACCGATAATGTTGATGAAGACCTGGTGATGGAAGCAGCTATTGAGGCGGGGGCTGAAGACATTATTGTCGATGCTGACAGTTCCATTGAGGTACTGACATCGCCGGATGATTTTGAATCCGTTCAGAAAGCAATACGAGAGGCCGGCTTTGAGCCTGCAACTGCTGAAATTACGATGCGTTCGTCTCTTAGCACTGAGCTTGACGAATCAGGTGCGTCGAGCATGATTAAATTACTGGAGATGCTGGAAGATCTCGATGATGTACAGAACGTTTTTTCCAATGCGGATATTCCTGATGAAATTCTGGCGGGGCTCTAGCGGAGACGCCTGATGCGATCCTCGCCGCGCATTTTAGGGATTGATCCTGGTTTTCGTGTTACGGGTTATGGAATCCTCGATACGAATGGTCAGCAGAGCCAGCATGTTGCCAGCGGCGTTATTAAGGCAAGCCAGGAAGACTCTGTCGCGGGACGTCTGGCCATTATTTTCAGAGAAGTCGCTAATCTGGTTGAAACACACAAACCGGACGAGCTCTCGATAGAGCGTGTTTTTGTGCATAAAAATGCCGATAGTGCATTGAAACTGGGGCACGCGCGCTCAGCGGCCATATGTGCCACCTTCGAGCATAAAATTCCGGTTTTTGAATATGCTGCACGTCAGGTGAAGCAAGCCGTGGTTGGTAAAGGCAGCGCATCCAAGGAGCAGGTTCAACATATGGTGCGTGTCTTGCTCGCTATAGATGATGTGCTACCAATGGATGCATCAGATGCACTGGGTATCGCCCTGTGCCACGCACATTCGCGCACGGTTGCGAATCAATATGCGGAGCTAATGCGATGATTGGGTTTCTGCGCGGGCAGCTGGCAGCCAAAACACCGCCGCTACTGGTCATTGATGTGAACGGCATTGGTTATGAGGTTCAGGCTCCTATGTCGACTTGTTTCGAACTGCCTGAAGTAGGAGCTGAAATTCACCTGGTGACCCACCTTATTGTTAGAGAAGATCAGCACACACTGTATGGTTTTGGTAGTGAAACCGAGCGGCAACTGTTTCGTGATCTACTCAAGGTTAATCGTGTGGGTGCCAAGCTTGCCCTGGGAATATTGTCCGGTATCACTGTGCAGGGCTTTATACGCTGCGTACAGGAAGAAGATGCCGGTGCGTTATCAAAGCTCCCCGGGGTTGGGCGTAAAACAGCAGAGCGGTTAATAATCGATATGCGTGATCGCATAGATGAGCATGCGACCATCCTGAGTATCACCCCTGTCGGCAGTCGAACCGAGCCTGCGAGTGGCGAAGGCGCCCCCCGACGCGAGGCATTTTCTGCGTTAACGTCACTTGGCTATAAACCTGCCGAGGCACAACGCATGCTTGACGGGGCGGACACATCACTGGCTTCTGCCGAGGAAATACTGCGTGCGGTATTAAGTTCGGCAGCGCCCACCGGAAATTTATAAGTGAAATTTGTAAGCGATGACTGACCCAGCCCAAGAAGACGATCGCCTGATCTCCGCCGAGCCCGTGACGGATGATGAACTGACCGCACGAGCCATCCGTCCCGGTTCTCTGGATGATTACGTGGGGCAGGAGGCGGTCAAGAAGCAAATGCGAATCTTTATTGCGGCCGCCCGGCAGCGAGGAGATTCGCTGGATCATACACTCATTTTTGGGCCTCCCGGTTTGGGCAAAACAACCCTTGCAAATATTATTGCTCGTGAACTCAATGTGAATCTGAAGCATACCTCCGGACCGGTGCTCGAACGCCCGGGTGATCTTGCAGCCATGCTGACCAGCCTGGAAGAAGGGGATGTATTATTTGTTGATGAAATCCATCGCCTCAGCCCGGTAGTCGAAGAGATTTTGTACCCGGCGATGGAAGATTTTCAGCTCAATATCATGCTTGGCGAAGGGCCTGCTGCGCGCTCCATCCAACTAAACCTCAAGCCATTTACATTGGTAGGTGCTACGACCCGCGCCGGTTTGCTTACTTCCCCCCTGCGTGATCGCTTTGGTATCGTGCAGCGGCTTGAGTTCTATTCAGAAAATGAACTGCATTCAATCGTGACGCGCTCGGCTGACATTATTGGGATTGGCATGGATGCGGATGGTGCGGCCGAAATTGCTGCACGTTCGCGCGGGACACCGCGTATTGCGAATCGTTTATTACGGCGAGTACGCGATTACGCTCAGGTAGAGGCGAATGCTTATATTGACAAACACGCTGCTGACGCAGCAATGGATTTATTGGACATCGATCCAAATGGATTTGACATGATGGATCGAAAGTTACTGCTGACCATTATCGAAAAATTTGATGGCGGGCCTGTCGGCATAGATTCTGCAGCTGCCGCCATAGGTGAAGAGCGGGGCACTATTGAAGATGTGATCGAGCCTTACCTGATTCAACAGGGGTATCTCATGCGGACCCCGCGGGGGAGGGTCGCAACAGCTTCGGCGTATCGACATTTTGGCCTGCCTATCCCGAAGCAGCCGGAAACCAAAGATTTCTCGCTGTTTGAGCCTGTAGCGGGTGACGCTGACAAGGACACTATCTAAGCATCCTGCGGTCTGCAACCCGGCGGGCGACAAAAGCCCGAAAAGTGTAGAATGCCCACCGGTTATTGTTGATCCTCTCTGTAAGAGTTGCCTCATCTTGAGGTGGGTTACAGGGTGGATGTTGTCATGAGGCTTCTGGGTGGAAGATCCTTCAAATCAACGGCATACACTTAATCTGAGAGTCTACTACGAAGACACGGACGCTCAGGGAGTCGTGTATTTTGCCAATTATCTGCGTTTTATGGAGCGTGGCCGCACTGAGTGGTTACGTTCGCGTGGTATCGAACAGGAACCCCTGATGCGGGAAAAGAATCTGTGCTTCAGCCTGATTGATACCAATATTCGCTTTTTGCGACCCGCCCGGTTTGATGACTGGCTGGCAGTGGTGACAAGTGTGTTGTCTGCGCGGGGTGCGCGCATAAAATTTGCTCAGGCAATTTACCGTGAATCCGATGCGGGTGAATTACTTTGCAGTGCTGAATGCGATGCAGCTTGTCTGGCCGCTGATACTTTTAAGCCCCGGCGTTTACCACCGGGTTTACTAAACAATCTGGCCGAGCAGGCTTAAGGATAGGCAGGTCTATGGGATTCGAGGCATCATTTTTGGAATTAGTGCTGCAGGCAAGCTTGATCGTGCAGTTTGTCATGCTTCTGCTGTTAGCAGCTTCGGTGGCTTCATGGGCTATTATTTTGCGCAAACGCACCATGATCAGGGATGCTGTTAGCAGCTCCGATGAGTTCGAAGCAAGTTTCTGGTCAGGCGGAGACCTTACCGGGATTTACCGGGAGGTTACCGCGAGGGGTGAATCAGCGACCGCAATGGCGGGAATTTTTGAAGCAGGATTTCGGGAATTCCGTCGCCTCACACAGCAATCAGGCATGGAAGCTGATCGCGTTCTTGAAGGCGCAAGACGCGCCATGCGAGTAGCACAACTTCGTGAGACGGATCGTCTGGAAGAAAGCCTGGCCACGCTCGCAACTATAGGTTCGACCAGTCCCTACGTTGGTTTGTTTGGCACCGTGTGGGGCATTATGAATTCATTTCGCGGGCTCGGTAATGTTCAGTCCGCAACCTTAGCCATGGTTGCTCCCGGTATCTCCGAAGCACTGATCGCAACCGCTATGGGTTTGTTCGCCGCGATCCCCGCGGTGATTGCCTATAATCGCTATGCCGACAAGGTTGGCCGACTGGAAGTCCGCTATGACACCTTTGCAGAAGAGTTTTCCACCATCCTGCAGCGCTATGCCCATTCGAAGAAGGCTGCCGGAGCAAATTCCTGATGGATCCCATGCGTAAACGCAGACTGATGGCCGAGATCAACGTTGTGCCATATATCGATGTGATGCTCGTGCTGCTTATCATCTTTATGGTGACGGCCCCAATGCTTACGCAGGGGGTAAAAGTCGAGTTACCTGATGCGGGTGCGGAACCGCTTGACCCGGAAATGCAGGACTCGGAACCCCTCATACTCTCGGTTGATTCATCCGGTGCTTTTTATCTCAATGTAGGTGACGATGAAGAGCAGCCACGCGAACCGGCACAAATACTCCAGCTGGCATCCACCGTTATCAGCAGCAATCCAAAAGTGCCGGTGCTGGTGAAAGCAGATGAAAGTGTTGCCTATGGACGTGTAATTTCAGGAATGGTTTTGCTGCAAAGTGCCGGGGCTACAAAAGTAGGCTTCCTGACAGATCCTGCAAATTTTGACTCCCTGGACGATGAATGAATGATAAAGCAGAACAATAGGGCAGGCCGCTAACCCGGCACGGTACCGTAGATGTCAGCAATTACCATGGATGGATTTGCAGCCCAGCACCGCAATGTTCTCGTCGTATCTGCGATCGGGCATATAGTGCTGCTGCTGGTGCTGGGTTCAAATTTGCTGGAGATCCCGCGGCAACCCATGACACGTTTGGCGATAGAAGCTGTCGTGATCGATCAAAATACCATCAAGCGCAGCAATGAAGCAGACCGGCGCAAGGCAGAGCAGGCGGCGCAACGTCAGCGTGATGAGGCCGCTCGGCAAAAGCGTCTTGAGCAGGAACGACAGGCGGTTGATCAACGCACACAGCAGCAGGCCAAAGCTGACGCTGAAAAGCGGCGCGTGGATCAGCAGCGCAAGGATTCTGAGGCGAAGGCAGCCTCTGAACGCCAGCGCAAGCAAGCAGAAGCAGACCGCAAGGTGCAGGAGCAACGCCAAACCGAAGCCCGTGCGAAGGCCGAAAAAGAGCGCGTAGCTGCAGCCGCCCGAACCAAAGCTGAAGCCGAAGCGCGCGATCAGGCGCGTCGGCAGGCTGAACTGATGGCCTCGATGGAGGCTGAAGAGGGCTTGCTAGCAGCCGAGCAATCTGGTGAATTATCGCGCTATCTGGCGCTGATTCAGCAAAAGGTTGAGCGTAACTGGGTTCCGCCGGCAACAGTCCAGGAAGGACTTGAGTGTGAAGTTGCTGTTCAGCAACTGCCCAATGGGGATGTGGTTGATGCCCGCACTGTAAGCTGCAATGGGGATGCCGCTGTGCAGCGGTCGATCGAAAATGCGGTACGCCGTTCGTCCCCGTTGCCGCTTCCGGACAATCGGGCCTTATTCGAAAGAAACTTGCGATTTATATTCAAACCGCAACAATAGGCGGTTAGATGTATACATGGAGGTATACAGGTGAGTCTTATACGACTAAGGATAGTGTTGCTAGGTGCATTCCTGTGCCTGTCTTCGGCACTGCATGCCGAACTAACCATCGAAATTACCAAAGGTCAGGGCGACGCTGTGCCTATCGCGGTCGTGCCGTTTGGCTGGACCGGTAGCGGTGCCAACCCCTACGACCTGGCCAGTGTAATAGCCTCTGATTTATCCCGCAGTGGCCGCTTTGCACCGGTGCCGGAATCCGGCATGCTGCAGAAACCGACTACCGGCGCTGAAATTGATTTCAGTGACTGGCGCATTATCGATACCGAAGTGGTGATTGTGGGGCGGATGAAACCACTATCGGCTGATGAATATCAGATTGAATTTCGGGTATTTGATGTCTTTCGCGGTGAGCAACTGTTGGGCTACCAGTTGCGTTCAGGTGCCGCAGGCTTGCGCTCTGCAGCACACAAAGTCAGTGATCTGATTTACGAAACGCTCACGGGTATTAAAGGCGTGGCATCCACGCGTATTGCCTATGTGAGTGTAATCGGCGATCTGCTACAACCAACGTACCAATTGATCGTAGCCGATGCAGATGGGGAAAATGCGCGGACTCTGATGGAATCGAAACAACCTATAATGTCGCCGGCCTGGTCACCCGACGGGCGCAAGCTCGCTTATGTGTCATTTGAAAATCGTCAGTCCCAGGTTTTTGTACAGGAACTGCGGTCCGGGGCGCGGCGGCGTGTATCCGCCCGTAAAGGCGTAAACAGCGCACCTGTCTGGTCGCCGGATGGCCGCTTTCTCGCATTAACGCTGTCTAAAGGTGATGGCAACCTGGATATCTACAAGCTGGAACTGGCCAATCAGGTTCTTACCCGGCTGACCCGGTGGTCCTCCATTGAGACTGAGCCCAGTTGGGACAATGACGGTAAATGGATTTATTTCACGTCAGATCGCAGCGGTGGGCCGCAGGTGTACCGTGTTTCGGCCGATGGTGGCTCGCCTGCGCGGATAAGTTTTGAGGGGAAATACAACGCCCGCCCACGCATTTCACCGGATGGTACCAAGCTGGCTGTAGTGCATAACGACCGGGGTAACTATAGAATCGCTATGGTGGACGTCGAGCGGTCGTATACGCAGGTGCTGACAGAAGGCAACCTTGATGAATCACCGGCATTCGCCCCGAATGGGGAAATGCTGATTTATGCTTCGCGTGCGGGTGGACGCGGAGTGCTATCAACGGTTTCAGTGGATGGTCGTTTTGAGCAGCGCATAGCTGCGGCCAAAGGTGAAATCAGGGAACCGGCATGGTCGCCATTTCCAATCAATTAAACATATTTATCATATAGTTATTGTTGTTATTTCGAATTTTTATTGCGAAGGAGCTGGGCATGAATAGATTAAAACTGCTACTACCGGTGGCATTACTTTTGCTGAGTGGTTGTGCGGGTAAAGACGGCACATCAACCGACACCACAGGCTATGGCACGGATGTAGATGGTGACGGCGCGAGTACCTATGGTGCCGGTGATGGTTCGGACAGCCTGGCAACCGCTATTGGCGACGATCGCGATGCTGTCATCATGAATGAGCGGATTGTTTATTTCGCACTGGATTCCGCTAATCTGGACGATGCATCCATCGAACTGCTAAAGCAGCATGGTCAGTATCTGGCTGACAATCCGGGCGAGAAAACACGCCTGGAAGGCCATACTGATGAGCGCGGCTCCCGCGAATACAATATTGGCCTCGGTGAGCGCCGTGCCGTTACGGTGCAATCGATTCTTTTAGTGCAGGGTGCGACAGCCGCTCAACTGGCCAACATCAGTTTTGGTGAAGAACGGCCCGCAGCGTTAGGCAGTAATGAGAGCGCTTGGGCACAGAATCGGCGGGTAGAGATCGTTTACGAACGTTAGATCCTGAATTTAGCATGCGCGATCGTAAACGCCGTAAACGTTTAAGGCGAGGTAAGCTGTGTCAGAAAAATATACCCGAAATATTCCTGTAGTACTTTTATCTTTTGCACTGCTGCTGGGAGCCTATCCGGCAGCAGCGCAATCGACGAAAGAGCGTCTGTATCTTCTGGAGCAGAAGGTTGGCCGCCTTGAGCGTCTGGAGGCTAATAGTGATAGCGAGACCGACATGTTGCGGAGGCTTAAGGAACTTCAGGATGAGAATCAGGAACTGCGCAACGAAATCGAAACACTGCAGTTTGAGACCGTCAGTTCCGCTGATCGCCAACGGCAGCTTTATATTGATCTTGATCAGCGGATGCAGGCATTAGAAGCAGGTGGTGCTGCTGGTGCCGCTTTGTCTGCCGGAGGGGCTGCCGGCGCTGCGGGTGGCGGTTCGGAAAGGGCTGACTATCAGGCTGCATTCGATTTATTGAAGCAGGCACGTTATCCGGAAGCGGCGGCAGCATTTACTCGCTTTCTGGCAACCTACAGCGCGAGTGAGTTACGTGATAACGCTCAGTATTGGCTTGCAGAAACACACTATGTAACTAAAGATTTTTCACTCGCCCTTGATGGGTTTCAGCATGTAATTACAGATTATCCTGCGTCCCGTAAAATCCCCGATGCATGGCTAAAAATCGGTTACTGCAATTACGAACTGAAACAATGGACTGACGCACGCGAAGCAATGAGTATCGTATCCGCTCGATTCCCGGAAACCACAGCAGCCAGGCTGGCAACACAACGGCTGGAATTAATGAAAACCGAAGGGCATTAACCGGGTAAAAGGGTGTATAGCCACTCTTCCTCGTATTGGCTTTATGATCGCCCCTTGATGCTGCACATTGGTGCTTTTCAAAGCGTGTACGCTTAGTTATGACTGAAGCAAAAGACACCCCAAATAATCTGCTGTCAGACGAGCGTCTTCGTATTACTGAGATTTTTCACTCTATTCAGGGTGAATCAAGGCCAAGTGGATTCCCCACCGTGTTTATACGTTTGACGGGGTGCCCTCTGCGCTGTGGTTATTGTGATACGGCATACGCATTTAGCGGCGGTGATTGGCATAGTTTTGCCTCAATCATTGCTGAGGTGAAGCCTTACAATGCACGCTATGTTTGTGTGACGGGCGGGGAACCGCTGGCGCAACCCAATTGTGCGGGCTTACTAAGCCTGTTATGCGACGAAGATTTTGAAGTTTCCCTTGAAACCAGCGGTGCGCTCGACATTCAGGGGTTGGATCCTCGGGTTACGGTTGTTATGGATATCAAGACCCCTGGGTCAGGCGAAAGTGAGCGCAACCTGCCGGATAATATCAGTCAGCTCAAAAGTATAGATCAGGTGAAATTTGTGATCTGCAGTCGGGATGACTATGAGTGGTCAAAAAGTTTCTGCGCTGAACATGAATTAATTTCTATTTGCAGTGTGCTGTTTTCACCTAGCCAGGGTCAGCTCGAACCCCGCGAGTTGGCAGAATGGATACTCGCAGATCAGCTAAGAGTAAGATTCCAGGTTCAGTTGCACAAATATCTGTGGGGCGATGCCCCAGGGCACTAAAATACTACTGATGGCCGATTGCAGTAGTTGTCAGGCAGGGATTTGATTTTTTTATGGCACATAGCGTAGTTCTCTTGTCCGGCGGGATGGATTCTGCCACCGTACTTGCCGTCGCAAGAGAAGCTGGCAATGATTGCTTTGCCTTGAGCTTCGATTACGGTCAGAAACACTGTTCAGAGCTTGATGCGGCCCGTGTGCTCGCTCAGCGGCTCGGTGCGGCCGAACATCGAGTGATTAAAATTGATATCGGGCAATTGGGTGGATCAGCGCTAACGGATATTGCAATAGATGTTCCCGAAGCGGGAGGCGAGGGAATACCCGTTACCTATGTACCCGCTCGAAACACTGTTTTTTTATCATTCGCACTGGCCTGGGCCGAGGTACTTGAAGCCGACAGTATTTATACGGGCGTTAATGCTGTGGATTATTCCGGCTACCCTGACTGCAGACCCGAATACATCGCTGCTTTTCAGGGCATGGCTAATCTGGCAACAAGACGCGCGGTAGAGGGTCAGCCTATAGCTATCCTTGCACCACTAATTGATATGAGTAAGGGCGATATAGTAAAGCTCGGTGATCGTCTTGGTGTAGATTTTAGTCTGACTGTCTCATGCTACAGTGCCGACGCTCGAGGCGCCGCATGCGGACACTGTGATGCCTGCCGCTTAAGGCAGGAAGGCTTTTTAGCCGCCGAGTTGCCTGATCCCACCCGTTACCGGTAGTAAGCAGGTAGTTCTGGCTTGTCATTTGGCTTGGTTAAGGTAATATGCGCGCCGGTCGTTCGACCAATATCAATCCCTGTGGGGGTATAGCTCAGCGGTAGAGCAGTGGCCTTTTAAGCCATTGGTCGCAGGTTCAAATCCTGCTGCCCCCACCATTTTATTCTGCGTCTTTCCCGGCCGGGTAAAGTATCCATTCCCATGGAGGCACTCTGTCTGCGGGCGGTAATGCCCACAAACCTAGCTGTTGCTTCTGAGCATCTGATTC
>PVMK01186124.1_pt1 | contig 13206 bp, 20 predicted proteins | sample 1853481 | NCBI WGS metagenome assembly PVMK01 (sample SAMN08533507, study PRJNA380276) | Marine sediment metagenome, whole genome shotgun sequencing project.
ATGAACTTGAAGAATTTCCTTTTGAAAATAAATCCAAAGTTCTTTATCTTGGAGCATCAACTGGAACAACTGTAAGTCACGTTTCAGATATAGTTGGTCCAAGTGGGATAGTTTTTAGTGTTGAGCATGCAAGTAGAGTTGCAAGAGATTTTTTAGATAGAGTTGCATCACTTAGAGCAAATGTAATTCCAATTCTTCAGGATGCCAGAAAACCTAAAGAATACTTTTCTGTATTTGGAAAAGTTGATGTCGTTTATGTAGATATTGCTCAACCTGATCAAACAAAAATTGCCATAGATAATTGTAAACTGTTTCTAAAAAAAGATGGGTATTTTTTCTTAGTAATAAAGACAAGAAGTATAGATGTTACAAAAGCTCCAAAAAAAATCATTGAACAAGAAATAGAAAAACTAAAAACAAATTTTGATGTTTTACAGTCAATAGATTTACATCCATATGACAAAGATCATGCAATGGTAATTGCAAAATATAGAGGCTAGTTATTATCTAAGATTCGTAAAATAGGCTTCCAACTTTTACGCACAAAATTGGGCATTGTATGATTTTTTTTATAATATTTAGTCACAAATTTCACACTTTTTGAATCTGAAGGATAGCCACTTCCCAAATTGTGGTTTTTTCGTAACTTTTCAATTGTTCTGTCTCGTGTTACTTTTGCAAGAATGGATGCAGCAGAAACTACCACAAATCTGCTATCTGCATGATGATATGATTTAATTTTGTGATTGTTAGATAGTTTAGATATTTCTTTTCCAAATCTTCTTGGATTGACGTCACATGAATCAACATATGATGTATCAGGATTTAGTTTTGAAACAACTTTGGCCATGTATTTTGCCTCCAAACCGTTTAGACAATGTTTCTTAACACTGGCATCGATTGATCTTGGAGAAATTTTTGCAATGTAATAATCATCAACAATTTCAATAATTTTTTTGTAAAGATATTCACGTAATTTAGGAGAAAGTTTTTTTGAATCTTTTACACCTAACGAAGATAGTTTTCTTAATTTTCTTTTATCCAAAGAAACTCCAGCTATTACTAATGGACCCATCATAGAACCACGTCCAGCATCATCAATACCACAAATTTGCACAAATTTTATCTTAAAGCACAAGTATTAAACTACTTTAACAGCATCAAAAATACACATCGTTGCCTTTTTTTGAGTAAATTTGAGCCATAATCTAGAGAATCCAAAAAATTATCCAATGTTAGTTCAAGTTTCGTAGGAATTGAACAAAAATGTATTTGGGTGTTAAAGTGATTCTGTAGATTTCTCTCACGAATTAAATTTTCAATTATGTTAGTTCTAAGCTGTAAAGCTTTGTTTAAGGGCTCTATCTTTTTTACAAATAGTGCAATACTCTTCTTTTGAATTACTACTGATCGGAGTTAAACAATCATGACAATATTTCATGATTTTAGGAATTAATCTAAGTATATTAAGAATTTCCAAGATTAAATATTTGATATGAACTGTTAACAACAATCTTAGTTGGCTCAAGTGGAAGTGGTAAGTCAACCCATGCACAAACCTTAGGTCAGGTAATTTGCTCCACAGACAAATATGTCGAAGAGCAGGCAAGAATACTTGGAGTAAGTTATGATAATGCATTCCAGATATCGCAGGCAATTGGCATATTCAAGAAATTTACAAAGTACTTTTACGAAGACATCGAGTACTGTATAAAAAACGACAAGGATTTTGTGATTGACAGAACTAACTTGGGCTCTGAAATGAGGTATAATCTTATTACGAAACTCAGGAAAATGGCAAGAAAGTTGGAAAAACAATCATCATCAAAGGAGTGTACTTTGTTACTCCAGAGAATGTCATTTGGCAAAGATTGGAACATAGAAAGTACATCGAAAATAAATCAATTCCTGCAATGCTTGTCGAGGAGCAGATCGAAAAATATGAACTACCTACAATCGATGAAGGATTTGATTACTTGATCAAAAAAGTATGAAATCTGATTGAATCAAGGTGGAATCATTAATCATAATCATCAAGTCCTTTTCTTCAAGAAGACTATGAAGATTATTTACTGAACGATACACATCTGTTGCAGTCTTGGCACCAGTACAGACTAGTTTTCCTGATGCAAAAATCAGAATTACAGTTTTAGGATCAATCATTCTGTGAATTAATCCTGGGAATTGTTCAGGCTCATACATGCTTCTAGGTAATGATCGTGCAGCTTTTTCAAGATGAACTTTTCCTCCAAGGTTTATTGATGATACAATGTTTTGAACTGTCACTACTGCATCTTTTTTGATTTTAATTCCCTCTTTTCTTAATTTTTGAACTACAGTTCTTACTGCCTTTATTGCCAATTCTTCAGATTTAGCTCCAGTACATACCATTTTACCTGTTCTAAAAATTAGAGTTGCAGTCTTTGGGTTTCTCAGCCTAAACACTAATCCTGGAAATTGTTCAGGATTCCATTCAGTATCTGGAAATTTTTTTGTAATAACACCTAGATCTAATTTCTGGTCTACAGAAGCTGATGCTACAACATTTACAATGTCAATTATTGGTTTAGTAAATGCCAACAAGAATCACAGTGTAAGAAACATCATTTAAAGAGATTTAAAACACATTCATAGGCGTGTTTTATGGTTACTTGTGATAAATGCTATCATGAATATCATGATCAGTGCATGGAAAAGGCTGGATTGTTTGACTGTGATTGCCAGTGTTTCAAAAAATAGCTTTTCTAGAATAATTTCAATATCCTATGGTATAATTATCCCTACACTGACGAATATTGTAATTTGTCAAGATACGAAAACCCAAAATTGAATGTGCCAGGTGGCGCAGCCAAAGGAGTTTTGATTGGCATTGTTGTATTAATTATAATTGGTGTAGTAACTGCTTCTGCAGTACAAATTGTAGATGCAGGACACAGAGGTGTTCTACTACACTGGAACGCAGTTGATCTTACTGTAGCACCATTATCAGAAGGATTACACTTTGTAATGCCATTTGCAGACTCTGTAGTACAAATGGAAATTAGAACATTGAAATTTGTAAAAGCAACATCTGCTGCATCAAAAGACCTTCAGACAGTATCCACTGAAATTACAGTAAACTATCATCCAGCACCAAATTCTGTTAACACTTTATACCAATCAGTAGGATTAGACTATGAAAATAGAGTAATCACACCAACTGTAGAGGAAGTTGTAAAACAAGTCACTGCAAACTATAACGCAGAAGAATTAATCACAAAAAGACCTCAAGTAAAATCAGACATTGAAGCAGATATCAGTTCTCGTCTAAATGAATTCAACATAGTTACAGAGATTGTATCAATTACTGACTTTCAGTTTTCAGCATTATTTGCCCAAGCCATTGAATCTAAAGTAGAAGCAGAGCAAAAGGCATTCAAAGCAGAAAATGATCTTAAAAGAATTGAAGTAGAGGCAAGACAACATGCAGCACAGGCAGAAGGTATTGCTGCAGCAAACATTGCTGAAGCAAACGGAGAAGCGCAGCAATCAAATTATCAATGACGCACTATCTACTAACCACACTATCTGGAATGGCTAAAAACCAACAATGGGATGGAAAATTACCCCTAGTAGTTGGTGAAGGCGGAACACCATTTATCGCAATTCCAACTCAGTATATTAATTAAAATTAATCCAAGTTTTAGACTAGTTATTTTTCAAAGTTTTAGACTACTTTTTCTCAGTATCTGATCTGTCTCTCATTGCATCATACATTGAAAGAAATTGATCAGGTTCACGTTGTCTGTAACGTTTTTGAAGAAACGAGATTTCTTTTTCTGAAATTTCTTTACCTTTGAAAGCATGATATTCTTTTATGATTTGATATTGAGTTTTTTTAATATTGAATTCTCGAAGAGTGGCATTAACTGATCTATTGCACAAAAAATCATTAAGTAGAAAACGATATACCAAATAGCCCGAGATTCCTAAAATAGCAACTAATGCTATGGGTATAATGTAACCAATTACCATATTTTTTTACTAATTTACTTGCTATTTCATTGTATTTATTTTCAATAATTTGAGGCTAGAATTATTTTTTTAATTAATTAAAAATTAGATAAAGCTAATTAGTTTATGCTAATTTTCATACTGTTTAAATGAACTATTTGCAAAATTTCTACATGAAAAGTGATTCATGTAGAATTTGTGGTGAAACATTAGAAGTAAAAAAGAAATGTGATATTTGTAATCAAGCTAATCAATTCTTTTGTCATAGCTGCGGACATGTAACTGAAGAACAAATTCATAATCCATGTATTGTGGCGAGTTTTAGTCATACATTGCTTAATCTAAAATAGAAAATATCTGACGATTTTTCATACAGAATAAATTGGATGACATGTGGTATAATTTATGGCAGAAAAAATTTCTACAAATGATTTAAAATCCAAACAAAGCGATTTTGTAATAATTGATGTCAGAGAGACTGATGAACTAGACGGTGGAGTAATTGATGGCTCTATTTCCATGCCTTTAGGACTAGTAATTAGAAATGCAAAGAAAAAACAGATTGAAAACCTAAGAGATAAAAAAATCTGTACATACTGTGGAACAGGCTATAGGGGAAATATTGCAGCAGATGAACTAGTTAAAGAGGGATTTGATGCAGTTACCCTAGAAGGCGGATACTCTTCCTGGAATCAATAATTTTTTTTATTCATCCCATACTGCTTGTGTTTTTGAGCCATGCAATCAAATCTACATATAAACTTACTTTTCTGCATGCTTAATGCTGCAATCTCAAGATTAGTTGATGATTTTACAGTTTTCGTATATTTTTCATATTTTGTAAAAACTATCTTATCTAGATACATCTCATTTTGCATCTCTTTTTTTGCCAACTCTTCGGATTCACTCATGGCAAAACTTGCAAATAAAACTCCGTCAACCCAATATGCTGTACTAGCTTCTAATGATGACATCATTCCTATGAGATCATCAAGGCTTAGTTTTACCATGTCACGAACAAAAATCCGATCATATGGTTTGTGAATAAACTCTGTCATGAAATTTGTTTTTTATAGAGTTTAATGAATATTTGGAAATTTAATAACTAGTTTTTCAGAAATCACTTCATGACTGAAAAACATGATGATTCATTCAATGATGATCTGTTTGTAACAGAATTTCCAAAAAAGGGCCTTGGTATAGTTGATTATCTTCAAGGAAGAGTACATTTTGCTTTACTTGATCAAATGAAATTAATGTCAACATCTGGAATGACGCTTGAGAAAATAAAGGAAACAATCATTGCTAACGTAAATGAAATAATAGAAAATTTTGATCCCAAAAAAGAATCAAAAAGTCATTGATTCCATTTTTGTTGATTCTGCCATAATGATTTTGTGGCATTTACAATAACAGTTAGTATGTGGCATATCGTTGTTGTTTCTGTATTTGCATTCTTTTGTGTGCTCAATCATTGACAATTTTTAGAAACCCACGATATGTTATGCTAAAGTTGGGTCACGGCTCAATATGTTTAGTATGTGTTCAACAATTTGTTTTTGACCTCCTCCATGAAGTTCCATTCGTGTTTGTTCAGAACCCAAACTAACAAAAATTAGATTGTTATCCCCTAGAGGAAAAGTCATTCTTGTAATCTTTTCAAATGCTGCTATTGCATACAAACCCTTTCCAATTTTTGGAGCTAATTCGTTTCTTCCTTTCCATGCAACTGCTGCTCTTTTTAGTGATGCTGCAGTTTCTTCTGGTGATAGATGGTTTGCAACCTCTGGACGATGATTTGTGGTAATTATGTTTCCATCACTATCTGCAATTATACTGTGTCTGATGTTAGGATCTGAATCCATTATCTTCTTTAAGAGATTCCTAAAATCCATGCTACTTTCTATGGATGGATATTACTTAAGGGATCTTCAAATTTCCACTTGTAAAAATTTACTTTATGAATATTATAAATTAAAAAATAACTACCTTAGAAATTTCTAAGGTAATTCATTACTGTTTTTTGATTTTTCTTTACACCAGCAGTTGGGGCTGCATTCAGAGGTAAATTTCTGACATTTTATTCATCTGAAACTAGCCAAGAAAGCCCAATTGCTTCTTCCCAAGATGGTTGATAATTTTTATTTTGCATGCTTTAGTTTGTTAAATTTTCTATTTAACAAATGTGAACGATTCATCAGTATCAATACTATGAACAAATTAGTAGTGATTCTTTATATTGAATTTGAGTTATTTTTAGTACCCGACCATAAATGGTGATGATTCAAACTTCTATGATTTTGAATCTCATCATTTTTTAATTTTAACTAAGTTGATTTGCAGTTTTTTCATAAAAAAATTCTTGTTTCTTCAAATCTTTTTCAGAAATGGTTCTACATTTTCTCATAGGAACTAATCTAGAAATTTGTTCATACGTACTCATATCTATGATATCAATAGCATAAGCAATTTGTAATAGCGGTGGACCTTCTTGAATCATTGGTTTTACTTGTTCATATCCACTACTTTGCCTCATCCCCGTTCTGAATAACCCAATATTTTTTTCACTCTTTGAAATTTGTGGATCTTGGTAACAACAAATAGCATATTCATCATCTTTTTTTTCAATAATTGTTAATCTTGTGAATTTTTCACTCCACTCTTCTATTTCTTTAGCAATGAAAATTGCCTCTTTTTTATCTTCAAATACGGCTGTAACTACAAATCGCTCTTTTTCATATGCCCATAAAATTCCAAAGTTTCCATGCCAATCAATTTCAAATGTCATATGATTAACCAAGAAATTAACAAATTAATGCTTTCGAATTATCTTACATTCATGATTAACTATGCTAAGTTAAAGTGATTAGTTCCATGAATGAGATTATGAAAATTAGTTTTACTTTTGGATGTCAATTAAACAAATGTTTGAAAACATCTGGGCATTTCTTTTATATCTTGAGGCTAATGTAATAATGGCGCCTTCGTTTAGTGGTCTAGGCATGCTATAAACGATCACTACTCCAAGACGTCGTCTAATCTTGTTTTTTTCATAACTCATCTTCAGGTGTTTTTTCGTTGTTTGATTCCCAATGCCAACTGTGATGTTTTTTCCAATGTTTATCTAATTCTTCAGTGGTTGGTTCTTTTCCAAGTGGACTTCCACATAATTTACATTGTTTCATTTTTTGAATCCTTTAATTTCTTCTTCTTTGCTTTAATTATTGGATGACATTGTACGGGAAAATTCTCGTCATTATCCATTCACTATAGTTGATATTGTTTAAAATTAAGAGTTTTGTTATTTTCTCTTTTTCTTAAACGAACTAAATTTTTCTCGTTTTCTCTTTCTTTCTAAATCCATAATAGAATATATTTTTCCAGTCTCACATAGTTTCATTTCTCCTGTAAATTCATCATGCACTGATTCTAGTGAACCTGTAGACAAAAATTCTCCTACAATATCCCATGCCCTACCTTCTGAAATTTCAAATTTATAATGTATTGTTGATACCTTTGTAAAAAACCCACTTTTGGAATTTCTTAAAATAAATTTTTCAATTTTCTCTTCAATACTCAAAGATGGTTCTCTCTTTTTGTATCTCTTGAATGGTTTTCTTTCAGACAATGTATTTTTCAATATTTTCTAGTATTTTAGCTAAATTATTTGGAATGTATTGTGTCTGGATCATTGTTCCCAGGCAAATACTTGTCTCCTAGTTTATTTTTCATTTTTTCATCAAATTCTTCTTGAAGTCTTGTTAGATAGATCTCAGCCTCTGTTTCATCATCTGGAATTCCTGTATCTATATCATAATTGAAACCAGTTGCCAAATGATAAAATTCCTCAAAGAATTCTTTACAGTCAATTACATCTGCCTTTGAATCTACTGACATTATCAAAAAATTATTCTCTATTCTAAAGTTGAGACAAACCTCCTCATCAATCATTGTATCTACTAATACTGCCATGAGATATGCCGTGTATTGTTCTTCTAATCTTCCTTGACCCTTATTTGCAATCCATAATTCGTGACCGTCTGATAAATAATCAAATGTTCTAACTGTAAGATCTCTAATATCTGAATCTGGATATGCTAATTTTGAATCCCATAATTTTGTACTGTACTTTTCTGGTTCTGCATATACTACATCAAATCTTAAATTTTCATTTATTTGTTCAAATTCCCATACCTGTTTGTTAGTCCACATGGGTGAAAATTTTTCCATTAATTTTTTTGTTATTTGATTCAATGATTATTTTTTGTCTACCTGTAGTTTAATCTTATCTTGAATTAATTATTAATTCCTGATTTAAGAAACTCTAGTGTACATTCTGCAAGTTCTTTGTTAGAATGTTTTTTGATTTCATGTTTACAATTAGGGCAAATACCCTTCTCTTCTTCTGCAAACTCTTCTCCCTACTTGTTTCATACAACATTCCATTAATTCTGTTGTTGAATGGGATTCCATTGCTAACTTACAAGTTGGACATTCTGTCATCATTTTTTTATATTAATTGTTAATAATATGTATTTAATTTAATGAAAACTTGTTGTGTTTTTAAAATATTTTTAAATTACTCAAAATCTCATACACATTGCTTTTCACAAAATTAGATCATTTATCAAAATTTGTCATGTTGAAAGTTTTGGCCACAGATAAATTGGTAATCAATGCCGTATTGAGATTACCAACATCCCTTCAATTCTATGGCAATATTTTTTATCTAAAATAACTCTTAAAGTAAAAAAAGTGTGTTAAAGTTGATTCAAGTAATCAAAAAATTCAATCAAGCCTAAACCCTGTCTTTTTGATAGAAAGTTTTAGTTATTGTAAAATTCTTGTTTTACTATTGAAATCAATTTTTCTATTAATTGTCGTAATAGCCATAATTGGTTATCTATGGTATTCTGATTCTTTACCCTTTGATTTTCAAAATCCTGTAAGTGTATTATCGCCAACTCCTGAAAAAATTCAACAAATTTCTAATGTAATTATATCTAGTGAAAATGAAATAGTCTATTACTCTTTTGATGATGTTCCTTCAATACCTGATAAACAAATTCCTGTTGATGCATTAAAAAAAGCAATTGAAACCTGGGAGGCAAGTAACCCCAATTTAGAATTTATACAATCTGAAAACTCTAACATTGAGATTAGGTGGCAGACATATGCTTCATCAACTCATACTGGACTTGCAACATGTAGTTCTGTGTTATTTGGAATTCTAAATCATTGTGTATTAGATATTTCTGTGGGTGTTGAAGATTGTAATGGTAATTTTGTTCAAGATGATGAAAATATGGTGGCAAATATCTTAATGCATGAAATTGGCCATACCCTTAAACTTGGACATACAAGTGAAATTGGTCATTTGATGTATTCTACTCAATCTCCTCAGATCTCTTATGATACTAAGGGATATGTGATACCTGACAGATATGATGAACTTTATGTTGGTCAGAAAGCATTAGTACAACAAGAAAAAGAAATTCGAATAGAACTTGAATCACTTGACATCAAAATTTTACGTGAGCAATCACAATATGATGAATATAATAAACAATATCAATACTATGATGGAAAAACACTTTCCCCAAGTGATTACAAAAAAGCAGAAAGAGTATTTGATAATCTAAGTTCTCAAACTGATAAAGTTAATACACTGATTGAACAACAAAACGAGTTAATAGATCAATTCAATGAAATTATTATACAACTAGGTTGCAATCCAAATTTTCAAATTACTACATGATTAACCAAACAATAAAATAAATCCAACAGCTAATGCCCCTATTGAAATTCCCATAGTGACATAAAATTTTGTATTCATCATGATTGCTAAAATCTTCTGAAATTAATAGTTTAGAAATTGAAAAGCAAGCAAGTATGATATCTTTTTTTCATCGACTCTTTGGGAGTTACATCCAGATATCAGACCCGCAATCATCTTGCTTCCAATTTTTTTGATATTTTGTGTTTTGATTTTTTTTTAAAATAAAACATGTCTTGATATTTGATCAAAATGAGTTGAAAAAATTGTCCTATTTTATTTTCGGAAAAATTGTGCCTATATTTTATTGAGAACCATATTGTAGGCGTAATTGTTTGTTCAAAATACACAAACAATTTGTTATAGTTTGATAATTCCAACCAAAATCGAGTCATCCGTTTGACGGCATACCTATGTTTGCCTTAATTGACCATCCTAGAATTCATAAGCCGTCAAACATCATTATTATTAACACAAAATTTTTCAATTACAAAAACTATCAAGAATTACTTGATCATAATATGTAAAGGCACTCAAATTAACCATAAATTAGAAAAGTGTAATTTCCTTCATGATGGTAATTGGGATGATCCCGAATTAATTGAGCATCAAAAATATCATAAATCACTTGAAAATTATCCCTGGTTAGGATTTGATGTGTCTCAATCTTCTGGAAAGTTTAGTGGCCGTGACGGAAAAAGAATTTAATTCTCAAGATAAATGTGGAACAACATGAGTGAAAACAATAATCTAGTTTGGTCAAAAAACTCTTTTCTAAAGTGGTCAGATTTTACCGCAGAATCTAATACTGCGGCATTTGAGGATTCGCATAGTGTTATCAAATATCGTTATACCTGGACTGTTAATTCTGATGAAAAAGAAAATCAAATTATATTTTTTATAAATAATATTCAACTTTCTGTTGAATTTTATCATGTTTTGTCTTGGGTTAGACTTTCACAAGTAACTGATGATTTGCTAAAACATGAACAAGGACATTTTGATCTAGCTGAATTAGTAAAACATGAAAATCTTGAAAAATTGAAGAGCACATTTTATGAAAAACAATTTCCTACAAGAGGTAAAAATGAAGATCAACGAAAACAATTTGCAAGAGAAGATTCCGGTAAAATGATTGCAAAAGAAGTTGAAAAACTTGAAGTAATTTTATCCCATAAACGTAAAGAATATGATGAAGAAACAAGTTTTGGTCAAAATTTAGAAAAACAATCAGACTATAACATTATATTTGATAAATTGAAATTATAATTTTTATGTTTAGTAGAGTTATCTACCAATAATTTTATTCTCTGGAATTGAATTAATGTAATTAACTAGACTTCTATAATATTTTAAATGGAAATCTAAATCTCTAATTTCAGTTTGTTTTAACTCTTCAAGTTCTGGGCCAAAATCTCTTTTGTCTGTTTGAATATGATTCAATGTATTTTCATTAATTTCAATCATATGAAAAAGGCTGTGAAGTACTTCTCCTTTTGTTAGAGTTCTATCGCATGATTTTTTTAATAATGTCTCAACCCAGTCCATATGAATTTAGAACAGAATTATTATATCCGCTCCTGAATGTGAAATTTTCAACCTTTAATCTAATTTTCTTGAGTGTTATTAATTAACAATAATTTTAAAAAAATTTAATTTTTTCTTTCTTTCTTCTTTCTTTCTGTAATTTCCTTGTTTCTTTCAATATCTGAATGCACTTCAACATGTTCAAAGAGCTGCTCTTTTGAATCAAATAATTGCTCACAGTAGTAACATTGATGCATTGTATAATTACATCTCTCTTGAATAATTACTTTTTGTTAAAAATTCAAGATTTTTTCCTAAAAATAGGTTTTAGATTAATTTTTCAACAGGTCTTCATTAAATGATGATCTTCAATGTGTTTCTAATTCAATTTCAGAATTACATGTTGGCAATTTACCTGATTCATTTTTGAATTCTTCAATTAATTGCAGTTGACGTTCTTTTGGATTATCTGTGAATTCCCTTTGATAGTATTGAGTTTTTTGTTTACATTCATTTTCTTCAAAATCCGCATCAACATACTTTGTAAACGTCTTTTCTAGATTTTTTGTCTCTCCAATGAATATTACCTCTTTACTTCTGTTATAGAATACATATACTCCTGGAACTGGCTTTACAAATTTGGCACTACCAATCCAAACTCTCATTTTGTCATCAAGTAATTCCATGCTCTGAGATAATTTCACTACATATTAAACTAAATCATGATCAAAACATTGGGAATTAGTAAAATCATCTTTTTTTCTCCCTATTTTTTATCAACTTCAAAACTTCTTCTCTGTATTGGACTACACCTTGATGGCTTGCATAGTGTGGAATCTTTAGTATTTCTAAATCTGTAATGTTTCTGTTCAATACATTGTTAACCTCATTTCCAAAGGCAACAAGCAGAGGATTATTTGCTCCTATGTCTTTGAGTTCTTTTCTGAAAAATTTTATGTTATTCTGTTCAAATTCTCTATGTAATTTCAAATAAATACTGACGTTGCCAGATTCTTTCTCAGGATAGTTTTTGATAATATCTGTCATGTAACCGCCCCACAAAGTAGAACCTTTGAGTGCAAATCTTGTCTTGTAATCCGTTGCATGAGGTCTGTTGCTGTGAAAATTACCCCATGGTTTGTGTTTTACATCTAATGAAAAGTTCAGAGCCACCAATACCACCTCGGGATTTAGCTCAGAAAGTAGATTTTCATTTATGTCTGGATCTAAAATGGTTAGGTCTCCCACCTTGCTTTTTTGTTTCTCCTCTTGTTCAGCCCAAACTGCCCAGCTAGCATATTGACTGTAATTTTCCTTTATGAAATCAAATTTTTTTCTAGTAATCATATTGTACTGTTATTGCGATAATTATTACAGGTTTCATAACATGGTAGCGTAATTGCTAAATTATAATAAATAAAAAAAGAGATTAGAGTTATCATGGACGAAAAATATGATATATTGCCAGACATACAAAACAGCCTAAAGTTATGGTGCTCTCAATATGATTTTCATGAGCCATACAACCAACAATTTCATGATTTTCTATATGACACTCTAAGACGAGTTACAGATATGATAAATTCAGAAAAAAATGAAACGGAATACACTGGATTTATTAAAAAATGGGATAAGATTGATTCTCTCAAAAAAAGAAAGTTTTAGAGATTAAAATTCCTCTAAGCGTCTACTAGATTGAAGAAATTCTTTCCAAGTTAAGTTAGATTACCAACGTTTTGACTATATGTTAAGATAGATCGTTGAAAACACCTTTGAAAATACAATTCTAATTACCAACGGATCGACAAGATTTCAAACTAGATTGTGAAAATTTTAAAATTACAATAACCTTCATGCTTTTAATATTGAGAAAAATGAGTAAATATCCTGTCACTTTTAGAAAAATTTCC
>PVMK01188959.1_pt2 | contig 13203 bp, 11 predicted proteins | sample 1853481 | NCBI WGS metagenome assembly PVMK01 (sample SAMN08533507, study PRJNA380276) | Marine sediment metagenome, whole genome shotgun sequencing project.
CCGTCTTTCTGAAAATAAGCCTCAAATATCAGCTCCTCTCCACCACTGACCATCCGGTAGCGAGTTGTGTTCGACATCATGTGATTCCAGAAGCTCGGGAATCGTTCCGACGGTGGCTTGCTTCGGTCTGTCTGCGCCTCGGCGAAATTGGCTTCCGGCTTTGGCCAGTCGGCCGCGCCGGTCTCCACCATGACAAAAGAAATGAGATTCGTGCGCAGAGCTTCGGGCACTGGCTCCGGAATCACCATGATGTTGTTGGGGACAACCCCTTGTGGGTCGGAAATAAACGCCAGCAGCTTATCCGGAGTCCAGTCAAAACCCGCTTTTCGCATGGCAGTTGAAAATGCAAAGTCTGGTTTTGTTCCGGCCGTTCGGTCGAAGACGCTCCATAAATTCGGCCCGGTAAGGTCCATGCTGTTGTCGGCCAGTGTGTGGCAGGCGCTGCAGCGACCCTGGAATGCGAGTTTCCCGGCCATGTAATCAGCGCCCTTCAGAGCATCACGGCTGAGAGTTTCCTGAGCGGATATGCTGCCAAGACCAGTGGCAAGCATGGCCAGCGTGCCGGCCAACGCGAAATTAACGAGACGCATACTTGATTCCTCGATAAACAGCTTATCCCGTGATTCTTCGGGCCCCGGAATTCTGAGTCCTCTGGCGGTTTTCGACAGTCTTTTGAAGCCGCGCGTCCATTTTGAACAGGGTTCGGGTTCACGATCTTTCAATACCCGCGCCGGTTCTCCTACTATAGTAGATCATTCAGAAGTCTTACAGGCTCAGACTTGTCGAGGAGAAGCATGCCCGAGCGCCCGGAACCATTCATCGAGGGGTTAGTGCCGACGTTGAACCATCGCGGGTTTATGTCGGACACCATGAATTATTTTTCCGAGCAGTTTGCAGAATATGCCGGAAAAATCGATACCGAGGTGCTCGATATTGGTTGTGCCTACGGCATTGCATCACAGGCTGCATTGAAACACGGTGCTCGCGTGCTGGCCTGCGACATGGATGAAAGACATCTGCAAATCCTGTTGCAGGAAACGCCGCACGAAATGCACGACCGGCTCCGCACGTCTGTCGGAATTCTGCCTGACGTGGATTTTCCGGACAATTCATTTGGCGCGATCCATTGCTCTCGCGTACTTCATTTTTTGTTGTCAGCGGAGATTCGTGAATCACTTGATAAGATGTACCGCTGGTTGATTCCCGGTGGCCGGCTTTTCCTGGTGGCCGACACGCCTTACACGGGTTTCTGGTTCAGTACGGCGCCAGAGTATGAACGGCGCAAGGCGGAGGGGGACGAGTGGCCCGGATTCATCGAAGATATCTCGCCGCTGTTCGAGAGTGGGCAGTCTCCGGAAGGCATGTTGCCATATCTGAATCCGCTGGATCCCGATATCTTGTCGCGGGAATGCCAGCGAACCGAGCTTGTCGTCGAGATCGCGGAATTTATCGGGCGGGACGGCAGTCGCGAAGGACGCCATCACGCCGGGCTCATCGCCCACAAGCCGGGCGGGGCCAGCAGCGAATAAACCTGTTCCGGGAACAGTTTACTTAATCGCTTTACTAAACTCACTTCGGCTGCAACACCATGCACAAGTGAACTGTGCCCGGAATAGAAGGTCATACACTTACCAATATAAAAGTAAGTGGTGATCGAAATGCACCGTGAGACTATCGTCCGAATAGTTTGTAGCGCAGTTATCCTGTTGATGCTGATGCCCGTTCATGCGGCACGGGAGATGAACGGCTTCAAGCTGACGGATGCGCTGATATCTCCGCGTAAAATAAAATCCGGCGGCCCGCCGCGAGACGGCATACCTGCCCTGTTTGCGCCGAGATTTCTAGCTGCGGATAAAGCTTCCTACCTCGATGCTGATGAACGCGTGTTAGGCATCGCGTATAACAGCGTCATCAAGGCTTACCCGATCAAGATCCTGAATTACCATGAAATCGCGAATGATAAATTCGGCGATGCTGCGGTGGCCGTGACATTTTGTCCATTATGCGGGACGGGTATCGCATTCCTGGCGGATGCCGGCGGGCAGAAGCGCACTTTCGGCGTCTCGGGGCTCTTGTATAACAGCGATGTGCTGATGTACGACCGCGAGACCGAATCACTCTGGTCACAAATTATGGCGCAAGCAATCAGTGGTCCGGCCAGCGGCACCCGGCTGCAGTCGATACCGGTTCTGCATACGACCTGGAAAAACTGGTTGGCGCGCCATCCCGAGAGCCTGGTGCTCAAGCCGCCCACGGCTTATGGCCGGAATTACACTGTCAGTCCATATCTGGATTATGCGCAAAGCCGCAGTCTCATGTTCCCGGTCACGCATTCGGACCGCCGTTACGCGAATAAATCTGTCGTGCTCGGCGTGAAGATTGGTGAACTGACTAAAGCGTATCCATTCGAGGAGTTGCCGGCGGATACGGACACCGTGTATGACGAACTTGGTGACCACTCGATCGTAGTCAAATATGATTTGCCCTCAGAAACTGCATGGGTGCTCGATCAGGATGGCACGGAAATCCCATCATTTACGGCGTATTGGTTTGCCTGGGTTGCCTTTCATCCCGACACCGAAGTCTTTACACGTCAATAATTGATCTTGTGCGAAAAAGGTGCCTGGCACCACTGTTGTCCCATAAACGTGACACAGGATCAGGCCAATGGATTATGCGGGGAATAAGCCCATATACTAACCGCGGCCTGAAGAAAGTTAGCCCCGTTTTATGAGACAGCCGTGGTATGGCGCTTTTTCTGCAGGACAATGGGGCTTGACGTTCGTTGTTAAGTAGGTAGTTTTCCCGATATCGATCTGCAAGCCCGGTCGGCAGCATCGTGGCACCCGGGTTGGAGAGGAGCTGTAACCGATGAAATTTGACCTGATGCTGGAGCCGGACCTGAATCCGGAGCAGATCTCCGAGCTTGCACAGCTTGCCGAATCGTACGGTCTGCGTGCTTTGTGGGTGCAGAACTACGTCGCTTCCCGCGACCCTTTCATGGCTCTCGTGCCCGCGGCTCTGGCGACCAAAAAAATCCGGCTGGGCGTGGTCGTCGTCAGTCCGTATGAGATGCATCCGATGAAAATCGGTAATGCGCTGTTTACCCTGAATGAATTCTGCAAAGGTCGTGCGGCCGTCGTTGTCGGTGGCGGCGGATACTGGTGCGCGCGCATGGGTTTGCGGGCCGAGCGTATGGTTCGGGCGATTCGCGAATGCATCGAAATCATCAAAGGCGCATCGTCCGAGACGCCGTTGCGTTACCAGGGCGAGCTTTATAACGCATATGGCTACCACCCTGAGTGGGCCACCGATACACCGCCCCAGGTGTATGCGGGTGCAAGCCGGGAACAAATGCTGCGCATGGGCGCGCGCGTCGCCGACGGAATCATGATGAGCGATGTGACCCGACAGTCGATCGGTCAGGCTGTCGATACCGTTAAGGGCTCATTAAACGACAGTAACCGATCGGATTCAGGTTTCAGTATCAGTAACGTCTTGGCGTTTCATATCAAAGAGGATCGGCAAACCGGCATCCGTGAAGCGCGCCGTGAATTGTTGATCCGGGGTTTACTGGACGAATGGTATCTGCGTTCTTTCCTCACTGAGGAAGATTTTCGGACAGTGGAATCGAAAATGGATTCTTTCTATAAGGCGTACCGCAACAGAACGCATGAAATTGAAAATGTTCCGGAACGAATTCTCGATGCATTGGTGGACAACCTGACATTTTCTGGAAATCTGGATGACCTGGAAAGCAAGCGTGATGAACTAGAGGTATTCAGAGCCGCTGGTCTGACCGAACTGGCGTTCAGGCTGCACGATGATCCGGCCACCGCGATTCGGATAATAGGTGAGAAAATTGCGGTAAGTTAACGCAACTGACGGTTCGTTCAGCAAATGTGTCCGCATCTGGAATTGCTTGCCGAGAGAAAAAAGCAGCAGAAGATTATTCATCCGCATGGACATTACTCTCAACGGATGCAACGCTGCTCAATGCCGTACATCAGACAGCCCGTATTCGCAACGATCGGTCTGAACCTTGCTGTATTGCTTCTCAGTAGTGGCCTGCCGATCCAATCCACAGCACAGGTACCGACGAGTTCCAGCCAGCTGATCGATGAAATCGTCGTGACGGCACGGAAACGAGAGGAGTCGCTCCTCGAGGTGCCGGTTGCCGTGACGGCGATATCGGCGCAATTGATCGAAGACCTTCACCTTGTGCGTTTGAATGACGTGGCACGCCACACACCGGGTTTCTCCTTTACTTCCGCAACCGGCCGTCAACCGGCATCGGACCGTCCGGTTATGCGCGGCATCACCACGATTCGCAACGGCATTTCCAACGCGAATGTGGCGGCTACTTTTATCGACGGGATTTATTTAGGTGGATCGGCCCAGTCTACCGACCTTTACAACCTGGAACGCATTGAAATTATTCGCGGTCCGCAGGCCGCCCAGTATGGTCGTGGAACCTTTGCCGGTGCGCTTAACTATGTCACACGCCGGCCGACATCCGAGCTGCAAGGGGAGCTTATCGTAACCGGAGCCGAGCACCAGACTTTTGAACTGGGCGGATGGTTCAGCGGCCCGTTAATCGATGATCGTTTGGCATTTTTTATGGCTGCCGGGCATAGGCAATACGGTGGCGAATACAAAAACAGCCGCGATGGCAGCACCGTGGGCGGCGAGGAAAGCAACAATATTACGACGAAGCTTTACTGGACTCCGCTGGATGAGTTGGATATCACTTTGAAGCTCGGCCTGCAAAAAACGGACGATGATCACTATTCGATCTATCTGCAGCCACGCACGCTGAATAATTGCTGTTTTCGTGACGTCGATGCGCCGCGCGCGCGCGAGTACTACGTTGGAATTGGGCAGACCTCTGAGCAAGTGACATTGTTTACCGACTTGCTAAATGCCGCCGGCGATGCGGGGACTCAGCTGGATCGCGAATTGATTGCATTGGACATTGATTGGCGACTGCCGGGAGGCTACACGATAAACAGTCTGACCGGCTATGTGGACGATGAATTGGAGCGCGGCTTTGACGCGTCTCTGGCAGCTTATGACCCTTTGCCGTTTTTGCCCGGCTTTTTCACGCAGATAGATGAGTTAGAGCAGACTGATTTTTCGCAGGAACTACGCCTGCTTTCCCCGGACGATGGGGCGTTGCGCTGGTCTGCTGGTGTGTATTACTACCAAGGTACGTTCGAGGAAACGGTCGACAATCGTGTCTACCTGGATCCATCCGGAGTGTTAGTCGTGGCGCCTAATTTCACGCCGCTGACCGAAGACCGGATTGAGAATCTAGCAGTGTTCGGCGGCGCGGACTGGGATTTTTCCCGCCACTGGAACGCGAGCATTGAATTGCGCTGGGCCAGGGATGAGATCACGGTCACGAACCGCAGCAACGATGGCGCCGGACTGTTGCTCGAGAGGTTCAGGGAGGATTTTTCTAGTTTTACACCGCGGTTTACGCTCAGCTACTCACGTGACGAAGAAGTCCATTACTACCTCAACATTGCAAAAGGGCACCAAACCCGGGAGATTTCAATCCCGATGTGCCGACATTGCCGGACGGCTCTCCGGACGAGAGCCTTCGGTCGGTAGATGAAGAAGAATTATGGAATTACGAACTGGGTGTAAAGGGACGGTGGTGGCAACGCCGGCTGAGCGGCGCCATCGCAGTATATTATCTGGACGTCGATAACCAGCATACAACCGGGCTCGTTGAATTGGCGGATGGCAGCGCGGCAACAGTCATTCAGAACATCGGCCGGACCGAGGTGTTTGGTATCGAGACGGAGTTCAGCGCGTCATTGTCTGAGCGTATCAGCGCACGCGCTACGTATGCCTATACACATGCGGAGATCCGTGAGCGCATCAGTATTGATGAAGCGGATTTACGTGGCAGTGATGGCAGCCCGGATCAGGTCCGTCTGCTAGGTGACGTGTCCGGTAACCGTGTTCCGCGGGTTCCGGAGCATACGGCCTCCGTCATGCTGCGATATGAGCAGCCGCTGGTTGGCGGGGGCTCGTGGTATCTCAGTGGCGACTACACGTATGAGTCATCCAGTTTTGCTCAGGAACATAACCTGATAGAAACCGGTGACCAGAATCTCGTCGGTCTGCGGACCGGACTTTCAGGCAAGGCTTGGGAAGTCAGCCTCTGGGTCACCAATCTGTTCGACAATGACACACCGGTAGATATTCAACGCTATTTCGACCGGCGATCCGGGACGCTCCCGTCGTTTCCGCAGCAAGGTACGACACGGCCTAGCTCCAGTCCGCGCGGATTTGGCATTAGCCTGCCGCGTGGACGACAGATCGGTGCAACCCTGCGCTATCGTTTCTGATTAGCAACCAGGAATCGGGTTCTCAGCCACTTTTCAACTCTTCGGTAAACCACTATTGCCAGCCGTAGTTCCTCTTATTAGGGCACCGTAAAAAGAACTGTAGGATCATTCTCTGGAGAAGATCTGACCAGCGCACAGGCGCCGGTGGCCCACCGTGGGAGTATTTGCCATGCATGCTGACTCTACTTTTCGGAAATTGTTTCGTGCTTACGTCTGGGCGCCGTCCGGCTCCCAGCTCGGATTCGGGATACGGCATTTTTTTGCGGCTACGTTGATTTTTTCGGCGATCAGTTGTGGTGATGCTGCGGACCAAACCGGCATAGACAGTGATGCACCGTTACAGCACCAGGCGGAAATCGTCATCGCCCAGGCTGGTGCAGAAAAGGCAGCAGAAAATGGGCCGGTGGCTCTGTACCTGGCCAATTGCGCAGCTTGCCATCAGGCAGATGGCATGGGGCTGCCAGGCGCTTTCCCGCCGTTGGCGAATTCGGATCTGATTCGTGGCGACCCGTGGCAGATCATGGAGGCCACAGTCAAGGGCATGAGTGGTCCGATTACGGTTAACGGACAGGAATATGACGGCGTCATGCCGGCGATGAGTTATCTGAACGATCAGGACCTGGCGAAAATCCTGACCTACGTACTCAACAGCTGGGGTAATCCTGGTGGCAGCTTCACGACAGAGCAGATCGGCACTTACCGGCGCGGCGCCGGTATTGTACCGGGTACCGGCGAGCGGCACGTCAAGACACAGGAGACCGAACAAGCCTTCGAAGGTGCGCCTTTGGCGATCGTGGGTGGCGCCAAGATGCTGATCTCGCCCGGCGGACCGGATATGACCGAGCCTGAATTTCACCGTGCGACACAGCTGTATTTCGAGCGCTGCGCGGGGTGTCACGGTGTATTGCGGAAGGGTGCAACCGGCAAGCCGTTAACGCCTGACCTGACCCAGGAGAAGGGCACCGCTTACCTGAAAGCACTGATCGATTTTGGTTCTCCGGCCGGTATGCCCAACTGGGGAAGCTCGGGTGAGATCGGTGCAGAGGACATCGATATCATGGCCCGCTTTCTGCAGCATGAACCACCGATGCCGCCCGAGTTCGGTATGGCGGAGATCCAGGCCACCTGGAAAGTGCTCGTGCCCGTTGCGGACCGCCCGACTAAACCGACCACTGACCTGAACCTGAATAATATTTTTTCCGTGACGCTGCGCGACAGTGGTGAAGTGGCACTGATCGATGGTGACACGAAGGACATCGTGTCCATTATCAAGACCGGTTACGCCGTGCATATCTCGCGCATGTCCACTTCGGGCCGCTACGTCTACACGATTGGACGTGATGCAAAGGTTAATCTGATCGATCTATGGATGGATCCGCCGCAGACAGTTGCGGAGATCAGGGTGGGTCTCGAGGCACGCTCAGTGGAAACCTCGAAATATGAGGGCTACGAAGACAAATATGCGATGGCTGGTTCGTACTGGCCGCCACAGTACGTGATCATGGACGGGGCAACGCTGGAGCCGATGAAAGTTGTATCTACGCGCGGCATGACCGTAGATACGCAGGAATACCATCCGGAGCCACGCGTAGCAGCAATTATTGCTTCACATGAGCATCCGGAATTCATCGTCAATATCAAGGAGACCGGACGTATATTGCTCGTCGACTACAGCGATCTTGATAATCTGTCGGTCACCACGATTGACGCTGCGCGCTTCCTGCATGACGGTGGCTGGGACCTGACGAAGCGCTACTTCCTGACCGCCGCCAACAAGTCGGACAAAGTGGTCGTCGTGGATTCCAAAGAGCGAAAGCTGGCCGCTATCATCGATGTGGACAAGATCCCGCACCCTGGCCGCGGGGCGAACTTCGTCCATTCGGAATACGGCCCGGTTTGGGTCACGAGTGCACTGGGTAATGAAAAGATTACCATGATTGCGACCGATCCCGAGGGCCATGCCGAGCATGCCTGGAAAGTGGTGAAAGTCATCGCGGGTCAGGGCGGCGGATCACTGTTCGTCAAGACTCATCCGAAGTCCATGAATCTCTGGGTAGACACGCCGTTGAACCCGGATCCAGGCATCAGCCAGTCAGTCGCGGTATTCAATATCGATGACCTGGATGCCGGTTATGAAGTTCTGCCGATTGCCGAATGGGCGAATCTCGGTGACGGGCCCAAACGCGTCGTGCACCCGGAATACAATCAGCAGGGCGATGAAGTCTGGTTCTCGGTCTGGAGCGGCATGGAAGAAGAATCGGCCATTGTGGTCGTTGACGACCGGACACGAAAACTGAAGCATGTCATTAAAGGGGACCGCATAATAACCCCGACCGGAAAGTTCAACGTCTACAACACGATGAACGACATCTACTGACCGAGGCGGAGGCCTTTTCAGGGAGATGTGAACGCTGCAGAGTGCCGGTAGCGCAAAACCATATTGGTTTTGCGAACCTTAGCCGCCTGTCATCGACATGAACCGGATGACTTCCTCTTTCGGTTCGCGGAAGGAGTGCTTTTCAGGTTTTCCGGCAATCGCTTCCAGGATCGCTTCCCTGATTTCAGCGTCACTGCCGCCATCTCTAAGCAATGGCCGCAGGGGGGTCTGATTTTCCTGACCAAGGCACGGAAACAGCGTCCCATCTGCGCTCAGTCGGACACGGTTACAGCTTGCACAAAAATGTTGGGAAATCGGCGTAATGAAGCCGATGTTCAAACCACTGTTACGAACCCGATAATACCGTGCCGGACCACCCCCCGGCATAACCGACGGTACAAGCTCGTAACGTTTCGCCAACCGGTCTCGTACGGTTCGCAGATCAAGAAAATGCTCACTGGCCTTCTGACCGGCGCTGCCCATCGGCATAGTCTCGATAAAGCGCAATGTGAATGAGTGTTCCATGCAGAACTCGGCGATGTTCCCATACTCGTCGTCATTGATGCCACGCATGGCGAGTACGTTGATCTTGATCGGCGTCATGCCGGCCGCCTTGGCGGCCATCAAGCCTTCCAGAACAGGCTCTAGCATGTTGCCGGTAATTTCCATGAATCGATCCGGCCGCAAAGTATCCAGGCTGACGTTGATCCGACTAACGCCCGCGGCTCGCAATGAGCGGGCGTGTTGCGCGAGCAGGCAAGCATTCGTGCTCAATGACAGGTCCTCTATACCGGGGATCTTATGCAACTTCCCGGCGAGTATTGGCAGATCCTTGCGCACCAGTGGTTCGCCACCAGTCAAGCGGACGCGATGGACACCCAAATCTGAAAATATGCGTATGAGGCGCTCGATTTCTTCGAACGACAGGCACTCGTCGCGGTGTTGGAACTGTTTGAAATTTTTTGGCAGGCAATAAAAGCAGCGCAGGTTACACCGGTCCGTCACCGATAACCGGACATATTCGATGGTGCGACCGAAGGTATCTACCAGGCTCGTCATATTCTCATCGATCTATCCGTATCGTTATTACCCGATTGTCAGCCAGTCGTTCGCTGGCTGAGTCCGAAGCCCGCAATCCAGCCACGTTGTACGCATAACGGTAGCAGGGTGTCGAGGCCTTCCATATCAGGACATTCCGCAAGCGCCCCAAGCGAGGTTTGGTTTGCGATGTGTGTCAGCAACTGCCATGCCGGGTCGTCCATCTCATCGATACGCATATCGTACTCTTGGCGCCAGACGATCAACCGGCAGCGACCCTCGTCGAGATCGATCGCCTGACTTCCATTCCAATCTGCCTGATTGACCTGCCAGATTCGTTGAATTGGATAATTTGAAGAAATCAGCTGCGCGGACACGGGCAGCCGAAAAATAACTCGGCCTTTGTCAGCCTCGTCTATTTCGGTCAGAGTCGCGATATCCATGGCCGCCTCGTCTTGGGCATGAAACGCGCGGTGCCAATGCCATTCCAGATTCGCGATATCCGGCAAGTAGGGCAGCGAGGCGGCGGGTTCGAATCCTGCGATAAACACCGCGAATGCATCCCCGTAATTGGCGAGATCGGGTGACCGGGAAGGGGTCTGGTAGGCGTATTTTCGTGCCATGCCTGCAAAGAATTCTTTTCCGACCAGGCGTTCGCAAACCGGGTAAATGTTGCTGAGTGCACGCACAAGGGTGCTCAGTATTGCCTGCTTATAGATGAGCACGTGTTCGGTCGAACTCATACCCGGCGTAGCTAGTACGTTGGCACTGATCGCCTGTAGCGCGGGGCCGTCAGGCTGCGTTTCGAACACGGCATCCTGAACCATCCTTTGCATATTGTTCAGAGAGGTCATGCCACGATGTCTGCGTTGTCCAATACGCGTTGAGCCTTGCCTGCTTCATCTACGAGCACTTCAAGAGCCGGAATATCGTTGTCCCATTCGATCAGGGTTGGAACCGGTCCGAGGTGCTGAACCGTGCGTTCATACAGTTCCCAAACGGGTGGATGCACCCGGTACCCGTGGGTATCAAAGAGAAAGTTATTGTGTTCTTCGTAACCGGCGAGATGGATTTCCTTCACCCGGCCTTCGGGAAGTGCATGCAGATATTCTATTGGTTCGAAGCCGTGATTCCGGCCGCTGACATAAACATTATTGACGTCGAATAATATGTCGCAGTCTGTCTGTTCAACGAGGGCCTGCAGAAACTCCCATTCCGTCATATCGACATCTTTATAGGCCATGTAGCTGGACGGGTTTTCGATCATCAGTCTGCAGCCGAGAAAATCCTGTGCTTGCTGTACGCGCCTGGCGAAATGACTCAAGGCCTCCTCCGTATACGGAAGAGGTAACAAATCGTGCACGTAGCGTTGGCCGTTGGAGATCCATGCCAGGTGGTCGGATACGTAGCTCGGCTCGATACGCTCGATAAGGGCCTTGAGGCGCGCCAGATAGTCAAAATTCAACGCGTCCGTTGATCCGAGCGACATGCCTACGCCGTGCAGAGTAATTGGGTAATCGGCGCGAATTCGTTCCAGAAAATGCAGCGGCAGGCCGCCGGCACCGAAATAGTTCTCAGTCAGCACCTCGAACCAGGGAATTGGCGGCGAGCCCACGCAATATGTCCTGGTAATGCTTGGAGCGCAAGCCGACACCAGCACCGGTGATCGGGCGGTCAATGAATGTCGGCATTGTGCCCCCGCTGCTCGGCATGTCTATGCATTGTGCTGCAAATCGCGCGTCCAGCGCTGTTTCTTAGCCCTGGCAGGCTGTTGAAAAACCCTCATACGGCATAATACTGCGTGCCGTACAGGGATGTACCAATGTCGCGGAGGCCACGCGACCGCAGGAATCCCCGTCCCTGGGGGAGATGGCCGGGAGCGACGTAGGAATCGGCTCACAATTATAAAGCGCACAAGCCGGCGTATGAAACATGATTCAGAAGGAAAAGCGTAATCACGGTATGTACCTACCGCGGCAACTACGCGCCTCTTCGGTATCTACCTATGTTCCGATAGCCATTAGTTGGGCGAGGATGTGCGATAGCTGGTTCTGGTTTAGTCGCCGCGTTCGATGAGGGACTTACAAAAATGTACATAACGGAAGAGCAAAAGACTACTTTCTCTAAAAAAGGATTTGTAGTACTCAAAGGGTTTTTTGACAGTGATGTCATGGATGAAGTGTCCGCATGGCTGGATGAGCTACAGAACTCTGCTGAAACAAACACCCACGCTGCCAAGTATTATGAAGTGAGCCCGATATCCGGCGAAGACATTCTCGTCCGGGTCGAACACGTACTCGGCGATCATGACCCGGAAATCGCGACGATGCTGTTAACGCCGAAAACCATCAAGTGCCTTGAGCAACTTTTCGGCGAACGACCGGTGTTATTCAAGGAAAAAATAAACTACAAGCACCCGGGTTGTCGAGCCGATAAACTGCACCAGGATCAGGCAGCAGGGTTGGAACGCCTACGCCGATTTTTTCATCACGATGTGTATCGTTGTTGACCCGAACAGGGAAGAGAATGCGGCGCTGAGATTCATGAATTCAGGCAACTATGAACGATCTTTGATGACGGATGAATGGCGGCCACTCTCGGATAGTTCATCCGTCGATTGGGCGGACGATGAATACATCATGCTCGAGGCTGATCCCGGGGATGTAATTTTTTTCGATTGTTATGTGCCCCACGGGTCGCCCCCCAATGAGAGCGAGCGTGGACGGCGAAATATCTATCTGACATTCAACGCAAAATCAGACGGTGATTTGCGGGCCAGGTATTATGACGATAAGTGGAAAGCTTATCCTCCAAATGACATAGAGCACGCTCGTAGCGCCGATTCATTCTTAGTTTGACGTAAAAGACCCATGCTTTGGTCGGGGCAGGCCAACCTCGACTGGTTTCCGGCAGGGACTCTATTTAATAGTGGAAAGCCCCTATTTACGATATTCCTGTTGGAGTGACAGAATGACGTAAATTGTTGATTTTTTTAGGAATCTTTTTAAATGAGTCGCCACGTCAGGCTACCTCCGGCAATTCTTGCGCTGACAGGTCTGGCCATCCTGTTTCTCGGTGGTCAGTGCATAGCCGATCCCGGTCGGGATATTTACGAATCTCATTGTGGTGCGTGCCACGGTTTAGAAGGGAAACCGATATTGCCGAACGTTCCGAACTTTGCTGAGGGCGAGCGGATGAATAAATCCGATACGGAGCTTTTGAGTGCAATACTTCTAGGTAAGGGTTTTCTCATGCCTTCCTGGGAAGGTGTTCTGACTGAACAGGATTGTAAAATCGTTTTGCAGTTCATTCGCAATCAGTACGAATATTGGAGAAAAACCGCCGGGTCGAGCAACTAGCTGCGAATTCCAGGAACGTTTTATACATTGAGTATCCTTGAAACGGGTGATTGATATTTAAGGAACC
>PVMK01117696.1_pt1 | contig 13202 bp, 6 predicted proteins | sample 1853481 | NCBI WGS metagenome assembly PVMK01 (sample SAMN08533507, study PRJNA380276) | Marine sediment metagenome, whole genome shotgun sequencing project.
GTGTTCGGGGTGGACCAGGCACCACCAACCAGAGTCGGGCATCAGGAAGGTTCGTACAATTCCGAGGAAGTCACTCTCCCGGAGGCTGCCACATCCGCGTTGTCCCGGTGGGCTCGGCAACAGCAATTGACGATAAATACCGTAGTGCAGGGAGCCTGGTCGTTGCTGCTCAGTCGGTACAGTGGTTCAGAGGATGTCGTCTTTGGCGCGACGGTATCGGGGCGCTCAGCCGGGCTACCCGGGATCGAGTCCATGGTTGGGCTGTTTATCAACACGCTCCCGGCTCGGGTGCATGTGTCCCCTGACCATTGCGTGGTCCCGTGGTTGACGGAGTTACAAGAGCAACAGGTGACCATGCGCGAATACGAGTACACTCCACTCTATGAGATTCAGAAATGGAGTGAGGTCCCTCCGGGAGAACCCCTCTTTAATACGCTCTTGGTCTTTGAAAACATCCCCTTGGAAATTGGGGGGAACTTGATGGCCGGAACCGCCGGGCTCAACGTGCAGCGAGTGGCCGGTAGTCGAGGCGGGGAGACGAATTATCCCCTGACGGTGGTAGCAGTCCCCGGGCGCACGCTGCAAGTGCTGTTTACGTACGACACCGAACATTATACGGCAGAAGCGATCACCCGCATGGTCGGGCATTTTCAGCAGGTGTTGACAGGAATGATTGGGGATAGGGAGCAAACACCCCTGGGAGCGATTCCGCTATTGACGGAGGCGGAGCACCAGCTAATGCTGGTCGAGTGGAATACAACTAAAACAGATTATCCTGAAAATAAAACCCTTGTTCACTTGTTTGAGGAACAGGTCGAAACATCGCTGGATTCGGTCGCCATCATATTTGAAGATGCCCACTTGACCTATCGCGAATTGAACACCCGTGCCAATCAGCTTGCCCACTATTTGCGGTTGCAAGGAGTGGTTGCGGAAAGTCGTGTAGGGATCTGGATGGACAGGTCGCTGGATATGATGGTTGCGTTGCTGGGTACGCTTAAAGCTGGCGGGGCGTATGTGCCGTTGGATCCGAGCTATCCGCAAAAGCGGCTGGCGTTTATGCTGGAAGATGCGCAGGCGCCGGTGTTGCTTACAAGGGAGAAGTTTTTAGAGGATCTTCCCGCGTATACGGGTCATGTTGTCTGCATGGATAAGGATTTTGAGGCGATCGCAGACGCAAGTGAAGAGAACCCGATCAGCGGTATCACGCCTGAGAGTGCAGCCTATGTCATTTACACCTCGGGGTCTACCGGTACCCCGAAGGGTGTGATCGGTCTTCACCGGGGTGCGGTGAACCGGTTGAGCTGGATGTGGAAAGTTTATCCGTTCAAAGGCGGTGAAGTTTGCTGTCAGAAGACGTATTTGAGCTTTGTGGATTCGGTCTGGGAGATATTTGGGCCGTTGCTTAAAGGGGTGCCGACGGTAATTATCCCTGAAGAAGTTGTAAAGGACCCCCCACTGCTGGTTGATAATCTGGCTGCCGCACATGTTTCACGGATTGTGCTGGTGCCTTCTTTATTGCGTGTGCTGTTGGACGGCTTTGATGATCTGCAAAAGCGGCTTTTTGATTTAAAGATATGGGTTAGCAGTGGGGAGGAAATTTCTGTAGAGCTGGCGCAGCGCTTTCGGCAGGTAATGCCTGATGCAAAACTGATCAATTTATACGGTTCATCGGAGGTGTCTGCTGACGTTAGCTGCTATGAGGTTGCGGATGGGATGCTGGACCGGTGTATTCCAATCGGGCGGCCAATCGACAATGCGTCCATCTACATACTGGATACTCATCTGCGGCCTGTGCCCATTGGGGTGCCGGGGGAGCTGTACATCGGCGGTGCCGGTTTGGCCCGCGGCTATCTCAATCAGCCGGATTTGACGGCTGAGCGTTTTATCCCGAGCCCATTCGGGCAAGAACAAATTCTCTTTAAGACAGGGGATCTGGGCCGCTATCTTCCCGATGGCAACATTGAGTATCTGGGTCGCAGCGACCATCAGGTGAAGGTCCGCGGGTTTCGCATTGAGCTGGGAGAGATTGAGTCCCAGATCAAAGCATTGGAGGCCGTTAGCAACTGTGTGGTGGTGCTGCGCGAGGATCGGCCTGCGGACCAGCGGCTGACAGCGTATTACGTTTGCAAAGATGGTCAAGTCCTATCGCAATCCGAATTACGGCTGCAATTGCAGGCCAAACTGCCGGAATACATGGTGCCGCAGTATTTTGTAGAGCTGTCATCGATTCCGCTGACGCCCAACGGCAAGGTGGATCGCCAGGCCTTGCCGAAGCCGCAGGCGACTGATGCATCGGAACAAGGCTATGTAGCGCCGCGTACTGAGACCGAGCAGAAGATTGCTGCAGTTTGGCAGGAGGTGTTGAGTACGGAGAGGGTGGGCGTCAACGACGATTTTTTTGAGTTGGGCGGGCACTCACTGTTGGCCACCCAGGTAATGTCGCGGATCAATAAACTGTTTAACATCCAACTGCAGTTGCGCAGGCTATTTGAGGCCAAGACCATCGGAGCTTTGGCCGAAGTCATCGATATATCCCTCTGGAATGCAGAGGGTTTGCAAAGGCCTGGCATCGCAGGAACTGAAGGACGAGAGGTAATCGAATTATAAAGGAGAAATTGCACGATACGGACGATAAGTCAAATCAGCAATCGTTTTTTGCGTGAACACGTGCGGTTTATCTGTTTTGAGGCAATGACACCGGATTATGACAGAAAAACATCAAAATATTAGTGAGCTGTTATCTCGCCTGAGAAATCTCGGAATCAGATTGCAGGCTGATAAAGATAAATTGAGGGTAGACGCTCCGGTAGGGGTTCTATCTTCTTCACTGCGTGAAGAGCTTTCTCGGCATAAATCCGAGATTCTAGAGTATTTTGAAAACGGTGAATTCCTGCGGCCTAACGAATTAAGCTCGATTCCTTTTCTGTCCCGCGACGGAGGGCTTGAGGTCTCCTTTTCCCAGGAGCGTCTTTGGTTTTTATCCCAGTTGGAGTCTGGCAACGAAGCTTATCACATCAACAGCGGTATTCGGTTGCAGGGGCGTCTTGTGGTGGAGATTTTGGAGCGAAGCCTGACAGAGATCATTCGTCGCCATGAGGCTTTGCGAACGACCTTTGAGGAGATCGACGGCAAGCCGGTTCAGGTAGTATCGCCGGAGGCGGCGTTTAATCTTCCAGTGCTGGGTTTGGAGGCGCTGCCGGAGGCGGATCGTGCGGCCAGATTACAGCAGATAATTGCCGATGAAGCTCGTCGACCCTTTGATCTATCTGCAGGCCCCTTGTTTAGGGCTGTATTGGTGCGATTGGGCCAGGAGGAGCACGTCCTGGTACTGGTGATGCACCATATCATAACAGACGGCTGGTCGTTAGGGATATTCACACGGGAGCTGGAGTCATTGTACAGTGCCTTTTGCGAAGGGCGTCCATCGCCGCTGGCGGATTTACCGGTGCAGTATGCGGATTATGCGGCCTGGCAGCGGGAGCGATTACAGGGGGAGGTTTTAGACACCCAGGTTAAGTACTGGAAACAAAAATTAGGTGAAGATCTGCCGATTCTCCAGTTGCCCACCGACCGGCCGCGGCCGACGGTTCAGACCCACCACGGGGCGCGACATGGATTTGATTTGCCCCGGGGGCTTTCAGAGAGGATCGAAGATCTGAGCCGTCAGCAGGGGGTGACGCTGTATATGCTGCTGCTGACGGCTTTTAAAGTATTGCTTTACCGCTATACGGGGCAGTCGGATTTTGGGGTGGGCTCGCCGATCGCCAACCGCACGCAGCCGGAGTTGGAGGGTCTGATCGGTTTTTTTGTAAACACGCTGGTGTTGCGAACGGATATGTCGGGGGACCCCGGTTTTATTGAGCTGTTGAGCCGGGTGCGAGAGACGTCGCTGGGTGCCTTCGATCACCAGGAGTTGCCGTTTGAGAAGCTGGTGGAAATTGTCAACCCCGCACGTGAGATGAGTTATTCGCCGCTGTTTCAGGTGATGTTTGTTTTGCAGAACATGCCGGGTGCAGGGGTGCAGCTGCCGGGTCTAAGGCTGTCCTCGGTGGCCATTGATAGCGGGGCCTCGATGTTTGATTTGACGCTATTCATGCGGGAGCGGGACCAGGGGCTATCCGGGAGTGTTGAGTACAACACCGATTTATTTGATGCCGAGCGCATTGAGCGGATGGTCGGACATTTTCAAACGTTGCTCGCAGGCATTGTCGCCGATCCTGCACGTCGTCTATCAGAATTGCCTGTTTTGACTGAAGCCGAGCGTCAGCAGTTGCTGGTGGAGTGGAATGATACGCTCGTTGAGTATCCCCGGGACAAGTGTATCCACGAGTTGTTCGAAAAACAGGCGGAACGTACACCGGATGCGATCGCTGTGGCTGATAAAAACGAACAAACAACCTATCAGGAGCTGAATACGCGGGCAAACCAGCTGGCACATTATCTCAAAGAGCTTGGTGTCAGACCCCAGGTGGTTGTAGCCCTTTGTATAAAACGATCTGTTGAGATGGTGATCGGTATAATGGGTATTCTTAAGGCGGGAGGGATTTATTTGCCATTAGACCCTTCATATCCCGAGGAGCGGCTGTCATATATGCTTGAGAATAGTTGCGCGCAGATACTGTTGACTGATAAAAATGCAGAGCCGGTTGTACCAAAGAGCAAAGCACAAATTCTTTATTTAGACTCAGATGATTGGATCTTTGCCCAACACAGATCTGAGGATCCAGTCAGCTGCGCGCAAGCTGAGACGCCGGCTTATCTAATTTATACGTCCGGATCCACAGGTAGGCCCAAGGGTGTCATTGGTCTGCAGCGAGGTCTTCTCAATCGCTTCAATTGGATGTGGAAGACCTACCCTTTTGAGGCTGGAGAGGTATGCTGTCAGAAGACCTCCATAAGCTTTGTGGATTCCATTTGGGAGATTCTCGGACCTCTGCTTCAGGGTATAAAGACAGTCATAATTTCCGATGAAGTTGTAAAAGAACCAAGACTATTTATTAAATATTTAGCGGATGAAGAGATTACACGTGTCATAACGGTTCCGTCATATTTGCGCGTAATATTAGATACCTATCCTGATTTGCAAGAAAGACTTCCTAAACTAAAATTATGGATATCTAGTGGAGAAGCTCTTTCCAAAGAGCTATATCAGCGATTTCGTGAAAAATTGCCTCAAAGCTTGCTTTTAAATTTATACGGCTCTTCTGAAGTATCCGCTGATGTTACCTGGTACGATACAGATTCGACGAACCGCGAACGCCCCAGCGTTCCTATTGGCCGACCCATCGCCAACACCCAAGTCTATATTTTAGATCCCTATCTGCAGCCCGTTCCAATCGGTGTGTCCGGCGAGTTGCATATCGGCGGTGAAAACTTAGCTGCTGGTTACCTCAACCACAGCGAATTGACTGAGAATGCATTTATCCCTGATCCTTTTAACGATAAACCCAACTCTCGGCTTTTCAAAACCGGTGACAAAGGCCGTTGGCTACCGGATGGAAATATTGAATTTATTAGACGAGTCGATCATCAGGTCAAGATTCGCGGTTTTCGAATCGAGCCAGGAGAGGTTGAGGCGGTTTTGAACAAATACCCGGACGTGAAAGAGAGCATAGTCTTAGCCCGAGAGGATAGGCCGAACGACAAGCGACTAGTAGCCTATATAGTATTGAGGCGGAAGCCAGCGGCGGCAACCCGCGAACTAAATCGTTTTCTAAAGCAGAATTTACCAGACTACATGTTGCCTTCAGCATTTGTATTTCTGGACGCACTTCCGTTGACTCCAAGTGGCAAAGTGGACCGGAAAGCGTTGCCTGCTCCAGATCAGAACCGCAGCCAGCCGGTTGAAACTCTTGTTGCTCCGCGTGATGAGTTAGAACTGCAGCTCACCAAAACATGGGAAAAGGTTTTAGGTGTCCAGCCCATTGGTGTGAGTGACAACTTTTTTGAACTGGGGGGACATTCGTTGCTTGCCGTACGACTTTTTGTGCAGATCGAAAAGATACTTGGCAAAAATCTGCCCTTATCAACCCTGTTCCAAGAACCGACAGTTGAGCAAATAGCTATTATTTTGCGCGAACAAGGATGGTCAGCACCTTCATTCTCACTGGATGCGATTGAAAACGGAGATGCCGGTTTTGCAAATGTAAGCCATAAAATAACCAAGCACATTCCTGCAAAATGCCGTCCTTATCTTAAACAACAATATCTCAAGGTTAAACAGCATCCGGGCTACCTCTATTTTAGACGGCAATATATTAAAGCTAAAAGCAGCTTCACTAAGCGATTTTTATCCTACCGACCTTCCCAGCTAGAAGAAAAATTGCGAGAAATTGGCCTTACAGAAGCTGACACTGTTTATATGCACAGTGCCTTTAATGCAGTTAATGGTTTCTCAGGCGGGCCTCAGCAGATAATTGATTGCATTTTAAATGTTATTGGCGGCGCTGGAAACCTGCTAATGGTGTCAATGGCGTATACAGGATTTACCGATGACTATCTAAAAGAGAATAAGACCTTTGATGTAATCAAAACGGAATCATCTATGGGGATCATAACTGAGATCTTTCGAAGAACAAAAGGTGTGGTAAGGAGCTTAAACGCTGCGCATCCCATATTAGCATTTGGTCCGAACGCGAATTGGATCATTTCAGATCATGATAGGACAAGGTATTCTTGCGGTAAAGGCTCTCCCTTTGAAAAAATATTGAAACTCGACGCCAAGGCACTCTTTTTTGATGTGCCTTTTTGGACAATGACATTTTTCCATTATTTGGAAGACAAGTTCAAGGACCGCTCACCGGTTAAGTTGTATGATGATGAACCTTTAGAAAGCACGGTGATCGATTCAAAAGGCAATGAAATCCGTGTTAAAACCTATGTATTTAGCAAAGAGGCCCGAGAGACTCGCAGCGCTCGGCATATAGAGCGTAAGTTAAAAAAGAATAATTTATTGAAGACTGATACAATTGGCAATACCAAACTTACATTAGTTAACCTAAGAGACGTTGTCGGAGTTGCGCAAGAATTAGTAAATGCTGGGATACACTTTTATAAATAGTGAATACTAACGGATGATACACGGTCCAACAACAGGTCGGCAAAATATGTCTATGATAAATAAAACATTCAGATGGGAAACTCCAACCGATAATTTCAAATTAGCATGTAATGAAATTCATATATAGCGTGTTTCTTTGAACAATGCAGACCTTTTTCAACAACATCTAAAATCTATCCTTTCAATTGACGAAAAATACCGAACTAAAAAGTATCATTTTTTAGCAGATCGCAATCACTTTTTGGTTACCCGGGGAGCATTAAGATTTATCCTTGGACGCTATCTTAGAATGAGAGGTTTGAAAAACTCGCTATATTTCTGATTTTATTATTTTCAAAAATTTTTCAAAAAAGGAGAAGCAAAACTTACAGCAAATTATAGATGAAAACCATTAAAAACCTGGCAACAGGCTGCATATCAGCCCCGCAAGCGGCTCAATTTGAGGTGATCCGCCCGGTTTTTAACTACCGGACGCACCTCACCACCCTATACGGTAGCCACCGGCAAGATTTTTAGGCCCCTTGCAATATTATATGCTGCTTGTCGATACCAGCCATCGAATTTGTTTTTAGTAATGTCAGTAAACCTGGCTCGTTTGGCGCCATCGTGAAGATGGCTGATTCCGAAGTACTGTTCAACGATATATCGAACCTTGGAGATTTGCTTGTTTCGGTTTATTTCATAATCGGTCAATTTAGCAGTGGTTGAATCTTTTCTCATAATACCGTCAGCAATTTTGTTAAGAGCCAGGAAGTCCCGGTTGGGTTTGCCGGCATATCCTTTGTCCGAATATACTTTTTCGATCTTTTGTTTGGTATGATGGCTATAGACAGTACAATATGGAAGATAATTGGTATCGTTGACCGAAGCCGGGGTCATGGTAGTGGCCAGAACAAATCCGTGATTGGTATCAACCGCAGCATGTTCTTTAAGCCCATAGTGAGGGATGTCTTTTTGAACAACCCAGTCAGAGTGCAAGTCCCGATGGAATTTAAGCGGATTGCCGTTTTTATCAAGTTTGCCTTCAGGCGTATTATGTTTATCTCTGGCTTGCTTGATTTTATCATTGCTGATCGGTCGACTGGCGGATTTAACGAGTCTGGCATCAACGGCGATGCCTTCATTGATGGTGAGGCCTTGGGATTCAAATTGACGAAGGATTTCGGAATTTATCTGATTCATGGCTTCTTTAGAAAGTCTTGCTCTAAAACGGGAGAATGTTGAGTGATCAGGCGAAGGTTTACTGAAGGAGAGGCCCAGGAATTTTTTAAAAGACAATCGATCGTTGATTTGATTCTCCAGTTCGGGATCGGAATCGATGTGGAACCACTTTTGGAGTAACAAGGATTTATAGAGTAATAGAGGCGGATAGGCGTCAGCGCCTTCGCTGGAAGTTCCCACGGTATAATGGCTCAGTAAAATAGCATTGACCCGGTCCCAAACGATTGATTGGTTGAGTTTTTCCATATTTTTGAGGCTGCGATTATGTTTCATAGAGCTGGCGAGTGCAAAATCGGCGAATCCCAAATTTTGTTTCATCTTTTTGTAGGCCATACAATCCTCCCGATGGTTGAATTTACTGGGTTTATGACACAAAAAGATACTAAAATCAAGTAAAAACAGATAATTATCCAATGTTTTGGCGATTTTTTTTAATGATAATATAGAGGAAAAGCGTAACCGTTAAGTGGTTTTCTGGAGGTTATGCAAAGGTCTCAATTACTTAGCGTGGCCCGACCCCGGCCTCTCCGACCCCGGCCTCTCAAACCCGGCCTCCAGCCCGGCCTCCAGCGGCCTCCAACCCGATTCCGAGGCGAATTGCCGAAGAAGCTGGCGTGCCGCGTCATTTGTTCGGCCAAAAAAAAGGATTTATTGCAAATTTATATTTTTGGCCAATCAATCCCGGATTACGAAAAAGGTTTTTCGGACACATGAGAAAGGTTAAAAACATCTCCCCCATTGTAATTTACTTAGAATATTTACTCCAATTTATTTTCAAAGTGCCTTTGTTTAATATTTTACAAGTCAGAATGAGATCAAAATCAAAGGAAAGAATTTACTTTTTGATCAAAAAGAATATTGATATTTACTACTCAATGGTACATTGGGCAATAAGTGAGTTGACTAGAAAATTTTCGAAAATTATTAAATAATCTTCAATTTATAATGATTCGCTAAAAGCATCCATTATCAACAATTAAATTATGTTTTCAAGTTTGCAAACATCTCCAGAGGCCGCAGGTTCGAATCCTGCCGGGTTCACCAAAAATATCAAGGGGTTATGTATAATGATATGATTCTGTTTTGCTCAATATATAGCTTTATGTTGTGATTTTGATATTCAGATACAGAGTTGAGGGAAAAAACGCATAAATTAATAGGCAAGATTATAAAATAATATCCCAATGTATTCGCGCAAAACCGTTGATACACGATTCAAATTACCAGCTGACGGTAAAACACTTTGCCAACGATAAATGCGAAATTTATCGGTCTTAAAACTAGCCGGAAAAGGGATAGCAGTCATTCCGACTTTTTTAAAAGCGATCATAGAACGTTTTAAGTGATAAGCTGATGTTAATAAAATTGGTTTTTTAAAACCAAATTCCTTGCAAATTTCTTTAGAATATCTTGCATTTTCGATGGTGTTTCTGCTTCTATCTTCGATAATTATCTTACTGTCTTCGGTCCCCAAATCGATAAGAAATCGTCTTACTATATATGCTTCAGCAGTTCTATTTTTATCGTCCCATCCTGCTGAAACAATAATGGGGACGTTTAATTTTTTTTGAAGCCTTACTGCAGTTACAACTCTGGAAAGCATAATACCTGATAGAACTCCTGTACCCGTAAGATCAGGAACTTTGTCAATAGATCCTCCACCTAGAAGAATAATTGAATCGCCTTTAGGATTATCAGGAATTTGAAATTCTGATTCAAGGCTATTCATCATTTTATCCGAAACCGGAGCTATAGAGATCAACCATAGAAGAAAACCGACTGCTAAATTAAAAATGCCGGATTTCCGATATCCTCGATAAACTAAAAAAAGGCCGGACCAGGTGAGAAGAATAATAAATAGGCCGGGCGGTAAAATAAAATGAATTATTAATTCTTTTAAGGTGTTCATGATTGCCGCTGGAATTTATTTTTGGGTAGCTTCTAATCTTTTAGTATACTAAATTTGTTAACGACTTAAAACGTTAATTTTAAGTAGACCAAATTGTAAAGCCTCAATTTTTCAAACATTTCTGGATTCACCAGATCCGGCAAAGGATCAGCCCGGCTGTCGGGATTATCTTTTGCATGAAAACGAGCTGCTGCATGCGTTTTTATCCTTAAAGATCTCACTCTATAAAGAATCTGAAGAAAAAAAGAATGATGAAGCCGCTTATCTGGCAACTCTGGTTGGCATCAAAATAGGTTAAATCGTGTGCTAGAATTTTTTCTCAAGGATGTGATGAGAAACAACAACTATAGCGGTTGTCATAAGTATGTTCCGTTTGCCAGATTTCCTAACAAGCGCAATGGTGGTGTGTAACGGTTTGAAATTATTACAAAAGAAGACAACCGCTATATTATTATTTTTATTGAAAAAAATCTAAACTTTTAGAGTCTTAGTTGTGAATTCTTTGCATTTTATGAAAAAACTTTTTTATCACGAAAGCACGAAAAGAAGAAAACACGAAAGAAAAGAAAAATTTCGTGCTTTCCAAGTTTCGTGTTTTCGTGATTAATCATTTTGGGTTCCCCGATAAAACGGGATTTACGCTTCGCTCCAACCGGCTTGTCCGGGTTAGGGAACAATGTGCCCAATTTCAGTCAATGGCACAGCCTTTACTCATTCTCCATCCGGAAAACGCGAGCATCGAAGAACTCAAGCAAGTTTCTCCGGTGGGCTTTGCTTATTTTTGTCTCCTTTTGTGAAAAGAGTTCACACTATGTTCACACCCAAATCTAAAGGAGACAATCATGGCTATTAATCTAATCTGTCCTGAATGTAAATCTAATTTATCCCTACGTGGAAGAATCTGCAAGAATTGTGGATACCATTTTTTAGCAATGGTAAAAAATACAGAGTCGTTGTGAAGGATCAAAACGGGAGGCGTATTTCAAAGGTACTTAACTCGGTAGTTATAGCTAAGAAATTGGAACGCAAACTAAAAATGATTGATCATATCGGTTGCGGTGGTAAATTAACGCGGGACAAGACAGAATAGTCAAAACATTTTCGTGGTGAGGTTTACCCGATTCACATCCTATTCTGGATTACATCGGGCTTATCCGGGAGGGCAAGATTACCTGAAGATGATTAAGAATTCATCTGAGCAACGGTTCTGAAAAGGTTGAGCAGTATCTGTTTGGAATTTATGCACCCGGTCTTCTCAGTTTTCGGAGAACCTATGGCGGGTGCCGGGGAATTCCGTTTCAATATTCGATTTTGCCAACGCGTTCGGGTTAGGTCGAGTGCAAGGGTTGTTTCTAATTTTCATTTATCTACTACCTTTCCATTACAATTCCTCAATGGTGTTTTGTATCCATTGAAGAAGACGTTCTCGTAACTCCTCATCGATTTTCAGCAAGCTGATCCGTTCTATTAGGATTTTTGCAACAATCATCCCCTCGATTAATAAAGTGCGCACGAAATTTCTATCTTTTTCTCTATAGGCCGCAAGCTTGCTAGCCGCAAGATCATGTACTTCCACACACCAACCGATTTTACCTCTGGTTGATATTTTCATCAACTACTGGTTTAGCCCTGCGCTCCCATCCTTGTGGAAGAGCTGAGCCATCTATTAGCAAGCCATGCACATAGAAATCGTGAGTTTTATAAAACTGGGACATCTCCCCTAAAGCACCATCGACAAGGTCCGCCTTATCGGGTCGATTTTTCGGTTGCATATCCACCTCGATAGATGCGCGAAGGTCTTCTGGTGCATCCGGAAACTCTCCAAGGATTGCTTGAGACCCGAATACCCATACCTCGGAATCCTCAGCGACATCGCATGCTGCCCTAATTGCGTGTTCAAGCTGATCGCGTGTCACCCGTCTCCTCCAAGTTTGTTAAGCAACCGGTTTCGTTCGTCGGGACTCAGAATAGCGAAAAGGGGATTGCTCTGACGTAAACGATTAGCTCGTTCACAGGTTGATGTTAAAAATCGTGATAAGCGTCTAATAGAATATGATTCCAAGATATCCCGCCATTCTTCAATATCTTTAGTCGCAGATCCATGATCTTTCTTTAACATGCGTTGGACGTGTTCCTTTGCTCGTCGTACGAGGGAAGTATCATGTTCAATAGCTTCAGCTAATTTACGTGACAACTCCAGCATGTGTTGATCCTTTTCCTTATGAGTCGAAGGCTTTGCATGCATTTCTCGACTATATTTATCGGGGAATGGCATAATTCCGAATAGAAGCGTAACCTCATCAGCATTGAGATTGGGAACATCAGCTTTCGTATAGCCATTTACTTCAATAGTTAGATCAAAGTTTCGTTCTACCTGGTTGAGCTGTGTCCGCAGCCGATGAATGAAGTTGGCCAAACGCTTCGTTTCATGCAGGACACCTATCACCAGCGGATCTCCATATTCATTGGGCAATTCTTGAATCCATGCTGAGTGCGGATAAGGTACCGGTTTCTCAAGTTCCTTTTTGATAGAGCTGAGAAGCGCTTCGTACCGATTCTTTTCAGCTTGAAAAAGCTTCAACAAGGCCTTAAGCAGTTTATCAGAACGATTAAGTTCATACTGATGCCTTCGACCCCCGCCAACGCGAAGGACGAAGCCTGATTGGAGGAGTCGCTTTAATGCCTTACGTGTTCCGCGAGTGGTCAGTCCAGCGTGCGCAGCGATATCTGACGCGGTGAGGGGTTCGTCAGTCTCGTTTGCCAAAACTCTTAGTAGGCGCACGTGTGCCGCGGTGCCCAAAAGTTCATTAAGGGGATTTCGTAAAGGATTCTGTTCAGAGGCGACTGGTCGCATAGTCAGGCGTACTCCTTAAAAATTACTGATTGTTTAATTCATAGAGAATTATAGTTCCGTTTTAGGAACTATAGTTCCTTTATGGGAATTATAGTTCCTCTTTAGGAACTATAGTTCCTCAAAAGAAAAATAACAACATTCATGCAATAACGCAA
>PVMK01121963.1_pt1 | contig 13202 bp, 12 predicted proteins | sample 1853481 | NCBI WGS metagenome assembly PVMK01 (sample SAMN08533507, study PRJNA380276) | Marine sediment metagenome, whole genome shotgun sequencing project.
TACGCTATAACTTGAGCCGAGGGGCCGGTTCGGATCAGTAAGCTGCCATTCCCCAAGCGTGATTTTAAGGGAAATGAAATGGCGGTATCGGCCAACAGCGGACCTTCTCGATCCAGTCCAAACACTAAAACCAAGCCCAAATCTTCTTGCACTGATGCACTCCATTGCACAGGATTCAGCAGGGGTGTGTTACCCTTGGATGGGAGGGCGATCACGCATGTCGTTATACAACGAACTCAAACGCCGTAACGTATTTCGTGTTGCCATAGCCTACCTGGCTGGGGCATGGCTGCTGATCGAAGTGGCCGGCACACTGTTTCCGGCGTTTGGAGTACCGGATTGGGGTGTCCGCTTTGTGGTGATCATATTCTTGCTTGGATTCCTGCCGGCGCTGATTATCTCCTGGGCTTACGAAATGACCCCCGAGGGCCTGAAGCGTGAAAAGGACGTCGTGCGTGACGCGTCCATTACCCACGTCACTGCCAAGCGTCTGGACTGGATCACAATTGGGTTGATCGCAGCAGCACTAGTGTTCCTCATGGCTGACCGATTCTGGATGAGTCCCAGGCATCCTGAGCAGTCAGTGACCTCCGAAGAAGTCGCAACTGACAATATGCAGGCTTCCGAACCTGAAACCATTGAATCCCACTACCCACCCAATTCCATCGCCGTGTTGCCCTTTGTCAACATGAGCGATGATGCAGCAAACGAGTATTTCTCCGACGGCATTTCCGAGGAGTTGCTCAACCTGTTGGCCAAAATCCCGGAGTTGCGGGTAATCGCCCGTACTTCATCGTTTGCGTACAAGGGCAAAGATGTAAAAATCGCCGACGTGGCAGATGAGCTTAACGTGGGTCATATCCTGGAGGGTTCAGTGCGCAAGGCTGGCAACCAGGTGCGCGTCACTGCCCAGTTGATTCGTACCAGTGACAGTTCCCACCTTTGGTCGGAAACATTTGATCGCACCCTGGATAATATATTTACCATCCAGGATGAAATTGCCAGTACAGTGGTGAAGCAGTTGAAAGTCACACTGCTGGGTTTGGCGCCCACGTCCGAGGAAACCGACCCGGAAGCTTATGCACTGTTTCTACAGGCCCGCTACCTAGCCCGTCAGGACTCACTTGACGCCTACGATCAATCCATAGCGCTCTTTGAACAGGTGCTGGATATTACCCCAGATTCCGCTGCGGCCTGGAACGGCTTGGCGTCGAACTACCGGGAACAAACTCGTGGCGGCAACCGCCCCTATGATGAAGGTTACCAGTTGGTCCGCGAGGCGGCCAACCATGCACTGGCAATCGACTCGGCATATGCGCCGGCCTATGCCAATCTCGGCTGGTCGGCCATGGACTTTGACGGTGATCTCGCATCCGCGGCACGGTTTTTTGAACGTGCGCTGGAACTCGAGCCAGCTAACCTCTCCATTATCGCCGATGCCGCCATCCTGGCCCGGAATCTCGGTCGCTTAGATACGGCCATCTCACTATTGGAATATGCCTTGACCCGAGACCCACTCAACCCCACCGACCATGGCCGACTGGGGATTGTCTACTATTTTGCTGGACACCTGGATGCAGCCATATCCTCCAGCCGTACCGCTTTGATGCTGAGCCCAAGACTTGTCCGCGCCAACTACCAGATTTGCGAGGCTTTGCTGCAAAAAGGGGAACTGGAGACAGCGCTCGAGGTGATACAACAGGAGCCGCAACTAGGCTACCGTCGAATAGGATTGGCCCTGGTCCACCACGCCCTGGGGCAAACGGCGGAATCCGATGCTGCTCTGGCCGAACTTGAGGAGAAGTCTGAGCGGTCGGCAGCTTATAACATCGCCTACATCTATGCCTTCCGTGGAGAGACTGATCGTGCCTTCGTATGGCTGAACAAGGCGGTTCAGTATAAAGATGCCGGTTTGCCTCACGTCATGATTAACCCATTATTCGCCTCTATTCATGACAATCCCCGCTGGCTGCCGTTCCTGGAGAGCATCGGCAAATCACCAGCACAATTAGATGCCATAGAACTTAATGTGACGCTGCCCGAATAGGCACTGTTGGAGGTATCAAACTCTCCAAAGTTTAGAGTCTGCTCATGGCCGATAGCACTATGTCGCATTGCTAAAAATCACACCCGGTGAACAACTGCTTACTGGCAGACACCGGAACCTCGATAGTCATTACGACGAATAGGCACTTTCGGCCAGGAGCCGACATTAACGTGCCCGATTTTTGAGGATAGAAAATTCGTCAGGCGGCGGAGTGTAATCGCCATTCATGGAAAGGTATTGCACTTGCCGGAAATATCTGACTTAGTGATCACGCTGGAAATAATGTTGAAACAGGCTCTGGCTGTTGCTTCTGGAGCCGGGTGAGGCCAACTGACATTGCGTTCAATAGCAGGATCGCTGGCGGTGTCGATGTATTTGCAACCACCTGGATCAAAATCAAACCAATCGACACGGGCCTGGGCGACTATCGTGTAGTTCTGATCCCGGACGATTATTTCCGCATTGCATTCAACAGAGTAATCCTCGGCACTACAGTCGCTAATGCCCTCTTCCTCGGTCAGATGTACTCCACTCAGAAAGATCGATTCGACTTCCTCGTAGTTAAAACAGGGGCAGGTTTCACTTACGTCCTGGGCACGTGACTCCAAGTTGATCAAGCTCATCAGAACCATCGCAGACATGGCTGGAAACATCAACAGCTTGTGAAGCGATTTGCGTTCAGCTAGAACCATGCCATGAGTATAGATTGAATCTGGATTCTGAGCAGCTATTCAGTATATTGGTCGAAGACTGCTATACCTGGCCGACTCCAGTTATTTGTCTCGAAGGAAAACAGGCCTGGTGAACAACCGCTATCAGTGCCGAAAACCGGCCCCACAACTACAGTCATGGCGTATAGCCGAGATCGGCCAACTGCGCTGGTCGTATGCGGTTCGCTGTATTGCTCAGTCCTTCATATTTAGGAAAAGCAATACGAATGCAGTTGAGCCCATATATATGAATGATCCCGACCACGAGCCATTACCTATTTGGGTTTGCCACATCTGAAAAATGACCCCGCCGACGTCGAGAAACAGTCCAAAAAAGGTGACCATTATGACGCCGCAGCCAAGGATACCAAAGGTTTTCGCGGCATTGAATTCGTCTGCAGGGGCATTGCGATTGTTAAATAGGTCCCAGGTTCCTTTGAGACTCAGAAACCCGCCTCCAAACTCACCGATGAGGATTGCCCCTAGCGCCATCCAAATGAGAAATGGGCTGGTCAATGCCGGAAACGAGGAATTTGGGTAAGCAACATGATCCGCATTGCTAGTAACATAGGCCACCAAGGCGTAGGCCTGGTCGAGATTGGCGAAGTTTTGGATTCCGATGAGCAACACCTGGAAGGACACGCAAAGCAACAGAACCATCTTCAAATAGCGGATAGCCATGGGAAACTCCTCTGTTATTGTGAATCGGTTTCAACTGTACCACAGCCTACGCGTAGTCGAAGAAATCCGCCATTATACTGTGCTGCGTGAAGTCTTCAGTCGTTTTGACCACCCTCCGTGCGGCCTTATGAATGGAGTCTTCCAATGTCTGCTGTTGGCCGACCCCAGCAGTTCATACCGTTGAAACCAGCGCCTAATGAACAACCGCTTTGTGGTGCAGAGCGGCGATTTATGAACGCATCAATAATGAGACTCCTTTCACAACACAAGGAGTTTACTCATGGCATATTCATTACTTTCTAAAGTTAATAGCGAGCCTTGGAATAAAGGCAGGATAATCGGCCAAAAGTTACCGCTTAAGTTGAAAGAAATTTGGGCTATTCGCATCCGTCTTCAGCTCGCCGGTGAAATTCGTGATCTCGCATTATTTAATCTGGCAATCGACAGCAAATTGCGAGCATGTGATCTGGTTGCGCTTCGGGTATGTGACGTCACTCAAGGTTGCGCGGTGCTTCAGCGCGCAATTGTGATGCAAAAGAAAACAAAACGCCCAGTCCAATTTGAAATTACTGCTCAAACTCAGCTTGCGATCAGAAACCTGATCGAAAAATTTGGACTAATGCCAAACCATTTTCTTTTTCCAAGTCGAATGAGTTCATCACCTCACCTCTCGACCCGGCACTACGCCAAGATATTGAAAGGCTGGGTGGCAGATATAGGGCTGGATCCGTATGCATACGGGACGCACTCAATGCGGAGAACTAAGGTAACCTTGATCTATCGACGCACGAAGAACCTTCGAGCTGTCCAGTTACTGCTCGGTCACACCAAATTGGAAAGCACGGTACGATATTTGGGAATTGAGCTGGTAGACGCCCTGGAGATTGCAGAACAGACTGAAGCATAAAGCTCAGAAACGGAAGCGGTTCCTTTAGCCGCTTCCGACCTGATGAACTTGGAATTGATTACATATCGACTCTGTGAATGACTGAAGTCGGGCACAAAGCAGTTATAGGAAAGGCGCAAAATTCGATGCCGCTAATAACAGGACCCGGCCAACAGCTACCCTTGAATAGCCAGAAACCCCCAACCCCATTGGCTTATTTGCTCTGGAACTTTAATTCAGCGCTATCCAATCAATATTGCTATTCTTAAACACACAACTATTTTTTAGGTAAGAACATATGTCCGATCTTGAAAACAAACTTACCTTGGTCTCTGGCTCAACCAAAGGTATAGGAAGAGCCGTTGCTGAGGCATTCATTGATAAGAAATCGCGGGTAATAATACATGGCCGCAATCGTGCTGATGTTGAATCTGTCAGAGCATCAATTGGTGCGTTTGCGTGCGTTAATGGTGATCTGGGCACTGCTGAGGGCTGTAACAGCGTGATTGAACAGCTCACGACGTTGGGCCCGATAGATATATTGGTCAATAATGTGGGTATTTTTGGTGTTGAAGATTTCTTCGAAATTGATGATGAAGAATGGCTTAGATATTTCCAGGTTAACGTGATGAGTACGGTAAGGCTCTGCCGAGCGATTATGCCTTCAATGTTGAAGAATGATTACGGCAGAATTATCAATATATCTAGCGAAGCGGCAATAAAACCGTTGCCACAAATGATCCATTACTCCATGACAAAAACCTCCCTTGTTTCGCTTTCACGAGGACTGGCCGAACTAACCAAGGGTTCACGGGTAACCGTTAACTCCGTGCTACCCGGCCCTACCTGGACTGAAGGTGTAGAAAAGTATTTTGATGGTTTAGCAACCGAAGAAAGTAAGACACCTCAAGAATTAATCGACAATTATTTTGCCGAACATGAGCCAACTTCTCTGATTCAACGATTTGTTGATGTTAAAGAAGTTGCCCATGCTGTTCTGTTTTTAGCAATGAACGGCGGCGTGAATGGCAGTGCACAACGAGTTGAAGGCGGAATAGTGCGTTCAATTTAGCTGCCGATCAAACTAGTCTATTTTTCTTTCCTGAGTGACCGCTCATGGCCGATACCGCCAATTCAAAGTTCTCAAATTGTTGGCTATCAAATAGCCGCTCTACGCTATATAGCTGACGGTCATCCGGCAGTAACGCGTATAGGCACTTTCGGCCAACAGCGGTCGTTAAGTAACGCGGCTACTCGACCGGAACCACCGGGCTCATTGTACTCGGTCTACTTTTCACCGCCAGCACTCGTGCTATCCATGCCTTTGAGAAACTTGAACATATCACTGTCGGTAGACAGAATGATGGTCGTGTTGTCAGCGATAATGCTTTTATAGGCTTGCATGGTACGGGTGAATTCATAGAATTCCACTGCCTCGGGGCTCTGGTTGTAGGCATTTGCGTATATTTCAGTGGCTTTGGCATCGGCAACACCACGGATTTCTTCCACTTCACGATATGCTTCGGACTGGATCTTGTTCAACTCCCGCAGGCGATTACCCCGTATCCTGGCTGCTTCACCATTACCCTCGGACAGGAAACGTTCGGCGATTTGCCGGCGTTCGCTGATCATGCGGTCATAGATCTTGGGCCGTACGCTCTGATTGTAGTTGATGCGTTTGAAGCGGATGTCGAGCAATTCGATGCCGAACACCTTGACCTTCTCAGCAGCGGCTTTAAATATTTCCGCCTCAACCAGCTTGCGGCCTTTATGGATCGGTACCAGCGAGCCCATTTTCACTTCCTGTTGCGCGCCGGTCAACGTTTCGTCACGTAAAGGTATGCGATCTTTCGTTGTACGAATGATTTCAATCAACTCATGCTTAGCAACTGCGTTTCGCGTTTCACTGCCGAGGATGTCATCAAGCCGGGACTTCGCGCTGCGCTCGTCACGAAGACGCAGAAAGTACTGCAGCGGATCTACAATTCGCCAGCGAGCGAACAAATCGACTGAAATGTAGAGTTTGTCCTTGGTTGGCATATCGGAGGGATTTCCGTCCCATTCCAGTATGCGTTTATCGATGGGGTTGAGTTCCTGGATAAACGGGACCTTCAGTTTGAGTCCGGCTTCAGTTATCGGTTCACCTACCGGTTTGCCAAACTGGGTGATGATCATTTGTTGAACTTCACTAACGGTATATACCGCGTTTGCCAAACCAAAAACAACAAGGGCCAGGAACACCAGGCCGACAATCTTTTTGCCATTATTCATGGTTTTTCTCCCTTATGAGAATCTAGATTAAGCAATGGCAGAATGCCCTGTGACTGCTCGTCGATGATGATTTTGGAGCGGATGCCCGGTAATATTTCCTGCATGGTTTCTATGTAAATGCGGCGACGGGTGACTTCCGGGGCCTTGCTGTACTCTTCAAACAATGCGTTAAATCGACTGGCATCACCTTCTGCTTCGTTGATTCTCTTAAGCCGGTAGCCATCCGCTTCACGGATGCGTTGATCCTTCTCACCCTCGGCCAACGGGATCACCTTGTTGTAATCACGGCGGGCTTCGTTAATCAGTTTTTCCTTCTCCTGTTGAGCCTGGTTCACCTCGTTGAAGGATTCCTGCACCGGTCCTGGCGGGTTGACATTCTTTAACTGTACCTGGTCGATGCTGATGCCCATTTCATATTTTGTTGCAAGCGCCTGCATTTTCACCAAAGCCTCGTCTTCGATCTCCTGACGTCCGATAGTGATGACCTCATCCACGGTACGGTCGCCGACGACTTCGCGCATCACGGATTCTGAGACGTGACGTAGGGTGCCCCTGGGTTCACGCACCTCAAACAGGAATTTAACAGGATCGGCTACCCGGTATTGCACCACCCATTCCACCAATGCGGAATTCAGGTCACCGGTGACCATCACGGTTTCACGCGGTCCGTCAGTTGGTCTCTGGTATGGATCACCGGCGCCTGGCGTAGCAAATCCAAACTCCTGTTTTAGCTGTCGTTTTACCGGAACAATCGAAGCGAAATCAACGCCAAACGGTAACTTGAAGTGAAGGCCGGGAGGAACCTCCTTGAGGTATTTGCCAAATCTTTGAATCACCGCCACCGAATCACTGGGAACGGTGTAATAGGCCGACCAGGCTGTCAGCAACAGCAGAAAAACGATGATAATACCGCTGCGTCCGCGAACGCCGCCGCTCAGCATCATGTTTTTTAATCGTTGTTGGGCTTGCTGGATCATATCTTCCAGTTCGGAACCGGGCAGTGGGCCGTTACCCGGTCGGCGTGGCCGCCCGTTGTTGTTTTGCCATGACATCGAAATCACTTCCCTTGAGTTGGTTTCAAGGCCTTATTGTATACCCTTATCAAACTATTACTTTATGTGTCGACGACTTGGCATTAGGATTCTGACACCATAATCAATAAACTAGGCCAAACATGAAGAAATACGAACTGTTCGCCAGTGTTCTGGCAGTGATCTCTTTATCTGTGGAAGGTCCGGAAAGAAGTAACTGGTCCTAACCTATATTAGACAATTCTTAAAGTCTGCTATATCTGGCCGATTCCGCCAATTCAAGGTTTCCAAACCTTCGGTTATTGAATAACTGCTCTACGCCATATAGCTGACGGTCATCCGGCAGTATCGCGTATAGGCACTTTCGGCCACAAGCAGTCAGTCAGTAACCAATACCGGCGGTTAGAAGAAACGTGACCCACGCCAAGACGCGACCAAAGATTCGCCAAAAACAATGGGAACTTGACACCAAGGCCCGATTAGAGAAGCGGACTTTTTTGGTCTGACCCCATTTTTGTAACTTGAAATGCTGTGTGCGATTTGGCTAGTTGAACAACAGTTGATACTGATTGCCCAGGTCAAATTGCGCCTGTGTTGTTGCAGGTTCTGATTTTTTCAATTAACCCCTTCAGAATTTCCATATTTGTAAATGGATTCATGATGGTGGTTCTGAAATATACGTTGCCATCAATGACGGTTTGAACAATGTAATATTCGCCATCTCTGACTATTTTTTTCCGGATAGCTGCAACCTGTTTATTCGAATCTCCCTTGGGGTTTTTTAATCTGAAACACACAATATTGGATTCGGGTATGGCGCCCAACTCAAAATCATCTGATGTGTTTATGTAGGCCTCAAACTCACGGGCCAAATCATAGGTTTTGTCTACATATGATGAGAACAATTGGTTGCCATAGGTTTTGATCATCATATAAACCTTGAGACCCATGGCTTTCTTGGTACATTCAATAGTTCTTCCTGCACCGTCATACCAGGGAATTTCGCCATTTTTATCTAATAGATAAGAGGCTTTTTGCGCAAATGATTCGTAGGATTTATTCCCATCCTTGAACAAAACGGCTGTCGTGAGAGCAGGGGTGAGCATCATTTTATGGAAATCAATAACGATCGAATCTGCACGCTCAATACCCCGTGTTAAGTACTTGTATTTTTCAGACAAGATGGCCGCACCACCGTGAGCACCATCGATATGAAACCAGATATTGTTTGCCTGACAAAAATCAGCCATTTCGTCGTTATGATCATAGATTCCAGTGGAGGTCGAACAGGCGTTTCCAACCAGGGCCATTACTTTCTTGCCTTCATTATTTGCCTGGCGAAGCATGTCCGGTAATGCATCAACCCTGATTTTATGATTTCTGACAGGAAGTTTGATGACACCGCTTTCACCCAGGCCCATGATTTTTACGGAGCGATCTACACTGTAATGTGACTCTGATGAGACCATCACCGCCAGGTCACCCTGCACTCCACGGTCCCATACATCGTATTCTTTTACCGCTTGACGGGCAGCCAACAAGCCTGTCAGATTCCCTAAAGATCCTCCTGAAGTAATAATTCCATTGGCGTTTTCATCCCAGCCCAAAAATCCCAACAGCCACTCAATGACATTCCGCTCGATGGCTGTGCCTGCCGGACCCATGTCATATATTGCCAGGCTATTATTTGTAAATGCTGCCAGCAAATCTGATAGAGCCGCCATGGGCAATGGGGGTACTACTTGGTGCCCGATATATTTTGGGTGATGTAAATGGTTGGATTGATCCAGAAATTTCTTGAAAACAGACTGAATATTCCCATTGTCATCAAAAAAAGCCTTCCAGTCCTGGTGCTGTTCATTGGCATCGGCCCAGGGAAGTACGGGCATACTTTTGTGATCCAAACAATCCTGAAGGTAGTTTGCGATCATATCGACCAGTTCGTGCCCTTCTTTTCGGAATGTTGCCGGATCGTAGGCTTTTCTTAAGATGTCGTTCATTTGTTTATTTAAAAAGGGACCAGATACATTTAAACAGTTTTCTTATCTTTTGACACACAAGTTTTAAGAAAGTAGAGACATTCAGAGCCTGCCCGGTTATCGCGAAAACAAAAGGAAGCAAAGGCCACTACGAGGCGCTGGTTAAAAAACTGAAGAGGTAGGCGGAGTGTCCGCTTAATGGCCGATTCCGCCAATTCAAGGTTTCCAAATCTTCGGTCATCGAATAACTGCTCTACGGCATATAGCTGACGGTCGTCCTGCAGTATCGCCAATAGGAGCAAACGGCCAAAGCAGTCGGTCAGCCAATCTTTCGCCACACCTATGCAGTTTGATTGGGACGGAGGATCTCAAACGGGATGGCTTTTGGGAATGATCTTTAAAGAGTGTGAGGCCCAGAAAGCTTTGGGGTGAGTATTACGACCGTAGATAAAAAGCCCAGACACAGTCGCCTACAGGATGTAGGGATCTGAAGAACGCGATGGGTGTCGTATGTTTTGGTATGTTTTTTGGTCGTAACCGGAGTGCCGGCAACTTCTTTCCGACAGTGTCAGCCGTGATTACCGATTTCACTTTCAAGGTTCATTGCGCATTGAACAGGGTCAACCAGGACTTCACTATCCATTGGTTCCATCGCTCCGGCGAGGGTCATCATCATTATGCCAAGCACGAATATCGTTTTTCGAAGTTTTTCAGATAGAAAGCCTGCTAACATTATCTTGATTCCGTATTCTGTGTGCTTATTTAGACGCACGCTTAAGGGGTTTTGTTACAGCCATATTTCGTATCAAGGCTGTGATTGAACTATAGGCGATTTGCAAATCCAATATACCCGCATTGGGCTAGTGAGTTGTTTGGCTGAGACAAAACGATTTAAGATCCGGGTTTTTAGAGGCTCCAGACCAAGACAACAGCTTCGCTGACACCGATTCGCGCTCATTGCTTACATCACTTTAGTAGAAAAGCCCAAAAGTAAGATGCGGAAGACGCATGGGGAACACCCGAGGCAACCTGTTCAATCTGCCATAATCTCAAAAAAATTGCCACGCTGCGCTCGCAATGACGATGGTTTTATTAATTACTGGAGAATCTAATAATGTTACTCAGGCGCATATCTAAACATGTTACCGATCAAAACTGGTTTGCGGTGTTTGTTGATTTCCTCATTGTGGTAGTGGGTGTGTATATTGGTTTACAAGTACAACAATGGGCCTTAGAAAAAGAAAGGCAGAACAGTGAACGTCAATATTTGCATAGATTGCATGAAGAAGTTGAGCAATTAATTGAAACGCGAACCATTTATGATGAAACACGAACGCTTTTTTCTAAAACGCTTTTCGATGTATCCAATTTATTGAACAGTGAGGATCAAAATGCCTTATTAACAGATGATCAATGTCGTGTAATCACACATTCTGCCTTTACCACAATTCCGCCGACAGAGTTACCCAGTGTGACTGAGTTGATTTCATCGGGTCGCTTAGATCGGATTGCTACTTCGACGCTACGTAACAGCATCCTTGGCTATGTACAAGACGTCTCGCGCGTGCGTGACCTGATTGCTGCCCTCAGTGACGACAATATAAGTTTAGGTAGGGCCTACCCACAGCTCATAAAAACCCAACTGTTTCAAAGGGACTATATGCGGGATAGCGTTGATTTGTTGGCATCATGCGACATTAATGATTTGAGAAAAAGTGCAGCATTTATGAATGATTTCAATAACAACGCTTACACGTATATCGTTTACACAGAGCGTGGTGTTTTAAAAGTGAGTCAAAAATTGGCCGAACTTCATGTTGAGCTGGATAAAGCGCTTGGTATTAAACACCCACCTCAGGAAGCTGAATAATGTTACTTCGAAGCATTACCAAACACGTTACCGATCAAAACTGGTTTGCGGTGTTGTTAGATTTATGCATTGTTATTCTGGGCATCTTAATTGGTTTACAGATCAATGAATGGCGGCAGAACGTCGTGAATAAGCAAAAAGAACGGGCATACCTTGAGCGCATGCATGAAGATATTTTGTTCTCTGAGCAATTCGCCAATAATTCCATTGAACGGCGAGTTGATGGTTTAAATAAAGGCATGGCGTTGTTGAAGCAGTTACAAAGTGGCAGCGATGCCGTTGCTGGCGTGGTTGAAAATTGCTCTGTCCCATCACACACCAGCATCCAATTAAGCTTGCCTTCATTGACCAGTGTGAACGAGCTGTTGACCACAGGACAGGCGGGAGTGCTGAGTTCATCAGCCGTGCGAATTGCGGCTTTGGAATTACAGCAACGTGGGAATTTGTTAGCTCGGTTTCAAGACCAAGTTATTTATTCCATGAGTAATATGCGAGATGATTTTGCCGATGGCATTCGGTTGGAAACGTATTTTGATCACGATGATGAATTGAGGATAAAGGCCACTTGCGATTTCGATTTGTTGCGAAATAACAACCGCTTTCAAAATGCAATGGTGGATAATTTGGACATTGCTGATGCATTTATCAACGGTCACTTGATTCCATGGTCGCAACAAATTAATCGCTTGCATGAATTATTGGATGAGACCTTGGGCTTGTCGCATGAGGGTAATAAATAATGCTGCTTCGAAGAGTAACAGAACACGTCACCGATCAAAAAAGAATGCTTGCACCCAAAGGGCAGACCCACATTGCGATCGTCGCAATGACGGTGTTTTTACAGACCGTTTACAATGTTGAAATTTTTATTAAATTCATAAATTGGGGGGTCAGAGTAAAGGCCAGAGTAAATCCAAGATCGACCGCGCAAGAAGGTTAAGTGATGGGCCGCTACTGTTAAGGATTATCAGATGCCTGCCGGCGAGCAAGACCTTGCGGATTGCATCATCGCTTGGGGCAGGCGTCAGATAATACTCAGGGGAGGAAACCGCGGGGTCGAAGCCGATGTCGCCGGGTGGTTTCAACTAAGCTATGGGGATTCGAAGAGCAGTTATTCCGGTTGTTCGCCTCACGATGAAGATTAGGTGAGTCCGGTGTCCTGATTTGGCACGTTGGTTTGGCGAAGTACGGCAGTTCTAACATCCTCTGAGGGCTGCTGTTTGGCAAATTTCCTGGTTTTGGCATCAGGCCGACGCTGCCGGTACGCTGCCGACATTCAATGTAGCATGTGGATAATACATTGTTCATGAGTACACCGGTGGTGCTCTGGGTATCTGTTTTACGAAGGTCTCGATAATGATCATCGGCGCACCACAGGCCTGGCAGGTGTAGGTGGCGATCGGTAGATTATCCTCAACAGCATCTGTTGCTGGGACGGCATCGTCACTGCCATCGCTGAGGAGTTCACGCAGTCGTTGCACGTATTTGACCCGGGTGTGGTTGGCGAACAGGCCGTAGTGGCGAATGCGGTGGAAGCCTGTCGGCAGCACATGGATGAGAAAGCGCCGGATGAACTCGGGTGTGGCCAGGGTCATGGTCTTGTAACGATGACGCCGCTTGGCGCGATAGTCCTTCCACTTGAAGGTGACACCGCGTTCATCACAGGTAATGAGTCGGCTGTTGCTGATGGCGACCCGATGGGTGTAGCGCGACAGATAGGCGAGTAC
>PVMK01141417.1_pt1 | contig 13198 bp, 14 predicted proteins | sample 1853481 | NCBI WGS metagenome assembly PVMK01 (sample SAMN08533507, study PRJNA380276) | Marine sediment metagenome, whole genome shotgun sequencing project.
TTCTGGCCTCCGGCTCGTAGGGTAGCGCCTACGCCTCAGAGAGAATAATGCAATATTGGATTAATGGTCCTGCCACCAGCGGGGTTGACGATAAAATAAAAATGGTTAACATTCCTTTTGAAAACCAATATTCCATTGTTCCACCATTCCATTATTCCATTTCCGGGGCAAATTCAGAAGCTCCTAAAAACTCCTATATTCTCAGTAGGTTGTAGAAATTTCGAGATGCCTAATACCCATGATCGGCGACTTCCTCAGCTGTCAGCTTCTTTTTGTTCATGGCCCGCCAGACGTATGCAACATAGGCTATTACAAATGGGATGACGAGGGCCACATAGGTCATCACCGATAGCGTATACGGGCTCGACGACGCATTATAGATCGTGAGACTGGACTGAAGGTCAACCTTTGACGGGTAAAAGGCGGTATTGTTGAAAGCCGGCAGCATCAGCACGGTAAGGCCAACCAGGACGGTACCGAGCCCGCCGAACCAAATGCCTGCCGTACTATCGGACTTTGCCGTTTTCAACACGCCTAGGATGACCATCACCAGCCCGAGAAGCAAGAAGACGAGCAACCAGGGATTTGCCAGCAGGTTAGCCAAATATTTACGCGATACCATGGCAATTGTGCCCTGTTGATCAACAATGCCGAACCCTTTCATCAACAAAAGGCTAACAAGAAAATAAAGCAGAAACGGCAAAGATATGACGAAGTTTACAAACGCTGCCTTACGAATCCGGGTTTCCATATCCGGTACACCGGCATAGTCGATGTTGTTGATCAGGTACATGGCGCCCAGCGTACGGGCATTGAAGACCAAAAACAGGCCCAGAGACAGGTTAAACAAACTAAAAGCGGCTTCAAGCCCGCGCAGGGGATGGCGCCACGTTACAAAGTTATAAATGCTGAGCTCAAAATTTGAACCGGTGTAAAAGGTGCCGACAGCCACCCCGACCAGTAGGACACCCACGGACCCGTTAATAAATAAAAACAGTTCATAACCTTTTTCTCCCAGCAGATTGTTTGGTTTTTTACGGTACTCGTAGCTGACGGCCTGGATAATAAAAGAGAACAGGATTAACATCCAGACCCAGTAGGCACCGCCAAAACTTGTGGCGTAAAATTTTGGGAAAGCGGCGAAGAGCGATGCTCCGAACACGACCAGGGTCGAAAAAGTTATTTCCCACTTCCGTCCCAGGGAGTTGATGACCAGAGATTTTTCGATGTCTGTTTTTGCTACCTGCCATAGCAGGGTCTGGCCGCCCTGGACAAAGTTTAGGAATAGAAACAGGGCGCCGACAAGCGAGATGATTAGCCACCAGAGACGTTGCAGCGTTGCATAATCAAGATTTTCTATCATTTTAGTCTTCCTCCGGTCCGATGCTGATTTGTTTAGCCATAATCCGTATCTCGGCAAAAAGCAGAATGGCAAAAAGTACCAAAAACATAAAAAAAGTGGTCTGCACCGTACCGGTGGTCAGGTTCGTACGTGCCACTGTCACCGGCAGCAGCCCTTGTATAGCCCAGGGCTGCCGGCCGACTTCAGCCACGACCCAGCCGGCTTCATGGGCAATTAAGCTCAGAAAAAACATGCTGGTGCCCAGACCGAGCAGCCACTTTTTTTCCAGCAGCACATCCTTCATGGAAAAATAAAGATATGCCAGGCAGACCAGTGGAAATAGAGACCCAAGAGCCACCATGATGTGAAAGGCACTAAAGGAAAGCCCCACCGGCGGTACCGCCTCTTCGGGCTTGGTCAAAAACCCGTAGCCAAGGTGTGCCTTGTTTTGATTAAAAATGGTAAGTGCCTCGTCGGCTTCCGCCGCGTTTCCTTTTTTCTTTTCAGCTTTATAGGTATCGAGCGAGGCCAGGGCCAGCTTGCCCTTTTCCATTTTTTGGGCCGCACCCATGATGTTCTCCTTCTCGTTGCCGTACACCAGATCATTGATGCCGGGTACAAAAGAGCCAAAAGAGCGATTGGCCAGCAGGGAGAGCAGTTCGGGAATCCGGATTTCAAAGTTGAAGGCGTCCTGCTTGTCCCCGACTTTTTTAGCGAAATTGATCATGCCGACAGCGACAATACCGGCGCCGCGCTCACCATCGTAGAGCCCTTCAATGGCGGCCAGTTTCATGGGCTGCTTTTGGGCCACCTCATACGCGGCCTCGTCGCCGGTGAAAACGACAAATCCGGAAGACAGCAGACCAAAAAGCGCGGCCACGACGATGGAGCGTTTGGCCATTTGGATATGCCGACCCTTGAGCAGGTACCAGGACGAAATCGAAATAATAAAGAAAGATGCCAGCAGCATGGAAGAACTGGTGGTGTGGGTAAACTTGGATACCGCCACCGGGGAAAAGGCCACCTCAAAAAAATTCTGCATTTCGAACCGGGCAGTGTCAGGGTTAAAGGCCTGACCGACCGGATGCTGCATCCAGGCGTTGGCTACCAGGATCCATACGGCCGACAGGTTGGAGCCGATAGCGACCATCCAGGTGGAAAAAAGATGAAACCGTTTTGAAACGCGATCCCAGCCGAAAAACATGACGGCAAAAAAGGTGGTTTCCAGGAAAAAAGCAAAGAGTCCCTCGATGGCCAGCGGTGCACCAAAGATGTCACCCACCATCCAGGAGTAGTTGGACCAGTTGGTGCCGAACTGAAACTCAAGGATGATACCGGTGGCCACGCCAATGGCAAAATTGATGCCGAACAATTTCATCCAGAACCGGGTCAAACGCTTCCATTCCTGGCTGCCGGTTTTAACGTAGATGGAATGGTAAAAAGCGATGATCCAGGTGATACCGAGCGTGAGCGGCACAAATATCCAGTGATACATGGCCGTGAGCGCAAACTGCGCCCTGGCCCAGTTCACCATGGACAGGTCGAAATTTTCAATCATTTTTCCCTTCCTCCTTTGGCACGGTTGTATTTGGGACAAATTGCGTCATCTGTTCAATAACGTATGTCGCCCGTTGATTATCCGTTGAAAACTTCGTTTCTAAAAATCCTTGAAAAAAGAATAGTTTGAGTATGCCGAACATGATGATCAGCTTGATGATGATCAGTATCCATAATGTCCGGCCAAGCGTCATCCGGCGAAATCCACCCATATAGAACCGAAAGATCCTTGCAAATAGACCGGGTTGCTGCATGATGGACTGTTCCATATCTACTCCAGCACTCTTGGGATACCCCCAATATCACCGAGATCCAATTTGTTGTATCTGTATTTAGCACACCCGGCCGTCATGATAATGGTATCTGAAGGCAATGCTTGAGCAAACCGGGTGTAATACTCACGACTTTTCACCCGGCCGTCACATTAGGTCCGACCACTGACCATCACCCGGGCACCGCCTGGTGGAACGCCCCTCCGGGGTTTCCGCCCTACGTCCGGTTATCGTTCTTAGCGGCTTACAAATGGGAGGCCCCGGCTTTGCTGGGGGATGGATGGTTACCTGTGATCCGAATAGGGGGACAGGGCTCGCGTCATTAGGCCTACTGCTTGTCCTGGGCCTTTTCCTTTATACGCTCGACGGCGACCAGTACCGGGTCGTGGTCGGTCAGAAAGAAGGACCTGAACGTCTGCGCGAAGAAGGCGATCACGCAAAGCAGGGTGACGACCGCGAGGGCGGTCGTCACCTTGTGGTGCCACGGTTTTAACTGTCTTTTCGCCATAAGTCACCTTTGTCTTCCGGTTCGGCCGCACGTTTTTTGGACCGACCAAACACCGACCGCCGCACCCGCACGGTTTTGTTCAGAACCAGGCCCACAGGGCAGAACAGCCGGCACCAGAAATTCAACACGAAGAAAGAACCGATCAGCGACAGCGGTAGGATATACCACTGAATCCCCGCCCCAGTGAGCGAGAACATCATGCTGAAGGGCTCGTAAGAACCAAGCGTGGGGTGGGAGGAGAGGAAGATCAACATGAGCGCGGTCCAGGTCATCCAGCCGACAACCGTCCGCGACGACTTCTGCACGCCGGGCCTGACGGCCAGATTGATGCCGCTGATCTTATTCAGGCCCCGCTGCACGTACTGGAAGGGGCAGACCTGCCCGCAATAGATATTTTTGCCCAGAATCAGCACGCTGCCCAACGCGCCGATCAGCATGATCCACCACAGGGGATGCTCCCGGAAGTCTGGAATGTAGCCCAGGACGATTCCGGACAACTGCGCGATCGACAGGGACGAGTTCGTGTAGATGCCGACGTAACCCAGTGCCACCCACGGCATCGCCAGCCGGCCCCATCTTGCGAGCCGGCCCTTGGCATAGGACACGAAGAAGGCCAGGGCGAAAACGGCCATCAGCCCGATCTCTTTCACGCCGATGTTCCATACTGGCTGCTTCCAGGTGGGCTTCAGCTTGAAATGCTCGGTGGCGGCGATGTGCATGGCATTACGCACGGCAGTCGTGAAGCCCTGGCAGGATATGGTCGCCCCCGACACGGCATTGATGTCCTCGCCCAGCAGAAAGTCGGCGGAGACCTTTTTTCCGGCAAACTGACGGAAGAAACGATTCTTTTTCAGCTTCTCGAAATAGGCCGGGAGTTTCCTTGTTGCCCAGATTGAGGATTTCGGCGATCTTGCCTTCCGCGCTGGCCCTGATCCCGATGTCCAACGGGCCGCCGTACCCCTCGGCTTCGGAAATGATCACATAGTTGCCCTCGGTCTCGTCGCGAAACACGATCTGGCCGCCTTCGGCCTCCGTCACGCGAGTGAGCTTGTGGTCGGCCAGCTGCGCCTTGAGCAGCGCCTGGTAATCGGGCTTGGCTGCAATCTGCCCGATGACGAATGCCACCACCAGGGTCGTGAACCCAAGCGGAAACGCCAGTCGCCCCCATACGGCTTTTAGCCGTTCGCCGATTGCCATGGTCAATTCGTTTTCAGGCCCGGCGCCACCCAGTAACGCCAGACGAGGGTCATGGCGATGATCCCCGGTCCGGTGAAGAGCGTCAGTCCCAAAGCGCCGGAGGTGGGCATGCCCTCGATGAAGGAAGAGCCGGCCCAGGCGATACCGAACATCACCAGGAAGGCGCCGCCAATCAGCGCGGCCCAGGCATACCACGGTGCTTTGACGCGAATTGATGCGTATGCGAAGCCGAACACGCAGAGCGTGAACAGCACGCCCAGTAAAAACCACTGAATGCTTTCCATTGTCATCTCCCTTTAGGTGTTGCCGGCTGTGCCGATGTTGTTCTTCATGCTCGGATTGACGCGCATGCCTTTGCCGGTCTTCCAGAACTTCACTACCTTGGACGGATCACCGGTGGCGCCGTACCCGAACATCGGGATGCATCTTGGACATCAGGGTGTGAAGAAAACCAGGCGCGACCGTGGTCGAGGCCATGCTCATCCAGTGGTGCCAGTAGTCGGGCTCGTTGAACGTGCAGGCGGCAATGCAATTGCCGCACGCGCTGTCGTTCTCGATCCAGAAATCGAAGCACTTCTTGGCGTCGCAATAAAACTTCTGCACCCCGACCTGGTTGTTCCAGGTATAGCCGGGCTCGTCACTGTGCTCGTAGGTGGGCTTGAAGCCGAAACCGCTGTCCACGCTGTCGACCAGGGGTATCGCCCCGGAAGGGCAGGCCTTGGCACACTCCCCACAGCTCAGGCAGAAATCCGTCATGCCCCAGTTGTGGGGCTTGTCGTACTCGACGAACTCGAAGTCGGTATAGACCTTGCAAATGCGGACGCGTGGGCCGATACCGGGTACCATCAATTGCGCGTGTCGCCCCCCCCTGGCCAAGCCCGGCCGCGATTCCATAAGCCACGCTGTTGCCCAGATCGTTGCCGGCGCCGACGGCCTGGTAGCCCATGCCGCGGATGAACTTGGCTATTTGATTGGCGAGCTGGGCCATAAGGACATAACCATGGCCGATCGCGCCCTCAGCGGTCCAGGCTGGTGCGGTGGCAATGTTGTCGTAGTCCATGGGGGTCAGCAGCACGATCACCGTCTTGGGCTCGAAGGGGAAGTCCTTCTCCCAGCTCAGGGTGCGTTCGTTTGACGATGTCATAGAGCGGGTCGTAGTCCCAGCGCTTGTCGCGCTTCGGGTGATGCCGCAGCGGACCGCGCCAAAAACCCGCGCGGCGCTCTTGATGGCCGTGGCCGCCTCCTGCTTCGATTTGAACTCGTATTGCTCCTTTCTCCACGTCCGACTGATCCCAGCCCAACATGCGCGTATTGGGCTGGCAGGAAGGCCATGCTGTGGGATTCGGACGAGTCGAGCGGGTGCCAGGCCGCGTGGTGCAGGGCTTTATCCATCTGGGTGAAGCCGGGCTTGCTGTTGTCATACGGCACCCGGTGCTCGAAAGTGCTGCGACGCCCTCGTGGAAGTCGAACTTCGGCTTTGACGAGCCGGCTGTACTGCTCGTTGCGCTCGGGATGCTGCTCGTTGAGCTCTTTTGCTGGCCGCAAAGCTGAGAATCACGTCCCGCTGGTCCTTCGGTTTGAAGGTATCGTCGGTCTTGATGGCCTCGTCCATGTCGTCCACGGAGCGCCCGTTGATGGCGACCTTTGCTCCCGCGAAAGTGAGGCCACCGCCGGCCAGGGCAATGCCGCCTCCGATGGCCACCCGTTTGAAAAAAGTGCGTCGTGAGGGGTCGGCCGGCGTATCCTCGTGGCCCCTGGCGGGTGAGGCCTTGGGTTCGCTGGCCTGGTCCTCGGGGGCCTCACTCTGATCTTGCGGGCCCTTCGTTTCATTCGTCATGATTGCACCTCCGAAAAAAAAAGATTAAAGATGAGAAAATCTATAACTAATAATTTGACGGCTGTCTACTAAATTTAGGATAAACAAGTCGTGTTTAGGGTAGAATAATTCCGGGAAATAAATGAAACAAACTTGTGACGTATCATAGCGACCCGACCCGATAACAGACTGATTATTGGAAAAATATCGTTCAACGGACCATAGATGGTTTCAATGCGGTGGTCATAAAATATGGGGTCAAATCTTGAATTGTGAATAAAGATCATTGTGATTTGTTTTAAATGATTGAACCAGCATTTTGAGCAGTCCGGTGAACGTCAACAGCCAGGCGAAGAGCGCGATATAAATGAAATAGCGCGGTATGACGGCTAAAAATCCCAGGTCGAGCGCCTTGGCCAACTGATACGTGCAGGCTGTGTACGTTCCCAGAGGAAAGACCATTCCCCAATACCGGGGTTCATATCTGATTCCCACACGTCGGATAACCCACCGCCAGGTTTGCAGCACAAATAACAAGGGTAACCACCATGTAGCTGCCGACCAGAAAAAAAGGCTGACGCCAATGGTAAACGGCAAGAGATGCTCAAAGAATTGGATTTCTGAACTATTTAATATGAGGGTGGCCCCAGCCAGGGTCGAAATGGCCACAGCACCCATGTTGATCCAGTAAGTGGGAGCGAACGCTTCCGGCAACATCGGAAAAAAGAATAGCCGATAAAAAATCAAGACGATGACCAGCATATAGAAAAATCCGCCCAGCAGAAACAGACACCCTGAAACGAATAAAAACAGCTCGCGATGCAGGATGGCGCTTGAAGACACCAGCGTGCTCAATATGGATAGGGACTGGGTGGCCACAGTCGCCACAAGCCAGACGCCACTGATGCCTTCCTCAAGCGGCGGTTTGCGGTCAAGGATCGTAAGGGCTGTGGAGACCGAGTAAATAATCACAATCCACAGAAAAGCACCGATTCCCAGGAAGACAAACCCCGCAATGTAAGCCCTGGTAAGAATAACAATTTGGCTGCCCAGGACACAGGTTGCCGCCACTATTGTAAAGAATCCCACCCCGAGCGAATGATCACTCAGGTCGGCCATAACTCGCTTAGGATAAAGCAGCACGCGTACGATGGTTAAAACCCACAAAAGGGCATAAAAGAGTACATTGAGCCCAAGCAGAAAGATATCGAGAAACCGAAATCCCACCAGGTGAGAAGCAATAGAAACGATGCCGGTGGCCATAACCATGACAAAATAAGATGGTGGGAAATCGGCAACAGCGGATTGAAGCTTGCTTCGGCTCGACCCAGGCTGACTTTCGGATATCATCACCGGACCTCCATAGTTATCTTCTGAACACAATATAGCGTCTGAAGGCATAGCTGAACGGAGCGCTCCAGATGTGAACCAACCGGCTGAAGGGCGAGAAGGCGAGCAGCGCCAGAGCACTCAGGATATGCAGTTTAACACTGCCAGGCACATCAAGCATCAGGTTTGGATCGGGAGTAAAAATCAGAATTCCCCTGATCCATGGTGCTACGGTTACGGTATAAGGCACATTAAAATGGCCGAATACAACGTTGTATAATCCCATACCGATAACGAATAGCAATCCGCTGATGGTGATGACATCATTAACAGTGCCGGCAGCTTTAATCCGCGAGTTGCCGATGCGACGCCACAGCAACAGTATTGAACCTGCAAATGCAGCGCTGCCCGCTACCAGGCCCGACCAATGAGCGATGAGTAGATGCAATTCGGTATCAATGCCTACCCGGTCGAGAAGGCTTTGGGGCGTCAACATTCCACCGGCATGGCCCCCCAGCGCCAACAGGATGCCCACATGAAACAGATACGATCCGTAAAAGAGAGATTTCTTTTCTAAAAATTCGCTGGAGTGGGCATTCCAGGAATACCGATCAGTTAGATAGCGATAAGCGTGTCCGACGATAAAAATGGTTAAGCATAGATAAGGAAACACCGTGAAGGCTAATTCGTATGCGAGATTCATTGTAATTCTCCCCATCCTCCTTGCATGCCGTCGCCTGCTTTATTCAAACATGAAATCCGATGCCATTTTCAAGAAGTATCTCACAGCAGAGCACGCGGAGAGCGCAGAGATTATTTAAAATTTTCTTTCTCAGCGTTCTCCCACCGGGGCGTAGGCCCAAGGCCCTATGGCTTCCGGCTCGTAGAGCCTATAGCCTACAGCTCGGAGAGGCCGGAGGCTGCGAACTCTGCGGTGAATTATTATGAGGTGAATATTCATCACCTCCGGTCCTGGCCTAGCAGGATCCCGCGGTCAGGCCTCAGTTACATGATAAAACGTCTTCGTATTCGGTATCCATATCGGGTTGCGGTGTATATTTTCGAACATAATCCGCAACGATGTCCAGTAAAAGCGAATATGGATTGCCGGCATCCTTCAAAAGACCGGCCAGCTGTTCAACCGGATTGAGATAAGACCACAATACGCCGGTTCGGTTGGACTCCGGGCATTGTGACAAGAACTCCAGCATCAGCGGCAAGTAGTCCGGCAATTCTCCGGTAATCGTTTCATAACCGGCTTGATGGTAGATCTGTTGTAAATCAGCCATCGCTTTTCCCCGGTTTTTACCATCTCCCAGAATATGATACGTCAGATTCAGACAGGTTGACGGATTCATATCAAATGTTTCGGTATAGGTTTCTTGAAGGCCAATGAGGGGTTTTCCTTTTAAGAAAGCAACGAATTGAAGCAACTTTTCCTTTGAGGGTGAAAGGGACAGGAGATCGATGCTTTCAGTCACTGAAGGCAAAGACCGGCTAAATGCTTCATCCGGATACTGCAATAAAACAGATATGAGCTTCAATTGAGACTTCGTATCTTCGTTCATCAAAAAGGGTTCCTTTTTTACTGGGCTCCTCTCACAAATGTGTGCATGATAATTGCCATTTAAATAATTGTGCGGAAAGCCCAGTTTTGAAAATGACAGATATAATTCGTCTCCTGGATTAAAATGACTGCACTCTTTCATGTTAAGGAAAACCACAAGATCCCTGGTGATATTGCCCTATGCCGTCGCTGCTGTCACCGGTCGGAACCACGAAGCGGTCTTCGATATTTGCGATGGCCAGCAGTCGATACATTTCATGCGCATCTTCTTCGGTAAGCCCGACATCTTTTAATATGTCCTTGTCGGCCGATTTCTCGACATGGATCGAACGCATATAATTCCTTAAAGCCAGGAGGCGTTTGAGTACACGGCGAATCGGTGCTTCGTCACCAGCTGTTAAAAGATTTGCCAGATAAGTGATGGGAATTCGCAGCCGGTCGACGACGTCTCTCCGGTCCGGTGGCTCTATATGTTCGGCAATCGGACTTAGGGGCGGAATATACCAGACCATGGGCAGGGTGCGATATTCCGGGTGTAGTGGAAACGCCAGTTCCCAGGTTTTGGCCAGCTTGAATATGGGAGACCGCCGGGCGGCGTCGATGAAATTTTGCGGAATTCCCTGTTCTTCGGCGGTAGTTGCAATTTCCGGATCATTGGGGTCGAGCAACATATTCAAATGCGCCCGGTACAGGGATGACGGCTGCGACGCAGACGCTGCTGATTGTATTTTTTCGGCGTCATACAATATAACCCCGACATACCGCATACGGCCGACACAGCTATGGGCGCAGAGCGTCGGCATTCCGGCTTCGATTCTGGGGTAACAGAAGATACACTTTTCAGATCGACCGGTTTCCCAGTTAAAATATACTTTCTTATACGGACATCCGGATACACAGTAGCGCCAGCCCCTGCATCTTTCCTGATCGACCAGTACGATGCCATCTTTTTCACGTTTGTGAAGTGCGCCGGACGGACATGAGGCCACGCAGGCCGGATTCAAACAGTGCTCGCACAGCCGGGGGAGATAGAACAGAAAGACATTTTTAAAAGCCAGATAAATTGAGTGGTCAAGGTTGGCGAAGTTGGGGTCATCAATCCCGGTTTCACAAACACCCGCTAAATCGTCTTCCCAGTTGGGGCCCCATTTTATGTCCATGTTATCGCCGGTAATTTGTGATTTTGGCCGCAGGGACGGCTGATGTTTTTTCCCCGGGCTGGAAACCAGCGTTCCATAATCATAGGTCCAGGGTTCATAGTAATCGTCAATGATCGGCAGGTTGGGATCATGGAAAATGTTGACAAATTTCTGAATGCGTCCGCCGGCTTTAAGCGACAGCTTGCCGTCGTTTAATTCCCACCCGCCTTTATGGATCGTTTGATTTTCCCATTTTTTCGGATAGCCGATACCGGGTTTGGTTTCCACGTTGTTGAACCACATGTATTCGGCACCCTTACGGTTGGTCCACACATTTTTGCAGGGTATACTGCACGTATGACAACCGAGACACTTGTCTAGATTCAAAATCATCGCCAGTTGCGCTTTAATCTTCATACCAATCGATCTCCTCGGCTTTTCGAACGACGACAAATTCGTCTCTTTGAGAACCGACAGGGCCATAGTAATTAAAGCCGTAGCTTAATTGGGCGTACCCGCCGATCATGTGGGTCGGTTTTACCACAATACGGGTGACACTATTATGTGTGCCGCCACGCTGGCCGGACAATCGGGACCCCGGAGTATTGATCAGCCTTTCCTGGGCATGGTACATAAAGGCCTTGCCGGGTGGGATGCGGTGGCTGACAACGGCTTTTGCCATCACGACCCCGTTGACATTAAAGCATTCCAGCCAGTCATTGTCTTTTACACCCAATTCCCGGGCATCATCGTTGTTAATCCACATGGCTTCGCCGCCTCTAAACAGCGTCAGCATGGTCAGGGTGTCGGAATAGGTACTGTGAATGGACCATTTCGAATGGGGGGTCAGGTAATTGAGAATAATCTCCTTGCGCTCGTCCCGATCCAGTTGGATGGAGCCCAGGGGATGTATATCCAGGGGGGGCCGAAAGAGGGGCAGGCTTTCGCCAAAGTCCTGCATCCAGGCATGGTCCAGATAAAATTGAGCCCGCCCGGTAAGGGTCCGAAAGGGCACTTTTTCTTCGATATTGATTACAAAAGCCGAATAGCGCCGGTGTTCGGATTCGATACCGCTCCATATCGGAGACGTAATGATTTTCCTGGGTTGAACGCTGATGTCATCAAAGTTATATGACACCCCCTGTCTTTCGGCACTCAAATGTTTCAATGCCCGTCCCGTCTTTTCAAGACCGTCCCAGGATCTGACCGCGACTTCGCCGTTGGTCTCCGGTGCCAATTTCAGGATGGTTTCGGCGACCTGCCTTCCGGTTTCAAGTTCGGCATTCCCCGGCTTATACCGGGTTCGGACGTGACGCCCAGCATTTCTTTCAGTTCAGCGTATTCTTTTTTGGCGGACCACGAGACACCTTTGGATCCCATACCGGGTTCGGTAACCAAAGGACCCAGGGCGGTCATCATCTTATGGGTGTTGGGAAAATCACGTGTGACCACCGTCAAACTTGGCATCGTCTTGCCGGGAATCGGGTCTATCTCGCCTTTTTTCCAGTCTTTTACTTCGGGCTGGGAAATTTCTCCCGGCGTGTCGTGCATTAACGGCGTTGCGACCAGATCTTTTGTTGGGCCAAGATGAACAGCCGCCAGTTCGGAAAACTTTTCGGCAATGGTCTTAAACTGATCCCAGTTGGTCCGGGTTTCCCAGGGTGGATCGATGGCCGGGTTGAATGGATGGATAAAGGGGTGCATATCGGTTGTACTCAAGTCATGCATTTCGTACCAACTGGCTGCCGGCAATGCTATATCCGAGTACATCGCGCTGGTGGACATGCGCAGTTCCGATGTAACCAGCAGATCCAGCTTGCCTTCCGGTGCCGGATCCCGCCATCGAATCTCTTCGGGCCGAATCTCGCTGTCCTTATTGAAAACGGCATTTTCGACCCCTAACAGGTGCTTGAGAAAATATTCATGTCCTTTGCTGCTGGCCCCCAGAAGATTGGCGCGCCACAGAAAAAAAACCCGGGGAAAGTTGACCGGATTGTCGGGATCCTCTATGGAAAAGTTGATCTTTCCTTGCTTGAGTTTATCGACAGTATAATCAATTATTTCTTCATCGGATGCGGCACCCTGATCCATCGCTTCTTGGCATAAATCGATAGAATTGCAGTCAAACTGAGGGTATGACGGCAGCCAGCCCTGGCGGACGGCAAACACATTATAATCGGCCATATGGCGATTTTTCTTTTTTTCAGCCAAAGGAGAAAGAAGCTGCTGGGCATCCATGTTGTCATAACGCCACTGATCGGTGGCAAAATAATAGAATGACGTTCCGTTTTGGTGCCGCGGCGGACGGATCCAATCCAGGCCAAAAGCAACTTGAGCCCAGGATGCCTGGGGGCGTACTTTTTCCTGCCCGACGTAATGCGCCCAACCGCCGCCGTTGACACCCTGACAGCCACAGAGTGTTGTCAGGTTCAAAATCGAACGGTAGATCATATCGCTGTGATACCAGTGAT
>PVMK01125092.1_pt1 | contig 13196 bp, 17 predicted proteins | sample 1853481 | NCBI WGS metagenome assembly PVMK01 (sample SAMN08533507, study PRJNA380276) | Marine sediment metagenome, whole genome shotgun sequencing project.
GTTCATAAGGAAAGTTGTAGCTGGGAGTCTTGGAGCGTTATCACTTCCCCTTTTAGGTCTTTATGAGGGTTCACAATTTCATTTTGCACAGGTTATCTATAATGGCAACTGGGATCCCAGACCTAGAGCTTACAAAAGACTTATGAGTTCACTTGAACTCAGGACCAGCGTTAAAGTCTCTTATGAGAGAAAAACTCTCAGACTAGACGACCCGGATCTTTTCCGTTATCCATTTCTCTATTTAGCCGGCGATAGCAGCTTTGAACCGTTTAGCCCTGAAGAAAGAAGAAAACTGAGAAAATTCCTTAAATTGGGAGGCACAGTCATAATTGATGATGTCTCAGGTTCTGAAAACTCACCTTTTGATTCTCAAATAAGGAAGGAGTTGGTGAACATCATTCCGGAAGTTCCGCTTACACCCATATCACAAGAACACGTAGCATACAAATCATTTTATCTCCTAAACTCTGTAAGCGGAAGAAAGGTTATCCAACCATATCTTGAGGGTATTACGTTTAAAGATGAGGATAGAACATCCGTTTTCTATTCTAGAAATGATTTGGGCGGGGCATGGTCTGAAGACGAATTCGGGAAATGGGAATTCGAAACCGTTCCGGGTGGTGAAGCTCAAAGGGAAAGAGCTATTAGATTAGGAATTAATATTATACTTTATGCTCTCACCGGAAATTATAAAAAGGATCAAGTACACTCACCGTTTATCAAAAGAAGGCAGATGAATTTTTAATAATATCACCATTTCGAAGCCCGGACATAATGAACAATACGAACTTTTGTCCTTTGTGTAAGCGCCCTCTTCCTGAAAAGCCAAGCAAGCATCATCTGATCCCCCGCACATTTAAAGGGAAGGACGTAGTGCTCCTTCATAGAGTTTGTCACAGGCAAATACACGCGACTTTTACCGAGAGGGAATTACTTAATTATTACAATACGATAGAACATATCTTGGAAAATGGGAACATACAGAAATTTCTCAAGTGGATTAAGGACAAACCCCCCGATTTTCATGTTAGAACTAGAAATACGTCTATGAAAAAGAACAAGGGGTAAGATAAGATGTAATAAACATGTCATTAATAAAGACTGAGGGTGATTTCTCAATCACCCTCAGTAGTAAAGAAAGACCCTAGGTTTTAGGTGGGTTACGGATTGGATAATAGGTGGCATTATTAGTACAGAACTTTAGGGGAAAATAATATTTAGAAATGGTTAAAATAAAGTTAATGTTTGAATTCAGTCGTAGAGAAATGATTAGAATCAAAATCTAAATTTGTTAAGGAGATAAAAATGGGAGAAAGATGGTTCATTATGATACTACTGGCTATTGTATGCTTTGCTTTTGGAAGTTTCTTCGGCAAATTGGCTTCTCTAAAAGACATACCGTTTAGGGTTTACTTTTTCGAGGCTGTAGGAACTTTAACAGTGTTCACTACATTTGTTCTTTACAACAGGGGAACAATATTTAACAACTTTTCAATCAACTTCCCCGCCTTATTAATGGGACTTAGCTGGGGTATCGGTACTGTGCTATTTATCTTCGCACTAAAGTATGCAAAGCTTTCTATAGTAGCCCCGCTATCAGCGGCTTATCCTGCCCTTACAGTTGTTCTGGCACTAGTATTTTTAGGGGAAAAATTGGATATAAAAGAAATGGCAGGTATCGGATTCGCTATTGTCTCAGTAGCATTATTGGCAAAATGAGGGAAAGTGATAAGACAGCTTCACTTGGGATGTCGATAGTTGTATGGAGATTAAAGTACTAACTACTACCGGGAATAATAAGCCAACTATATAATATCTGGCTTATTTGTAACTATTCCACTTACTCCGATTTCCCTTAAACGTTGGGCTTTTGAAGCTTCATCTACAATCCAGGTAAATATATATAGTCCGCTTTTCCGTGCACGGTCAATGAGACCCTTTGTAATAAACCAGTTAAAGGGAGCCACTACATCGGCGCCGCAATCCTTAGCAAGTCTGATAGGGTTTAATGATGCAAATAATATTAAGCCCGTCCTAATCTTAGGCTCCAATTCTTTTATCATTTTTAGCCTCATGGGCTTAAAGGAGATAATAAATACATCCTCTAACAAGTTGTTTTTATTTATGAGGTCAACCACTTCATCCTCTACACCGTTTTCCTTTAATTCGACTACAAACTTTATCCTTCCAATCCCAAGCTCAATTACTTCTTCGAGTGTAGGAACCTTTTCGCCCATCCCCGCATCAAGTTCCTTGAGTTCGGAGAGAGTCTTTAGTGCAACCAGGCCCGTGCCGTCTGTTGTCCGGTCCACTTTTGCATCATGTACAACAACGAGGTGCCGGTCTAAAGAGTATCTCACGTCCAACTCTATCATATCTGCCTTTAGCTCAATTGCCCTCTCAAAGGACCTGAGTGTGTTCTCAGGTTCATATGCGCTTGCCCCTCGGTGAGCTATTTTTATAAATAAATTTTCCAAATCATCCATCACCTAATTAATATACACTTATATAATATATCTTTGCTATATGTCTTAAAAATAGTAGAATGGTAAGCCAAATGGAACGTTTATTAATAAATTGGGTTTATTTACTTAGACCGGAACAGTGGGTTAAAAACCTTCTTGTACTCGCACCCCCTTTTTTCGGTGGAGTGCTATTTACCAGCCAGGACATGTTTCTCGAAATGGTATTGGCATTTTTAGCCTTTTCTCTGGCATCTTCAACAGGCTATATTATAAATGACATTTCAGATATAGAATCCGACAAACTTCATCCCAAGAAAAAGTTAAGACCGATTGCATCCGGTAGTATAAGCATTACTGAAGCGATAGTTTTAGGGCTGATTACTCTTGCTCTATCATTGGGTTTATCTCTATACATAAGCAAAATATTCTTACTAATAATAGTTATTTACATAATATTAAGCCTGCTTTACTCATTTTACTTTGAGAAAATAGTGATCCTCGATGTATTTATAATTGCAATTGGATTTGTACTTAGAATCGAAGCTGGGGGGGTAGCATCTGTTATAGATGTCTCAAGCTGGCTTTTACTTACAACGTTTTTACTTTCACTACTTTTAGCGTTCGGGAAAAGACGTTTTGAACTTGTTTTCATTAAGAATAGTGGTGCCCCTTACAAGGAGGTGCTTAAGCATTATAAAGAAAGTTTCCTAGATACCACATTAAGTATGTTCGGTACGACGGCTATTGTTATGTATTCGATCTACGCGGTAGTAAATGAGTCAAAAACCTTTTTGATCACTGTACCCTTCGCCTGTTTTGGAGTTCTGCGCTATATGTACTTGGTGCAAACTAATACAAGCGGAGATCCAACAGAGTCACTAATGAAGGATATATGGTTGTTGTTATGTGTAGTGCTATGGTTATTAGTTACTACGGTCGTCATCTACTTTAGCCATATTGTAGATTTCATTCTCTGAGTTACTTAACGAAAGAGATCATCCTCAGGATTTCTTATAAGCTCTTTCGCTCCCTTACCCCCGGTTTCATATTTATACCCTTTTATAAGAATCACAGGCACGGAGTTCGCCTTTTCCATTAGAAGCCCAGCTGCAGATGCAATCTCATCAGCTACAGCCATAACTGTGGCATTTAATTCAAATCCCTTTGAATCTGCTTCTCCCCTATAGTCTTTAAGGGCTCTTATACCTGAACAACCAATAGCTATGTCTACCAACCCATCCCGCCAAGGCCTCCCCACGGTATCTGTGATTATTATTGCAACATCAATTCCTAACTTTTCTTTGAAACCCTCCGCCAGTCTTTCAGCTGATTTGTCCGAATCTATTGGTAAAAGGGTTACCATATCACCCCCTGAAACGTTTGAAGCATCCACTCCAGCGTTAGCGGATATTACTCCTCCCCGGGTCTCTACAATAAGCCTCCCCTTTTCAGGCTTCCTCTGATCCATTTTGATAATTTTTGTCGTCTCGCTCAGAATAACTTCAATCAAACGTGGGTCCTTGCTTACTTCTTTAGATAAAGTATGCGCATAAGGGGAGGGACTTACATGATTTAAATCCACAATCCTATTCTCTGCTTTAGAGATAATTTTTTGCGCGAATACCAGCACATCGCCCATGTCAATTGAAAGTCCCGAGTCTATCGCAGCCTCTAGGGTAATTTTCACTATATCGTCATTGGGCTTAATCTCCGGGATTCCGGTTAGAGGAATTATTGAAATAGATTGTCCTGATTTTGGCATTTATTCTAAGTCCCGATTCTTATTTCTACTTGGCTATGATAATAGTCAAGTATAGGGCTATTTCAAGGACAATTCAGCCTGTATTTAAGTTTGTTTTTCGTCTATTATTGTACAAAGATGCTAAAGTAGGAAAGTAAAAACTCCATGAAAGCAACAAAGTTGATAGACACAATTCTAAAACTCGTGAAGCTAGCGGATAAAGAGTACTACTATAATGACCATAACCTCCAGCTTAGATTTTCTTCAGAAGACTCGACCTTTGTCATCGGCACAAAAGAAAACGGTACAATATATCTATCTGTTTATTTCGGATTTGAAATTGATTTTAAGTTTTATCTTGAAAAAGACGGCACCGTTCTTTTGGATGAAGGCAGCGCGGCTACCCTTATTGAATACTACGGTCCTGAATATGTTATAAACCTAATAAATAACGCAGGTGAAGCACTTCTAATATTCGGAACCGGCGCTATCGAATCAGGAAACTATGAGTTTAAAACGATGGAGCAGGTAACTGAAGAATTTAGGCAAATTAGAAACCCAGTCAAAGAAAAATCTGAAAAACACTAGATGTAAAATTTATTCTAAGACCTATTATATCTTCTCTATATTCTTAGCGTACTATTTCCACTTTATATTACATCCGATGCTCGGTATCTGATCATCGCTTATAGAATCACCATTTAAGATTTTGTCCAATGCTTCCCTTATATGCTCTCCTGTTACAGGCTTCCCGTTCCCCGGTCTGGAATGATCCATCTGTCCCCTGTAAACACACAGCAAATCGGAGTCAAATATATAGAAGTCAGGCGTACATGCTGCATCATAGGCTCTTGCAACTTCCTGTGTCTCATCGAATAGATATGGAAAAGGATAACCTAAGCGCTCCGCAACTTCTTTCATCTTACCCGGATGATCTTCCGGGTAATTCTCTACGTCATTGGAATTAATAGCGATAAAAGAAATTCCCGAAGGGATATAATCGTTTGCAAGATCAACTAGCCCCTCTTGCACATGTTTAACATATGGGCAGTGATTGCATATGAACATAATCACTGTTGCCTTATCAGACATTAGGTCGTTCAGATGATATTCCCGTTCATCAACTGCGTTCAAAAGATTGAATTCTGGAGCTCTTGTACCCAAAGGAAGCATAGTTGAAGGTGTCAATGCCATAATTAATCCTCCTAATTTTTACTTATGATTATTATTCGTCTGAAAAATTGATTTTCTTATGAGATCCGTCACAGAATGGTTTATTTTGGGATGCGCCACACCTGCAAAGTGTCATTTTCCTATTCACTTCCAATTCATCGCCAATAAAGTTGGTTAATGTCTCAAGTCTTTCTACGCCTAGCGGTCCGTCATCAAATACGTTGATACAGCATTTCTCTCTCATAGATATATACTCCCAAAGCCCTTCTTCAATTAGCAAAGTTAATTCTACACAGCATAGCTAAAATATTCTATTACAGAATATAAAATACTTATTAGAATCAAAAATATTATGAGATTAATACGAATTTTATAGTCAGTGTTCAAATTATATTGGTAAAACTATTTAGTGAGATTAAACTTAAAACATCCGCTACCATATTAGCGTAGGAGAGGAAAATTATTATGGGTAATAATTTAATTGATGAAGTAAAATCTGAGCAGTTTGCCGAGAGAATGATGACCATATTAAATCATGGCGCTCTTAATTTAATGATCTCAATCGGCTACCGGACAGGGTTATTTGATGTAATGAGCGAGCTGTCGGCTTCGACAAGCGAGGAGATCGCAAAGGCTGCGGGCCTAAACGAGCGTTATGTCAGGGAATGGCTTGGAGCTATGGTAACTGGAGGCATTATTGATCACTATCATGAGAAGAAATCTTATTCTCTTCCAGAGGAACATGCGGTCTGGCTTACGCGAAAAGCTGTACCCAACAACATTGCGGTAACGACACAGTGGATATCGTTACTAGGTTCTGTCGAGGATAAGATTGTGGAATGCTTTAAGAATGGCGGCGGCGTACCCTATGAAGCTTTTGAGCGTTTCCACGAGGTAATGTCCGATGAAAGCCATCAGACAGTGATCGTTCCTCTTCTGGATCAAACACTTCCGCTAATAGAAGGTATCAAAGAAAGACTTGAAGAGGGGATCAATGTTCTGGACGTTGGCTGCGGGAGTGGATTTGCGTTAGTGCATATGGCCAGGGAATTCCCAAACAGCAGGTTTACTGGATATGACATTTCTGAAGAAGCAATAGACAGGGGTACTGCTCATGCAGCTCAGCATGGTTTAACTAATGTAACACTAATCGCTAAAGATGTTGCTGAATTTGATGATGTCCAAAAATATGACCTGATTACGACCTTTGATGCTATTCATGACCAGGCAGACCCGGACAGAGTTCTATCTAACATAAATAGAGCACTTAAAGATGACGGTGTTTATTTAATGCAGGATATAGCAGGTTCAAGTCATGTGCACAACAATATGGATCACCCCCTTGCCCCACTTCTCTATACAACTTCATGTATGCACTGTATGACCGTATCACTGTCGCAGAACGGAAAGGGTTTAGGGGCAATGTGGGGAAAGGAATTAGCAACTGATATGGTTAAGAATGCGGGATTTACACAAGTTGAGATTAAAGAGCAGCCGCACGATCCAATAAACTATTACTACATTATAAGAAAATAAGAATTCAAGTGACCTATTTTTCAAAACGTGGGAAGAGGCTTTGGCCTTTTTTCACGGTCTGTCCGGGTTTTACGATTCCCCACTCTTTTGCATCTGAGAGGAGCTTGGAATTTATTGGTTGAGGGCATCCTAATCTCTCCCAGATCTTCTCAGCAGATTCAGGCATAAACGGATAAATTAAGATTGTAACCGCCCCGATTGCTTGAACTATTGTCCAGAGGACTGTACCCAATCTTTCTTCATTTTTCTCTTTAGCCAGTGTCCACGGAGCTGATTCATCAACGTACTTATTAACATCGCCTATAAAGTCCCAAAGTGAAACCAGCGCCTTGTGAAAAGCGATTTCGTTCATCTCGTTCTCTACAAGCTCAATAGTGGATAAAGCTTTATCCCTAACACTTTCGTCCTCCACCTTAAGACCGCCCGGCTCTGGAACCACAGCATCAAAATATTTCTCTATCATTCCAAGAGTCCTGCTAACCAGGTTTCCAAGCCCGTTTGCGAGCTCACCATTAACCCTTGCAATAATCGCGTTCTTAGAAAAGTCTCCCGTCCTGTCCAAATGGAATTTCTCTTAGGAGGAAATACCTGAACACATCTGCACCGAACTCTTCTACAACCTGATAAGGGATCCACAACATTCCCAACTGACTTAGACATCTTTTCCCCTTCTACCGTCCACCATCCATGCGCAAAAACTTTTTTGGGGAGAGGTAGCCCTGCGGACATGAGAAACGCCGGCCAGTAGACGGCGTGAAATCTGAGTATGTCCTTACCAACAAGGTGCACGTCGGCAGGCCAATTCTCATTAAACATCCTCTCATCCGAAGGGAAGCCTACTCCAGTTAAGTAGTTTGTGAGCGCGTCAAACCAAACGTATATCACATGCTTCGAGTTACCGGGAACGGGTATACCCCAGGTAAAAGTCGTACGGCTTACGCTGAGATCCTTAAGTCCCCCTTCCACAAAACGCGTCACTTCGTTTAATCTATAGCTAGGCTGAACAAATTCGGGGTGCTCCTTATAGTACTCAAGTAAAGGGTCTTGGTATTTTGAGAGTCTAAAGAAATAACTCTCCTCTTTAACCTTCTCAATTGTAGGCCTTTTCTCCTCTGGAAGACCCATAATTTCCTCATACTGCGTCTCGGTTATAAACGCTTCATTTCTGACATCATACCAACCTTCATACTCACTTAAGTAAATGTCCCCCGACTCCTCTATTCTTCTGAATATTTCTTCTACCGCACTCTTATGTCTTTTCTCTGTTGTTCTTATAAAATCATCGTTTGTTATATTGAGGGCGTCTGAGAGATTTTGAAACCTTTCAACCACTCTATCGGCAAGCTCTATGGGTTTTTCCCCGTTTGCCTCTGCAGTTCTTTCAATTTTCTGCCCATGCTCATCAGTTCCGGTAAGAAAAAACACATTATTTCCCTGAAGTCTATTGAACCTGGCAATTACATCAGCTGCTATAGTCGTATAAGCGTGCCCAATGTGAGGGACGTCATTTACATAGTATATCGGGGTCGTCACGTAAAAAGATTTAGACATAAAAATTAATCTCCGTAATTCCTCTGCTCTAAATTAGTAGTAAAAAATGGAAAAAAGAACAAACAACTCTAATCTTGCCAATCATAATACCTTAACTACTGATTCTTATAAAAAGATTTTCAAATGAAAGCTGCTTATTAGCGTTCAAGTGATATATATCGCGCCATGTATTCTGAACATCGTTAATTTTATCTATAATGTTATCAATATCCCATTTCTCTGCAATCTCCATACTCTGTTCTATCAAATCAATATTTGTAAGCACCTTTTTATCTGAATCCATTTTAATCAACATTAGATCCCGAAGCCAAAGAGAGATAAATTCAAAGGTAAGATTTAATTTCTCCATGTCCTCAGGATTTGAGCTGAGCGGCATTGACTCGGCTAAGCCCAGGACTCTTAAGGCCGAATAAGGTTTGAGATGCATAACGTACAGTATCAGCTCCTTTCTCCACTCAATAATATCGCTATCTAGCATAAGCGCTCTTCCCAAACTGCCATTTGAGAGTTTTGAGCATATAAGTGCTTCTTCAGCGGATAGATCGTCCCTCTTCTTTAGCTCCTCAAATATTAATTCTTCAGAAAGTGCACTAAACCTTATTATCTGACACCTCGAGCGTATAGTGGGTAAAAGAGAGTCTGGATTTGAAGTAATAAGAATTATGACCGAATACGGAGGCGGCTCTTCCAGTGTTTTTAAGAAAGCATTCTGTGCTCCCGTTACTCATCCTTTCAGCTTCATTTACGATTACAACTTTAAACTTGCCTTCAAATGATTTAAGAAAGAGCATGTCCTCAATCTCTTCTCTTACCTGTTCTACTTTTATGCTCTTAACACCTTCGTACTGAACATAAACGACATCAGGATGGATACCCTTTTCTACTTTTTTACAGGAACCGCAGTTACATGTTCCAAAATCAGAATTAGTAGAACCAGCCGAGTTTCTGTTTTGGCAATTTAAAAGTTTCGCGAACTCAAGCGCGATCAGCCTTTTCCCTACACCGTCCGGACCCGAAAACAAATATGAATGAGAAACTATATTCTCTGCAGCCGCGCGCATAAGGATTTTTTTCTGAAAATCATGACCTTTTATTTTGTCGTTTAACATTTTATCCTTTTTCTAAAATTTAATATTACAGAGGGATGACCATTCTCCCATTTCGTATTAAAGGGATATAGATTCTAAAACAATATTCTTTATTTCCTCATGAATTTCTAAAATCTCTCTATCAGCATTTATCTTTCTGATTCTACCTGGCTCCCTCTTGGCAATAAGCATGTAGCCCTGTCTTATCATCTCGTGAAACTCCAAAGGCTCTTCATCCATTTTTGTAATTTCCCCTCTAGTTTGCAATCTTGAGAGACCGGCCCTAACGGGTAGATTTAATAGAAAAGTGACATCAGGAATTAGATCAAGTGTAGATGCTCTAGCAATCCTATTAACCAATCTTTTTTCAAGTTTCCTGCCATACCCCTGATAAACAACCGTAGAATCAAAATACCTATCACAAATTACAATCTCGCCTTCTTGAAGTTTTGGTTTTATAAAATCCCTTACGTGCTGTGCCCTATCAGCACAGAAAAGACAGAGTTCTGAAAATGGGTCAAGATCCAGATCCCTCTCGTCTAGTATTGCCTTCCTAATGAGTTCTCCCAACTTTCCCCATCCAGGCTCCCTGGTGAGAGTAGCTTTGTGCCCCATTTTAATAAGAAGTTCGGCTAGAAGTTTGACTTGAGTACTTTTTCCACTCCCTTCAATACCTTCAAATGTAATAAACATATATGGATTTACCTTCGGAAATATAAATTAATTAAGAGAGATATACCGGAGCAGAATGAATTTGCTGCCGGCAATACTAAGCTCAGAATCACCAAAGAATCCTACCATAATTCTGGCTAAGGATACAAGGCGCACTCAGTTTTCAAGTCTGAGTGCTTTCTTAAGACTCTTGAGCTCTCTGCTTGTTAAATCTCTCCACTCGCCTCTATTAATATTTCCTATATTAAGAGGCCCTACTGATATTCTTCTAAGCTGTTTTACGGGATGCTTAAACTCGGCAAAAAACCTTTTAACCAAATGGTTCCTGCCTTCATGAAATGAAATCTCTACTATGCTTGAAGTTTTATCTGTTTTTAGAATCTTTACAAAATCGGGCTTTGCGTAACCGTCTTCAAGCTCTACCCCCTTTTGCATCCGCAAACACTTTTCTTTGCTAATATTCCCTTTCACAACAGCCGAATATACCTTGGTCAGCTCAAAACTGGGATGTAGAACCCTATTGGCTAGTTCTCCATCATTTGTTAAGACTAATAAACCTTCTACATCGTAGTCGAGTCTACCGACTGGATAGACTCTTTGTGGAATTTTTGTAATTAATTCCTGTATAGTCCTTTTGTCATCCTGCCCTTCGCCAAGGGCTGTAATATAGAGTTTTGGTTTGTTAAGAATTATATATCTGTTTCCCTCAGGTTTTATTACAATACCACGAACTTGAACTACATCATTCTCCGGATCAATGGTGCATCCAAGATTCCTTTCTGTCATACCGTTAATGCTTACCGCTCCATTTTTGATTAGCTCGTCAGCATTCCTTCTGGACGTTACACCGCACATGGAGATATATTTGTTTAGCCTTATTTTCAATTGGATTCCGGTTGAAAAAATATATTAGATACGTGAGAAAAGAATCGATGTTCTTGTTTAGAATTTATCTAGCAAAAAGTGCTTCCCTTTTTGCCCAAAAGGTTACATTCCGTCCCCTTATGCCGAACTTCACATAGCCCCCACTTTTATCTTGCATAAAAGCTTTCTGATTCCCCGTTAGTTTCACACATTTTTTATCATCCATCACAATCTGCTCCGCTAGTTCGAGCTTATTCTCACCTACAAACTGATAGTACTTCTCTATATCAATCTTTTTATAACAGGCCGGGTATCCAGCTTCTGTAAAACATTCCCTATGCTGAAAATCACATGTGGATTTTACAGCATGTGTATATTGAATCGGCATTAAAAATAAAACAAGAAAAAAAGCCGTGATCAATAAGCGACCTGGCAATTTTATAAATTGTGATTTTAATGCTATTGATGAATTCATATTTATAAACTCCTTAATATTGAATTAGTGTTTTCTATTTATCTTAATCCCATATCTTGCTGCTTATATCCGGCTGGCGGCTCAAGATCTGCGGAATCCAAATTTACTTTTTTGGACGACACAAAATTTGACTCGCTCTCTATATTCCCATCCTCATAATCTATAGTCTGCACTGGAAACCCGTTTAATTTTCTAAGCCGGGTAAAAACATTATTTTCAAACAGAATCTGTTTACCCATAATACCCTCACTCTTGGAAAAAGACTTAGCCATCATATCCATAAATTGAGCCATTTCCAGCATCACGGTCTTCATTTCATCCCCTCCTTCTATACTATTCCAGGAAGCAACACAGTACTGACTGATCTTTGCTTCCCCCCTGTAAACATCGTATTTAGTGCAGCTGTAACCATTCACATTTCCTGTGCCGACTTTCTTAAGAACCGGCTCAACCCGTTCACTGTCCCCCATGCCAGGCATTCTTCCCTTCATTATTTTTTCCATCATCTCTCTTTTTTCTGGAGTGGCGTCTTTCATAGCCTCCTCAAACTGTTTCATAGCTTCTGACATGACACTTGCGAGCTTATTCATGGTCGCCTGATCAAGAACAACATAAGATTTATCCTGATGGTTTACCATAATCATCTCTTTTTTGTCACCTCGGTATATCATAGCGCCGTCTAATTTTGTGCCGTTTTCATAAAAATCCATTTTAAAATTATTACCCTTTACCATCCCCTTTGTCTTATGTACGGCTTCGGGACTGATCTGTTTTTGATCCATTTCAAAAACTACATCAGCAAAAGAATGAAAGGAAAACCCCAAGGTAAGAACCAATACCACCAAAATCTTTAACATGACTGCTCCCACATACAGTTTAGAATTAAGTGTAACATATAAATCATCCAAATCTGTACATATAAATGCGCATAATTCAACAAAGAATAACGCTCTTTGAAATCAGCTCCAAATACTCTTAAATCAAACTAAAAAGGGCAATTTTCATTCTTGACAATTTTTACAATCCACATAACATAATGCTGTGCTTAACGACTATATTCCAATTCTATTAATACTCATTTTCGCTATTGGTCTTGCCTCTATAATGCTTGGACTTTCCGCTCAGCTGGGCCCCAAAAGAGAGGCTAAAGGCAAGTTATCACCATACGAATGCGGAATAATACCGACTGGGGATACCAGAGGACCGTTCTCAATTAAATACTATTTAGTCGGGGCACTATTTATACTCTTTGACGTTGAAGCTGTATTCCTTTTTGCTTGGGCAGTCGTATTTAAAGATTTGGGAATGCTTGCTTTTGTTGAAATAATTGTTTTTCTTATAATCATTATGGCAGGATACTTTTATATAATTAAAAAAGGAGCGCTAGATTGGGAGTAAATTCAGACCCACTGCTTGGTGGAGAAGGTTTTTTAACAACCACAATTAAAACCCTTGCCAACTGGGGAAGAAAAAACAGCCTCTGGCCTATGCCCTTTGGAACAGCGTGTTGCGCTATAGAGATGATGGGAGCTTTTGCGTCAAGATTTGACCTTTCTCGCTTTGGCGCCGAGGTTGCAAGATTTTCCCCAAGACAAGCGGATCTAATGATAGTATCAGGAACAATTACGTAT
>PVMK01175805.1_pt1 | contig 13193 bp, 14 predicted proteins | sample 1853481 | NCBI WGS metagenome assembly PVMK01 (sample SAMN08533507, study PRJNA380276) | Marine sediment metagenome, whole genome shotgun sequencing project.
AGCAAAATCCTGGCTGTCGACCCCCATGTGGACATCCAGGGCTTTATTGGGCTTGACCAGGGAGGTATCCAGGTCACCGTGTTTGACCCCATCGCCGCCGCCGCCGTAAAAATGGCAGGACCCGCAATTTTTGCGCCCGGGTCGACCTACATTCTGGGCTGCCGTGCGCAGTTCAGCCTGTATCTCTCCGGCAATCTGCAGCGAATCCTCATCGCCGGCATCGAGAAAAGCCGCTATATCTTCGACGCTTTCATCCCAGTTCATTTCTTTGCGACTGTGACAGACCAAACAGTTGATCCCGTTATCCATGGCGGTACCCCATCCCGGATGACAGGCCATACAGCTCTTATCTTTGGTTTTGTTGGTTGAAATGCAGAAATTATTGAGTGAATTCCCAGCCTTGCCGAACTTTTTTTCTTTGTCAGACGGATCGGCCAACCAAGTCCAGTGAATGGTTTTGTGAAACTGGGATTCGGCCTCCGAATGACAGGATAGGCATGCCTGAGTGACCTCCAGGCCGGATTTAAAATCCTTCTGCAAGGCTTTGTGTTTGGTGTGATCGGTGGTATTCCAGGTATTTTGGGTTTTGGTGGCCTGTCGGGCCATGGTGCGACCGGGCGCCTGTTTCTCACCGCTCTGAGCGGCAGACAAGGCCGCCGGCCACAGCATCAGCCATGCCATCATCAGGATGATATATTTAAGAAAAGAATTTTTCTTTTCTGCCGGTTTCATTGTTGACTCCCCTGTAATTAAACGTCTCGGAATTTCTACAACCTACTGAGAATATAGTCGCTTTTTGGGGCTTCTGAATTTGCCCCGGAAATGGAATAATGGAATGGTGGAAAAATGGAATATTGGGTATGAAAAGCAGATGATGTCTTGATTTTAATTTCTGATGAGGGCCATCTAATAAAAGCAGATCTCATTCCCCCAAACCCAGTATTCCAACATTCCATTATTCCAGTACCCCATGGCATTGGATTACGGCAAAGCCAATGAGCTCTGACCTGGCCCAGAAGACCAGGTTCTCAATGTTAGAGTAGGGTCGGGAGGCCTAAAAACCGCCCTACAGGCTGGGGGATGGTTGATCCGGGTCTTTATCTTTGGGACGCTGCCGCAGATTAACCATAATTTTTTGAGGAGCTACCCGATCGATTTTGACACCGAAAGGCAAAACTATATTTTTGGTTGAAACCTTGATCAAATGCCGGCCTAAAGTGATGGCACTTAAATCGAAACTGACCTGAACATCCTGATCCATAAGGGTACGGATCGTATTACGACGACCGGATAGGGTTAAATCGACAGTGGGCGTTGACCCCTGGCCCAACATCAGGTGGGACGGAACGTTGGTGTGTTGCACCGGTGTGGTAATGATAAGCTCTGCTTCCTGCTGGCTGGCCAAAATGAGCCACGCTATGGTTACAAGCGCCAGCGCGCTTAATTTGGTTCGCCAATTTTCGACGAATACCCCCTTGAGAAAACCCTTCAGCGTCGGCACTCGGATTTCCGGCCCACCGGTGCTTTCACTGAGATTGCCGGCCAAGGCCTTGGGGTCCTGCCAGGTTACGATTTTGCCTTCAATAACCGTCGCAACCTCCGAGCGTTCTTCAGATACCACCAAACATATGGCATCTGTGACTTCGGACAGTCCCAGGGCCGCCCGATGCCGGGTGCCGTATTTCTCCGGCAAATTCTCATCTTCAGACAGCGGCAGGATGCATCCCATTTGGGTAATACGGTCCTGGGCGATAACAATCGCGCCGTCGTGTGCAGGAGCATAGCGGTTAAAAATGCTTTTGATCAGCGCCGACTCAGGAAGTGCCATAATCGTTTGACCGGCACGCACAAATTCGGAAGGATTGTCATTTCTGGCAAGCACAATCAGCGCACCGGTTCGATCTGCAGCCATTTCAAACAGCGTCTGCGATAATTCTTTCGCAAATGTTTTTTGAAAGACACGCCGGCGGGACCGCAGATACCGCATCGGGCTGACCTTTTCCAATACCTGGCGAATTTCGGTCTGAAACAGTATCAGCAACAGAATGAGAAGTACTTGCCATAAAATTTGAAAGACCCAGGTCGTCAGAAAAAGATCCCAGAATTTGGCAATTGAATAAATGCCTCCCAGAGCCACCAGGCCGATGATGACGCGAAGCGCGCGACTTTCGCGGAACCACACGTACAGCTGATAGGCGACAATGGTAAGAAAAAGAATGTCGGCGATATCTCGCCACGTGGGGGCAGGAATGAGGTCTAGTAGATACAAAGTGAATCTCCGTAACCGATCTTAGAAGTGGTTTCAAAGCCCCATCTAACCCCCAAATACGGCGTTGTCCCGCAGAGCGGGATTCAGCATCGATTTTATTAATTAGGGGTGCATCGCGAGTTTCTTCGAAATGCTCACATACTACCGTGTATGCTGGGATACACGACTTTGTCATCAACTCGCGCCTTGTCTTTGGACGCGATTTGAGGTTTTGAACCCACTTCTAAGCAAAGCGGACGCATCAAAACCAGCGGGTTCTATCTTTCAATGATAAAGGGTATATAAAGGAATATTAACAGGATAACATGGATTCGTCAAAGCAGTAACTTATCCATCGTATGGTTTGCCACACTCCTTACAGCGACCATCGGACCCGATCACACCGATACAGCTTTCATCACTGCATAATGTTCGGTTTCCCCAATCATCATCGAACCGCGGTGCCGGCCGCTCATCAAGATCTTCCTGCGGCGCGCTGTCGACTTGAGCTGTATCCATTTCATCGGCTGGCAGTTCTTTATTGGGTTTGCCGCATTCTTTGCAGCGACCATCGGGCCCGATGACACCGATGCAGCTTTCATCGTTGCATAAGATCCGGTTTCCCCAGTCATCATCATCCCGGGCAATTTCTTCTTCTTTGTTTAAATCGGCAGGCTCATCCGGCATATTTACACCTCCAGTAATTCTTCAAGATCTTTTAAGTTTCCGATGTGATATTGGGTAGGCAAGGTTTTATTGCGGTAGGCCACAAATGGGATCTCTGCCGCAACGGCCGCCTCAGCGTCTACCTGCGAATCGCCGACATAGAGGACCTGGTGCGGCACAATGCTGAAATAGGACAATATCTTAAGCAATGCGTCCGGATGGGGCTTTGGACGCGGGATATCGAAAGAGGTGACCACCAGATCAAAATGTTCCGTTAAGTTAAATTCAGCCAGCAACCGGTCCATGGTGTCGGAACGGTTGGTGGCAATAGCGGTCTTCCATCTGGGTCTTATCTTAGAAAGCAGCGGAACCAGATGGGGTTCAACTTTCAATAATTTAAGGAATCGACTGTAATCCATCGTCTGGCGATAGGCGTATACGGCAGCAATGCTTTCTTCGTCACCAAATAAATGCGCAATTGCTTTATTTAACGTGTGCTGATGGGCATAGGCAAACTGGTCCGCCGTCATCGCCGGTTTTCCGAAATGCTTTAAAATCTGATTGTAATAGGCCCGGTTGGCTGCTTCGGTATCGAAAAGCACGCCGTCGCAATCAAAGGCAACCACTTTAAGATCTTTCATACGAATCTACTTTTCACCTTTTTTTTCTTTTTCAGTTTGCTGCCGGAGTTCCCCATAAACTCTGATGTAGAGTTCAGGACGAATTTTGCTGTCGGTTTCCAGCGTAATGATATCGAAATAACTGCCCTTCTGCATTCTTTTATTTTCAACGGTCAGCGCATATTTTTGTCCGTTCTCACTTTTTTCCTCCGATAGTTGATAGGATATGTCTTGGCCGTCTCTGGCGCGAACCTTTACGATTTTGAAAGGGTATTTGGCGGCCGGGATGATCGTCACCGTTCTTTTTATCTTTTCACCGGCTACGCCTCGCAATCGGACCTTGCTGGGTCGTATCGTAACAAACTTTTCAACGTTCCCGATAATGGACAGCTTCAGCTGCGGATTCTTTTTGTCGTTGGTATAAACGGTCGCGCTCTTTTGCATTCTTTTGCCGCCCTTGTGATTCGTGTTTACTTTAAGTGTAATTTTGCCCTCACCGCCGGGAGGGATCTGCCTCGTATAAGAGACAGCTGTGCACCCTCAGTCGGTTTTGACTTTTTGAATCTCAAGAATTGCTGAACCTTTGTTCTGAACGACAAAATCGTGGGTGACTTCTCGGCCCTCCATAACCGGAGCAAATTGGTAACGGGCTGCCGGTAAATAGACCGAAGGCTGTTTTAAAGAAACCTGCAAAATCTCGACGCGCTCGCCGTACGCAGGATTTTTTGGCGTATCCTTTTGATCTGCCGGTTTAGAACCGCCAAAATTTCCAATTTCCAGCCGACTCGCAGCGACACCGTGTTTCACAAACCACTGCTGCACCGTCTCGGCGCGTTTTTGCGCAATCTCGCGATTCCTGGCAGGCGTGCTGTGATTCCGGCCGTAGCCTTCAATTTGCAAATGGATCGCTGGATCCGCTTCGAGCGCTGCCTGAACCTTTTTGAGATCATTTTCAAATTCCGGTGCAAGCGCAACAGAATCGTTTTTGAAATAGATGGTTGATAGTATGACGCGCGCGGGGTCGCTTTTGGCACCATACGCATATGCGCTAAAGCAAACCACAAGCATTGCCAATATTAAAACAACCTGTGCCTTTTTTGTCATAACCATACTCCTTCACTGGACTCAAAATTAACCCGCTCTAGAAATTCTATGTTGTCAAAAGAGTGATGTCAAGGTGCCAGAAGCGATCTTAAAAATGCCTCTCTACCATTTTTTTCTACGAAATCATACCGCTCTTTACAATTGTTACGAATATTAAGGGGTTCAACAATGCGTCATTTAGTGTTTTTAATATTATTTGTAACCGGTTTGAATTTAATAAAACTGCCCCTCAAACACTTAGATCTTGTTCGAGGGCCCCCGCCAGGTAGCGGGATTTCACGTCTGTTTTTATGAACCTTAAAGGCTTCAAAAAGCTCGATGCAAGGTCTTTTTTTTTATGTTAAAATCGTTTTATAAGCGCTTAGATTTTACCTGATAGCAACACCGCTATCGGGTAAAAGATGAGTGCTTATAAAACGGTTTACATGAGGGATACAGGATCCACGTCTATTATAACCCTCACCCGGCGATGATGAAACACGGTGGGATTTTCAACCAGAAGCTGACTGACAAATTGATGCAAGGCCTTGGCACGCCTGCCTTTTAAAAGGATTTGCCATCGATATCGCCGGGCGATTTTGGTCAGGGATGATTCAATCGGTCCCATGATCTCCACGGTGCCGTAAAACGATGGATCTGACGTTTTCAGCGTCCGGCATCTATCACCCAGTTTGAGGGCATAATTTTGGGTCAGCGCCGGGTCTTTGCCGGAGATCTTAAGTTGGATCATTCTTGAAAACGGCGGATAATTTAAGGCTTTGCGAGTATTGATCTCCTGATTGTAAAAAGAATTAAAATCTTGATCTCTGGCAGCCAATATACTGAAGTGGTCCGGATTATAGGTTTGCAGAATAACCCGCCCCGGAGAAGACCCTCTTCCTGCGCGACCGGCCACCTGTGCCAGAAGCTGGAACGTCCGTTCACCGGCTCTAAAATCGGGAAAGCTCAGCGAGAGATCAGCGCAGATGATTCCCACCAGCGTAATATTCGGAAAATCGTGGCCTTTAGCCACCATTTGGGTCCCGACAAGGATATCAATGCTTTGATCTTTGAGGCCTTTAAGCAATTTAACAATGGCGCCCTTCCTTGCAGTGGTATCCCGATCCATGCGGGCGACCCGGGCACTGGGGAAAAGTTTCTGGACCGTGGTCTCAATTTTTTCGGTACCGAGCCCCAATTTTTTTATCTTCGAAGATCCGCAAATGCTGCAGCGGGATGTCGCCGCGCGGGAAAATCCGCAGTAATGGCATTTAAAGGCATTGGTCTTCTGATGATAGGTAAGGGAGATATCGCAATGTTTGCAGCGCTGCGGCTGCCCGCATGATTGACAGAGTGCAAAATTGGCAAATCCGCGGCGGTTTAAAAAAAGCAGCACCTGTTGGTGGTGATCAAGCGTGTCTTTGATGGCCTGTTGCAACACCGGTGCAATAAACCGTTGCACCCCCCGGTATCCCAGGTTTTCACGAAGGTCAACGATTTTTATAGCAGGCAGCGGGCGGCTTTCGACGCGCTGCCGCAGATTGACTTCAATAAACTTCTTTGCAAAGGCATTATAACAGGACTGAATCGAAGGCGTCGCGGATCCCAGCAGCGCCACGCAATCATTGAGTTTAGCCCTGACCACTGCAAGATCCCTGGCATTATACCGCAGGTTATTTTCCTGTTTATAGGAGCTATCGTGCTCTTCATCTACGATAATAAGCCCCACTTCTGGAAATGGGGCAAAAATGGCCGACCGCGCACCAATAGCGATATCTGCTTTTTGCTGTAAGATACGGCTCCATTGATCATAGCGCTCACCGGCCGAAAGGCCGCTGTGAAGCACGGCAATGCGTTCGCCGAATCGGGCACGGAATCGTCTCTCCATCTGGGTGATCAGCGCAATCTCTGGTACCAGCACTAAAACGGATTTTCCCTGTTTGAGGGTTTCAGCAGCAACCTGCATGTAGACTTCGGTTTTGCCGCTGCCGGTGACCCCTTGCAAGAGAAAGGTTGTGAACCCTTTATTCAGAGAATCCACGATCTGCACGACGACACTTTGCTGCTCGGAGTTCAGGTCAAGGGCGGTATCCGCATGAATGGGCTCGCCAAAGGGATCCCGATAGACCCGTTTATGCCGAACCGTTAGATAGCCGTCGTTTTCAAGTGCCCGAATCAGACGGGGTGCAGTCGGCACATGTCTTTTGAGTTCCGACATCGAAATTTCGCCTTCATTACCGAGGATGTCGATGATCTTTTTGCGGGGTTTTGAAAGTCGATCCAGAGGGGGTACCGGATCCGCCAGGGCTAAAAAACGCTCTTGGCGGGTCCTTGTCGAAGCTTCCCTCAGCTCGCGAGTTTTCAATATATGCCCGCTGCGTTGAAGCGACTGAATAAGGGCGCCGGGAACCATTTGGTTCAGCTTCCGGTTCAAATCATTAAGACGGCACGGTCCGGAATCAAGCAGTTTCAATACCGCACTTTCCAATGGATTGACCGCATCGTTTTTTAGGACCCGCTTTCCCTGCGGCGTAATCGTTATCGAGGCATAATCATAAAGGGTCAGGCCGCCCGGCAACGAATTTTTGATGACATCACCGATGGGATGCTTATAGTAGTCTGAAATCCATTGAAAAAATGAAATCATCGCCGGCCCAAACAGGGGTTGTTGATCCAGTACATCCAAAATGTGCTTGACTTCAGCCGGCGCGGAATCGTGAGCCGTCCCCAAAATATAGCCGGTTACCCTGCGCTGACCGAAAGGCACGAGGACGCGCTTCCCGGTCGCTACAAACGGCAACAGGAACTCCGGGACGCTGTAAGTGAAGGTATGATCAACGGGTAAGGCAACCGCAACTTCAATATTTGATTTACTAATCATAAAATTAGTGTTAATATAGCCTTAAGTTAAAATGGATTCAACCCATTGTGTCTCTTCACGCCTAACCTGTAAAAATGAAGACGGTCGACAGGTCGGCTTTATTTATTTTTACATGCAGGGTGTTTTGCGCAAAAAACGCTAAAGAAATTTCAATACCGGACGATTTATCATATTAGGAGGCAGTTATGCGAAACAATGCAAAATCATGGGTAGTCTTCGGAGTGATCGCAGCCTTGATCGGTGTGCCCTTCGCGACTTCAGCCCTGGCCCAGGAATATTTTGAGGCTAAAGAGCCCGGCGGCGGTGCGATGATGTATGATATGCTTGTTGTCCGGCCTATCGGCGCGGTTGCCACAGTCATCGGGTCCGCTTTTTGGCTCGTCACCCTGCCATTTTCGGCATCGGGTGGCAATGTCGATACAGCGACTAAAAAGCTGGTCAAAGAACCCGCCGCATATACCTTTACACGGCCCTTAGGCGAATTTTAGCCCCCATTCAAATTTTCTTCTTGCTTGACACAGGGGTATTAATTGCATATACGAAACTGCAATTAATGACTCACAATACCGTTGTATCTTTTGTTCGTTTTTGCCCTGCCTGTTATCCCATACACCCTTAGAGCGTTTGCCATATTAACGTTCCGATACGGGCAGTTTTTTGAGTCTTTTTAGGATTATTAATAACGTCTAAAATAGCTTGATCCAAACGCTCTAATAATTTTTCTTCATTATAATATAGCGGTTGTCATGTTTGTAATAATTTCAAGATGTTACACATTGCATTTTCTCCTTTGAGGAAATTCGGCAAACGGAACATATTTATGACAACCGCTATAACCTTTCACAGAAGGAGGTCGCCGTGCCGGTACATGTCGTTGATCATCCCTTAGTCAAGCACAAATTAGCATTTATGCGGGAACATGATGTCACAACCAAGGATTTTAGAGACCTTGCTTCTGAACTCGCCAATCTTTTAACCTATGAAGCGACCAAACAATTAGAAACCGAGACCGTCACCATTCAAGGCTGGGACGGTCCTGTTGAAGTTGAAAAAATAAAAGGCAAAAAAATCACCGTGGTCCCGATTCTGCGCGCCGGGCTGGGTATGATGGACGGCGTCCTTAATCTCATACCGACCGCCAAAGTCAGCGTTGTCGGACTTTACCGCAATGAGGAAACCCTCGAGCCGGTCAGGTATTACGTCAAAATGACGAGCCTGATGGAAGAACGTATGGCACTGATTCTTGACCCCATGCTGGCCACCGGCGGCACGGTAATCGCAACAATTGACCTCTTAAAAGAATCCGGCTGCAAACAAATCAAAGGGATATTTATGGTCGCCGCGCCGGAAGGGCTTGAAAAGCTGGAGAGCGCGCATCCCGACGTCGAAATATGGGTGGCGGCGATAGATGAAAAACTAAATGAAGTCGGATACATATTACCCGGCCTGGGAGATGCGGGCGATAAGATATTCGGCACGAAATAACCTCACTTTGAAGCCATCAGGGGGCCGGGGCGCATATGGCCATGAAGAACTGGATCGCAGATTATAAATTGAGTTATCAAGACCATCTGTTCAGCATCCAAATTCTTTTAGTCGCATTTGGCGCACTCATTACGGTACCCATTCTCACCGGTCTGGATCCCAGCGTCGCATTATTTACCGCCGGCGTTGCAACCCTCATCTTTCATTTCTTTACCAAAAGGCAGATCCCGGTTTTCCTGGCGTCATCATTTGCCTATACCGCACCGATTATGGTGGCAACCAAAACATGGGGCCTTCCGGCCGCCCTTGGGGGGCTGGTCGCCGTCGGCGTTGTTTATATGGCCATTGGCGGAATCATTTACTGGAAAGGCCGCAACATCATTCAGACCCTATTTCCGCCAATTGTCGTCGGACCGATTATTATGGTCATCGGGCTCATGCTGGCTCCGGTGGCAGTTTCCATGGCCCTGGGCAAATCAAATCCCGCGTATCTCATCCCGGAAAAAGTCGGCCTGCTGATCGCCGCGATATCTCTGACAACAACCATTTTAATCTTCCTGCTGGCCCGGGGAACCCTGAAACTCATTCCGATTATTTGCGGCCTGATCGCCGGATATTTCGTCTCCATCCCATTTGGAATCATTGATTTTTCAATCGTTGCCGGCGCACCGTGGATTGTGGTTCCCCAATTTGTAATCCCTCGATTCAACTTTGATGCCATCATTTTTCTAATACCGGCGGCCCTTGCGCCGCTAATGGCACATTTTGGGGATATCTTCGCCATTGGCGAGGTTACGGATAAGGATTATCTGAAAAAACCCGGCATCCATCGCACATTGCTGGGTAACGGCGCGGCAAACACAATCGCTGCTCTTGTCGGTGGCCCCCCGGTTCGCATTTATGCCGAAATTACCGGCGCAGCGACCGTCTTCAAAAGGTGGCAGCCGGCGGTAATGGTTTGGGCCGCCCTGTTTGCTATGATTCTGGCCTTTTTGGGCAAAGTGAGCGCCCTGTTGCAAACCATCCCCGACCCGGTTAGCGCCGGTATCCTGATTTTATTTTTCGGTGTACTGGTGGTGGCAGGCATCAATTGCCTGCTGAAGGCCCGCTTAAAATTAATGGAATTCAAAAACATGCTGATTGTGGTGCTCATTCTAGTTTGCGGAATCGGAGGGATTACCTTTTCAGTCGGAGCGTTCACACTGAAGGGCGTGGCGCTGGCAACTCTTGCGGGCGTATTTTTAAACCGGGTCCTTCCGGATAAGAAGACCCCTGACGAAAGTTGACAAGGAGTGTCTTTTGGCAAAACTGGTTCGGTTCGGCAAACCCATGAGGGATGCAATTTTGATGGTGTTGAAATATGTAAGCGATGCGACCGGCAATGAACCCACCCAGGCAGAAATCGCCAATGCCCTGAAAAGCTATTTTATATTGAATGAAATCGGCAATCAGATCAAATTCCAACGTAAAAAGCCGATTCCGCAGGAACCACCCGAAACCTTGTCAAAGGACCCGTTTTGGACATTAAACCTGCTGAAGGGACCGCCCAAAAACAGTTTGGTCCGCGTCGGTCTTTTTTCCCCAAAATTTACAGGACGCCATCAGCACGGCCCGGCGTTTTGTGAAAGATTCCAGTGGAGATGAACCCAGCGAGACGGAAATCGCCCTGAGCCTCAGGAGCACTTTTATACTTAGTGAAATCAAAAACCAAATCGACTGGCAGCGAAATGGCCAGATGAAAAATAAAAAAGCCCTGCCCGAAACAAAATGACACATTTCATCTGAATTATTCCGATCCCTCCATATTTTTTATCAACTATCTTTTCAATATTACCGATACTTAAGTTAGCGCCCGGGCACACCTTTTTCTTTTCAATCATTCAGATCCAGTGCTCGCGTAGAGCGTTTGTCATGTTTGTAATAATTTTAAGCTGTTACACATTACATTTTCCCTTGTTAGCGAATCCGGCAAACGGAACATATTTATGACAACCGCTATAACTGTGAAAATCCGGCAGGCAGCCGACGCCAGGAATGTCACTGAAGGGACCCTAAATTTTGAAAGCGCATAGACTTCTTTTGACAGTTTTCGTGATGGTGCTGACGATGGGAACATCTTCGGCCGAAATTTATAAATGGGTAGATGAAGATGGTGTCGTTCATTATTCCGATGCTCCGACTCAAAACATTTTCGACCTCCCTGAACAGGAAGAGATTTCATCGACTGAAACCGTCCCCCAGGTTAATTCCCAGCCGGCGCCTGAAGGCCAAAATATCACGCTGGATCCTGATTTTTTTAATTTCCTGGACGAAACTCAGGAAGACGTTGTAACTGTCAATACCCCAACGGTCGAGATATATGAAACCAGCTGGTGCGGTTATTGTGAAAAGGCCAAAAATTTTTTCCGCTCACGGGGAATCGATTTTGTCGTCTATGACATCGAAAAAGATCAGCAGGCCGCCCGCCGAATGATGACCATGACCGATATGCGGGCGGTGCCCTTTGTCGTCATAAACGGCCAGGGGATCCAGGGCTATTCTGAACAAGCCTACGCGCTGGCATTACAAAATTAGATTGCATCGAAGGAAAATGAAAGGTACTTGTTCCTAAGCCGATTTACCCGGGTGTCGGCATGCGGTAAAATGTCTCCTTTTATATCAATCCTCTAATAAAGATATACAACCAGATGGAGTTTCGCAAACCGTGCGAGGTTAAAATGCGAGGGGTGCCACCATTTGACAATCTCTCCAATTCCGCTCGAAGACGGGTGATCGTCGTAACCTTTGTGATGAGCGCCATCCTTTTGTTTGCCCTGCGCACCCTGGATGCCCCGCTGAGAACCAGCGCGGCACCCAGGGGAATTGTCTCCTTTGAACTGGCCCAAAATTATGATGCGTCTCGGCAAATATTGGACTCCTGGAGCACTGATGCAAAAGTATATGCCGCCCTCAGCCTCGGTTTGGACTATCTTTTTCTAATCGTTTATGCCCTTTTTATATCTTCGGCATGTATCCAGGTTGCCACAGCACTTAAAGGCGATCATTCAGTCTTTCTCTGCATGGCAGGGGTTCTGGCCTGGGCTCAATTTCTAGCTGCATTTTTAGATGCGATTGAGAATTTGGCTTTGATTCACTTGCTGCTGAATTCATCCCGCAGCTGGTTACCCTGTCTGGCGCGCGGGTGCGCGATTGTAAAATTCAGTATCGTGGCAGCCGGCTTAATTTTTATTTTTGGGGGTTTGCTGGTAATTGGACTGAAAAAAATATTCAAGGGGAGATGAGCACCCGAGCAATCGTTTCTCGGAATAAAATCTTACCACGAAGTCCACGAAGAAAAAAAAGATTGCGATTCTTTTTAACCTTCGTGCATCTTCGTGCCCTTCGTGGTGATAGAAACCGGAGCGAATTAATCTAAAAGAGATGTAACGCTGCCCGTTGAGATAATGAAAAAGGAGGCGGTAATATGATCAATCATGTGGTTCTGATGAAATTTAAACCCGAAGTCAACGATGATGCCATCGATGATCTCGAAAAAAGCCTGGATGATCTTCCCAATAAGATTATCGAGATTCAGGCCTACGAATTTGGGCGCGACCGGGTCCATTCTGAAAAATCATATGACTTCGCGTTGGTTTCACTTTTTGCCAACCTGGAAGCCATGAAACGCTACCAGGAGCATCCTGCCCATCTTAAAGTCCTGCAAAAAATCAAAAAACTGAGTGAAAACATTTTAGCGGTCGATTTTGAAGGAACCGATGCCGGTAAGATAAAAAAAGACGAAATGGGTGCAATGCTCAGCCGTTTAGGCCGCGCTTAACAAGGAAAAGAAATGGCTAACATATTATCCAAACTGCGGGGTGGTAACCGCCGATCCATCGGAAAGGTCGGCGAAGTGGTCGCTGCCGTTCAAAAAAAGCCGAATTTATTTAAGGAGCAGACATGAAAAATGTGCAGGGTGAAGATCAATGGGTGTGGGTGGTCGTCCAGGATCCCGGTGGAAAAGAGCAATTCCTGGGCCAGCAGGATCAACAGGAAAATATTTCATTTATTCCGGCTTTTCATACCAAAGAAGAGGCGCAACAATGCTTCATGAGCCTGGCCCGCCAGAAAGGCCGCAAATATGAGGTCCAGGCCATCTTACATGAAGAGTTGTTAAAAGATGCCGCAGCCGACGGCTTCATGATTTTTTTACTGAATGAAAACGGCGATG
>PVMK01121917.1_pt1 | contig 13190 bp, 17 predicted proteins | sample 1853481 | NCBI WGS metagenome assembly PVMK01 (sample SAMN08533507, study PRJNA380276) | Marine sediment metagenome, whole genome shotgun sequencing project.
GGCGCTGTTGTGTTTTTGCTGCCCCACGGCTCGCAGTCTTGAGAAGCTAGTGGGCTAGCGGAAGCTCCGTCGCATCAGTTGGGGAGGTCCGAGCCGGGCCGTAGAATCCGACGGTGAAGAACGAGCAGAGTTCCGTTCGGCGCTCGTTCTATGGCTGGCGCATTCTCGGTCTGGCCATCATCACCGGGGGGCTCACCGGTCCGGGCCAGACCATCGGAGTCAGCGTTTTCGTCGATCAGTTCATCTCTGACCTCGGTATGAGTCGTTCAGAGGTGTCGACGGCGTACTTGATCGGCACGCTCATCGCCGCCCTGGGGCTACCTCTCATCGGCCGGCGGGTCGATCGGGTCGGCGTGAGACGGGCGATGACTGTGATCGGAGTCGCCTTCGGAGCTGCCCTTGTCGGGATGGCCGGTGTTCAGGGCTTTGTGGCTCTCGCCATTGGGTTCGTGGCGATACGACTGCTTGGTCAGGGCTCTTTGATGCTGGTGAGCACTGTTGCCGTGACGCTTTGGTTCGAGAAGCGCCGGGGTACGGTGCTCGGTATTTTCAGCACGGGCACTGCGATTGTCATGGCGCTCGTCCCCGTCGGCCTGAGCCTGGTGATCGAAGGTTATGGCTGGCGAGTCGCCTGGTTGACCTCTGCAGTGATGATCTGGCTCGTCGTCGTGCCGATCGCCCGTTTCGGCATGATCGACCGGCCCTCTGACATTGGCCAGGTTCCCGACGGACCCAACCCGAAGAAGATGGAGCCGTCGAAGGAGCAGACGAGAGTCTCCGCCACGAGAGCCGAAGCGCTCCGCACCAAGAGGTTTTGGTCTCTCCTCGCCGCTTCAGCGACGGTCGGGATGCTTGTGACTGCATTGAACTTCCATCAGATCTCTCTGTTGGGCGACGCCGGCCTGACGGCCACCGAGGCAGCCGTGATGTTCCTACCCCAGGTGATCGGTGCCGCAGCGGCCGGGTTGTTGTTCGGGTATCTATCGGATCGGCTCACGGGCCGAGAGCTGATACCCATGGCGATGGGGCTGCTCATCATCAGTCTTGTACTCGCGGCAAGCCTCACTCCCGGCGTGGCGGTTGTGCTCTATGCAGTGAGTCTTGGAGCCGCAGGTGGAGCGATCCGGTCGGTGTCTGCCACTCTGCTGCCGAGATGGTTTGGCGTCCGCCATATCGGTGAGATTCAGGGGACGGCATCTTTCATCGACGTCGCCTCGACGGCTCTGGGCCCCGTGGTTTTCGCCCTCGCCAGAGACGCCACTGGTGGCTACAGCGGCGCCGCCACCTGGTTCATCATCATGCCGCTGCTTGCGGGGATCGTCGCCGCAACGATAGGACCTGTTTCGCCACCACGCTCGTAGGGCTACGGCTTCCGAGAGCACACTGGTATCAGCCTCGGCGCGGGTGGCCGTCCGTCGCACCTGACGGGGCCGAAGGACAAGATGCGACGCAACGCTGACCGCTACCCAGCGGAGGACGTTCGGGGGTCGGCCGAGAAACGCTCTACCTGAGACGATTCGGCCGCGCATGGCTCGCTGGCTAGGACGCCTCGCAGCCGATCCCGTCGTGATTTCGATCGAGGCCGTATTCGTCCGGGGCAACTACCTGGACTCTTCCGGTGTAGTAAGGACCGTTGCCACTGCCGCCGGCGCAGTCGTAATCGCTGACGATCTTCAGGCAAGGGATGTAAGGCGAGATGGCACTGCTCGGTTGTCGTCGATGGCGCGGCCGCAGCCGTCGTGGTGGTTGGCGGAAGAGTGCTGGTGGTAGAAGTGGTGGGGGCGGCAGTTGTAGTTGCGACAGCAGGGGTCGTTGGTGTTTCTGTTACCTGGCGTCGTCGTATCCGCAGTGCGTCATGACGGGATGTCAATGATGAGTCCAATGACGCCCCGGATCTGGGCGAGGACGACGGAACCGACATTGCCTCGCACGCGCTCAACCCGGCCGATCGAGACCGCTCTGATGTGCTGGCACTGTGCGGAGGAAACCCGGTCGAGACCGTTGGTGGTCGCGGCCTCGACAACGACCTCTGACCCGAAGTCGCGGATCGAGGAGGTCAAAGGCACGATCTGGACCACGTTGGGCCCCGCATCAAGGATCCGTTGAGCGGTCACAACGAGCGCTGGATGCGAGAACCCGGCTTCTTGTCCCGCCGGTTGGCCCAGATCGAGGTCGATGACATCACCCGAGGTCAGCATCGAGCCACTCGACTTCCCCGGGTGTGAGCGATGCCGTGAGCTCTTCGCCGATGCGATCCTGGCGGAGTCGTCGCACTGCCAGCGTAACGGTCTCCCCGACGGTGGCGCCGATCTGTGCGGCGAGCCGTTTCAGTTCCTCGTGGGTCGCTCGATCTATGCGAACACTCGTACTCTGCATGCAAATAAGCATACACAACTGCATGCGTGCTGGATACCCTTCCATTCGGACAGACCACGTCGCTCAGCTGATCACCATCCACCCGGCCTCGGCGGCGCGGGCATCCCGCTCGGCGAGGAACTCGGCGCCGTTGGCTTTCCGGGTGGCGCCGAGCTCGGCGAGGCCTTCGAACACGTGCTCGATGGCTCCGTCAACGGGGATCGGTTGGTATCCATCCTGCTCGCTCCACCGATAGGCGGTGCCGTCGTGGCCGAGCTGAAGCCAGTGGCGGGTGATGCCGTGTCTGTACACCTCGATGGGTGCGCCTTCGATTTGATCCCGGTACATCCACATGAACCCGGCGCATTCCTCGATCGGGAGTGCTGCTTCGAGCGGAGCCCAGTCCGGATCGTCGGTATCGAACTCGGCCCAGACCCTCTCCATGGTTTGGCGCAGTTTCTCCGCCAGTTCCTGTCGTTGTTGCTCCCATGGCCTACCCATTGTCTTACCCCCTTCGGCGGCGAACGCGGTTGTCTGGCAGACAACGTATGTCGTTGCTATGACACAAACGACGGCTCCGTTCTCGGCCCGTCTGTCGCACCCGTGACGTACGTTGTGACGATGGCATCATCGATTACCAAGCCCGGCTATCGCAAGGGCCGATCGCCGGCCAACAAGGGCAAGACCTACCCAGCCGAGGTGCTGACTCCCGAAGAGGTCAGAGCGCTTCTGGCGCAGTGCTCGGCGACGTCGAGCTACGGGCTTCGCCATCGGGCGCTGATCACGCTGCTCTACCGCACCGGGCTGCGGCTCGGCGAGGCGTTGGCGCTGCGGTTGAAGGATGTGGACCTCGCAGTGGGATCGGTGACCGTGCTTCACGGCAAGGGCGACCGGCGACGCACCGTTGGCATCGATCCAGGAGCGACGCGGGTCGTCGAGATCTGGATCGCTCGCCGTCGCCTGCTCGACATCCCCGCGCAGGCCCCGCTGTCTTGCACGCTCCATAGCGCATCGATGACACCGTCGTTGGTCCGCTCCATGCTGCCCCGACTCGCCAAACGTGCCGGCATCATCAAGCGGGTACACGCCCACGGGTTTCGGCATACCCACGCCTACGAGCTGATGATGGAAGGGGTACCGATGGCGATCATCCAACAGCAGCTGGGGCACGTCTCTCTGGCAACGACCAACACCTACCTGGCCCACATCGCTCCCAAGCAAGTCATCGAGACCATCGCCAAGCGCGAGTGGTCGCCCTGACGATCTGTTGCGCTATTGATAAACATAGTGTTGAGTGATAAGATAACACTCATGCAGAATGCGGCGACGAACGAGGTTGGGGGGACGCTGCGTCGTCTCAGAGAGGGGCAAGGCCTGTCACTGAGAGCACTTCAGGGCAGGTGCGGTGTTGCCGCGGCCCGTCTGTCGCGAATCGAGAACGGCCACGTAGATCCCCGGGTGTCGACGGTACTGACCATCCTGGACGGCCTCGATGCCACCCTGGACGACCTGCCGCCCCTCGCGCTCCAGCAGCGGGGGAGTGTGGATGCCGGCGAGCCGAATGCGACGACCTCGTCGGTGACCGACCGCGTCCTCCGCAACCGGAAACAGATACTCGAGGTAGCTGCCGCCTACGGGGCGAGACACCCCCGGCTGTTCGGGTCGGCGGCAAGGGGTTCCGCCGGCCCGGACAGCGACGTTGACCTGCTCGTCGATCTCGATCCGGGGAGAACGCTGTTCGATCTAGCGGCATTGCGTGCCGACTTGGAGCAGCTCCTGGGAGCGTCGGTCGACGTGGTGCCCTCCGCTGGGCTAGCGGGCGAGGCCAAGGACGAGATCCTGGCTGAGGCGCTGGCGCTATGAACTCCGCCGATCGGAGACGTCTGCTCCACGTTGTCGACTACATCGACCGGATTGACGGCTATTGCGTTGGCGGTCGGGCATTGTTCGACGACGACCCCCGGACACAGGATGCGGTGCTGTATTGCCTCTTCGTCATCGGCGAGGCCTTGGGGGCGCTTACGCCGGGGAGTTACCAACTGCTGGCGTCTCTCCCCCCACACCTGCCCAAGGGGCGCAACATCTTGGTACACGAGTACTGGCGAGTCGATCCCGACATCGTCTGGGCAACGGTGAGCCAGGACCTCCCGCCGTTGCGGGTCGATATCGAGCGCGCTCTCGACACTTGAGCGTCGCCCTATGACTCGTCGCTCGCCCGGCTGAGCACAGTTGGGTGTAGGTCCTCGCCTTTCACCGGGATGAGTATCAGCACCACATCCACGCCCGCTGCGGTCGCCAGACGGGCCAACATCCTCAGTGTTGGACTTCCGCGGCCGGATTCGTACTCAGAGATCGTGCGCGTCGAAACTCCGGATAGCTTGGCAAGGAGGGTCTGGGTAAGTCCTGCGCGTTGACGCAGCTCACGGATGATGCTCACGGCACACAACTACAGCGCCAGCGGCGCCGGTTCAAGACCTTTGTGCTGCTCACCGAACCCAGACAGCATCTGCCGCTTGGTCAGACGAGTCCCCAAGAAAGCGTCATGGATGGGCGCCGCCGTGAGATTGCCGCTGGGTTGGGTGTATTCGGCGCCTTGATCTGCCTCTTGTGAAGTTGGCCATCGGCGAATGTTCAGATAGGTTCGGGCCTGCGAAGCCAATGACGAGGCCGTAGTGATACCCGAGGCCGATCTCGCCCGCGTCCAGCAATGGATGCGGGCGCGCAATGACGCTGTGCCAGAACACGCCCGGGATCAGATCCGTTTCGAGATGGACGTTGGCGAACGAGCCATCACGATCTACGAGTGCCATCCGCCGTGGCGGGAGGACGTGGGATCCGACTGGACTCGCCTTCCCTCGGCGCGGCTGCGGTATACGAAGACTCGCAACGAGTGGTCGTTGTACTGGCGGGACCGCAACTCGATGTTCCATGAATACGAGTTTGTCCTACCGACACCCTATGTCGCCCATCTCCTCGCCGAGATCGACCGCGACCCCACGTACATCTTCTGGGGCTGAGAGGACCCGTCGCGTCTGAGATGGTGGATGAATCAGGATCTTGGTGGGCTGCCTTCATGGCGTAGCTTGCCGATTGATCCCACTCGAACTCGCCATCGGAACTGCCTGCGTCGTCACGTTGAACATCCGGGTCCGCGCTAGCGACGAACGACCCGACCGCGTCGGCAAGACGCAACAGTGTCTACGGCTCGACTCGGTTGACGGATGCCACCCGATCGAGGTCGCGATCGAACGACACGATGTCGACGATTCCCGCGGTCTCTGCCGACGCCACGAGGTAGGCCTCGGCGAAGTCGATGCCTACGGCTTCGTATACCTCGAGGGCACGAAGGAGGAGCGCGGGATCGAGCGTTCGAATCGACGGGTAGGCAACGACGGCGCGAGCCATACGGGCGACTTCTTCTCGCGGGACCTCGTAGAAGGACTCCAGTACATAGACCATCTCGGCGACGATCAAATCGGCCAGGAGGAGTTCGTCTGCGTCGGCCAGCAGGGCGGTAGCGCGGGCGGCCAACGGTGGGGGATCACCGCTGAAGTGGCGGATGAGGATGCTGGTGTCGACGAATGCGGTCACCGACGGGATTGAGCACGAGCACGCCGGGTCGTTCGGCGGACCTCATCCCAGCCGACCCCCCGCTTGGCTGCCGGAACATCGACGGCTCCGGCCAGGTCGAGAAGGTTTGGGGTGCGAGCCACGATCGCTCGGTTCTCTTCGACCCGGAAGATGATCTGATCACCTTCCTTGATGCCGAGAGCGTCCCGGACCTCCTTTGGCACCGTCACCTGACCCTTCGAGGTCACTCGGGCTGCGACGTCCACTGATGACTCCTTACTTTCGCTCATGAGTAAGGATACAACTGTCTTGGCGGCGAAGCAATGGCTGAAGACTGGCTTGACTCGATCGCTATGGGAACGAAGGACACGACGACGTCGAACCCGACGGCCGCCGCAAGTTGAGCAAGAGTGTTAGGGCGGGGGCTTCGTTGGCCGGTTTCGTATCTGGAGATCGACTGCTGGGAGATGCCTGCGAGTTGCCCGAGGAGATCCTGGGTGAGTCCGGCTTGCTCTCGGAGATGGCGGACCGGAGTCACGGTTAAGAACTACACCGTCGTCGATAGCGCTTCAAGACCCTTGGCTAAATCACTTGATATAGCGGTTAGGGAACGGTGACTGTTCGGCGTCCTACCAGGCCCCGATCTCGCCCAGAGTCAGCCGGACGAGCTCGAGGGCCTCCTGCGGATCCCCCAACGCCTTGGTCTGGTGACCCAACTCGGCCTGCCACTCGCCCTCTGTGGGGCGGAGCTTGTCTTCGTACTGGTGCTTCACCGGGCCCACCCCGCGGGTCCGCTTCAAGATGACCAGGCTCTCGGGCGTAACGCCCGAGGCCGCGACGAGTTCGGCGAGGTCGAATAGGTCTCGTGCTGCGTGGCGGTCTTCGTAGGCGCCGAGCTTCATGGCGCCGAAAGTGGAGATGGTGGGGACGGTCAGCTGTGCTGTCGGCGGTAGATCGGAGTAGTGGAGCCCAACGGCGGTCTCGACGACCGCATACGCCCGGTGTTCGGACCGGTCGCCCACGATCTGGAGTTTCACTGAGAGGTCGCCATGGCTGACATCGTGTGTTGTCACGTCGCTCACGCGTGACACTTGTTCGACCCGCAAGGCGGGGAAGTCGCGCCGTGTCCCCCGCTGGAGGCGAGAGATGATTTCGCTGCGGTCTGCCGGCTGCGTGGGCTTGAGGTACAAGTCGACATCCTCGGAGAGTCGCCGACCGGTGAGGTGAGTCCGACCGAGGGCGGTACCCCCGAAGAAGACCACGCCGGGCATGCCTTCGATGGCGTGGAGCAGGTGCGAAATGAGATGATCCCTGAGGACCTGTTCCTGTGCCACCCCCCAGTTCTGGGCAAACGTACGGACCTCCTCACGTTCGATCATTCAGGATCCCGTAGTCGGCGGCGGATGCGCCCGAGCGCGATTCGAGGCCGTTGTTGGCGACGAGGCGGCGTGGCTTGGGCATTTCGATATCGGCGGGCGCCACCCCGGCGCTCGCCCATGCCGCTCGGGCGTAGGCAGCCTCACGGCCCTGGCGTCGGCTGAGTTCCCGCACCAGCCCCCAGTCCGACCGCGCCGCCAGATCCCAAATTGCTTCCGAAGCCGTATGGGCTCCGACACCACCCAACCGCGGTCGATCGGCGAGGTCGAGGATGGTCTGCTCGGCCGTGGTGACCCAGCCCTCGGCGAGCTCGGTGGTGACGCGCTGGAGATCCAGCTCCTGAGCTTGCCGGTTCCAGAAATGGATCGGTGCAACCGACGTGTTCAGCGGTCTCCGCCGAGCCGGTATGGCGACGACCGCCGTGGCCAGACCGCGGGGGACCGCACCGAGAACTCGAGCTGCGCTCACCGCGGCCAGCGCTGCGGCGTCTCTGCCGTGATCCGCCTGACCGATCGCAAGGGCCACCGATTCTGGGCTCGGCTGCCACTCGGGGTCATCCAATGCAGCCGTCGGCGGGATCACGTAGTAACCGCGAGCGATCGGGCGCAAAAGGTCGGCTTCGGCCAGCCGCCGGAACTCACGGGCTGGGTCGCGATAGAGATCGGCAGCGTCGCGGGGCCGAACCACACGCAGTGTCCGCGCCGCTAACTCTCTGGGAAGGGGTGTCGCTCGCATGGTTGTCTGCATGATATGCGCATTGACGCGCTAGAAAGGGGTTGCAAACCAGGTACCAGCGCGTCTATGCGCGCTTGCCTCTGGTCCGGTCAAAACCGGCATCTTCGGTGCAAGGCACGCAGTTGACGGCGCATCGTGTATCTCCCAAATCGGTCAATGGCCTACTTTGGTCGTATGGCCTGCAGCGTCAGGTCGTCCAGAGCTCGGCGCGCGGCCGGCGGGTTTTCGATGGCGGAGCAGCTCCGTCCGATGTCGGTCCTTCGGACCGAGCGGGTGGGCGAGTGGGAGCGTCATCGGCTTTTACCGACGCGAAGGTCACGATCAGCCGGAGACCGACCGCCTCTGCCAGGCGGTCCAGCTTCTCCAGCGTCGGGCTGCTCTCCCCGGTCTCGTAGCGAGAGACCGTCTGCTGAGTGATGCCCGCGAGCTGCGCAAGGAGATCCTGCGTCAATCCGACATGTTCACGAAGTCGACGGACCGGAGTCACGACTAACAAGTACACCGTCGTCGGCAATCGTTCAAGACCCCTGTCCATCACACATCGCTCGTGTCTCCAAGCGACCGAGTCCTTGACAAAGCGTCGTGGGGTGGTGGATCCAAGCCGGAGAGAGTGCCTAGGGGTAGACCGGCGAGCAGGCTTGGCTGGATAGAGGACGGTGTAGTTCCGCTCCGTTTCGTATGAGAATCGTTAGTAAAGCTTTCATGCCTTTCCTTTACTATGATGACAGTTGTGTTCGATACGTGAAACAAGGACTATGACCTCACAGCGTCCCTCTGGGCGGCAAACGAGCGACCGAGCCGGCAACTACGTCCCCCAACCGGATGACTTCGAAGCGTTCGTGCCCAGAACGCTACCGCCCCCTGATCTGGAGCTCTCCGGTGATTTCATCAGACGGCTATCGACCGCAGACCGCGCGCTGGCGCGCCTGGACGGTGTCGCATCGGCTTTACCAAACCCCGATCTGTTCGTCTTCATGTATGTGAGGCGTGAGGCCACGCTATCGAGCCAGATTGAAGGAACGCAGGCATCGCTAGTCGACCTCCTTGAGCACGAGGCTGAGGTCGGGAGCGCCGAGCGCGTTCCGGTTTACGAGATCAGCAACTACGTCAACGCCATGGGGTATGGCCTGAAGCGTCTCAACGATCTTCCTGTCTCGAAACGCCTCATACGTGAGATTCATGAGCGCCTCATGAAGGATGTGCGCGGGGGACACGCAGTCCAGACGCCCGGAGAGTTTCGGACGAGCCAGAACTGGATCGGTGGGACGAGGCCGGGTAACGCGCGTTTCGTTCCTCCGCCGGTCGATGAGATGAGCGAAGCCCTCGATGCTTGGGAGCGGAACCTGCACGAGAGCCAGGACCTACCCGATCTCGTCCACATCGCGCTGCTCCACGCTCAGTTTGAGACCATCCACCCGTTCGTCGACGGTAATGGCAGGGTCGGGCGGCTGTTGATCACCTTCCTGCTGACCGAGCGCGGGATCCTGGCGCAGCCGCTCCTCTACTTGTCGATCTTCTTCAAAGAGAACCGTCAGGAGTACTACGAACGGCTACAGGCTGTTCGTGATAACGGTGATTGGGAGGGATGGCTTGGCTTCTTCATCGAAGGCGTCGCTTCCGTGGCAACCGAGGCCACAGAGACTGCACGAGAGATCCTTGCCCTTCGAGAGCGCGACCGCGCACGAATCGTTGACGACCTTGGCCGTCGTGCGGGGACAGGGATCAGACTGTTGGACTTTCTATTCCGACAGCCAATCGTGAGCGTGAAACTCGTTGCGCAGATCCTCTCACTCTCGACCCCTGCTGCGAACAACCTGGTTGCCGATTTGGAGAGGATGGGGCTACTGCGCGAGACGACGGGTAACAAGCGCAATCGGGTTTTCGAGTACTCCGACTACCTCAATTTGTTCCGCGAGCGTGAGCAGCGCGAGTAAGCCGCCACGGCGCGATATCGGCAGTTGCTTTTCCGATGGGCGGACCGGGTACATCGGTTCATTGAACCGGCTGATCCTCGACGCCGGATGGGTATCCCTCGCGATCGAGCCCAACGACCTTCCCCGGATCGTGCCCGAATCGTGAGCCAGCTGAAACCTACAGCGCTCGGTGGGTCAGTCAGAGTGAGTGAGGCCTTGCTGGGCCGCCCTCATTGGTCCCCCCGGCCGTTTGGGCGCTGTGATCTCTCCTGGTGTCTCAACAGCTTTGTGATCCGCTCGATCCGCGAGGGGCACGAACGACACCGCCATCTCAAACCCGGCCGCCTCCGCTAGGCGCAACAGCGTCCGCAACGTAGGACTCTTGCGGCCGACCTCGTAGGTCGAAATGGTCTGCGCGGTCGTCCCGGCCGCTCTGGCCAGGAGCTCTTGGGTCAGGCCGGCCTGCAGGCGGAGCTCGCGGACGAGGTTCATACCCGATCAATACCGGTGATCTCGCGCGAGTTCAAGGCCCTCGTTTCGCCAGGCGCACGGACCCGTCCCATGGTGTGGGCTCTCAAGACCTCACCTTGACAAAGCGTCTTGGGTTGTGGGGCGTTTGTTCGCGGGGTACCAATCTGGGATCCCATTTGGTACCTATCTACTGTCGGTTACCAAAGTCGACCAAGATGTACCGCGAAGTACTAATTACCTCCTTGCAATTAGTACCTAAACCCTCTGTGGTATCATTCTTGGATGGACCCTGAACGCTATCGCGACTCGCCCATAGGACGCCTCGTTCCTGTCACGCTCCGATATGGAGGGACCGACGTGGAGCACGAGAGCTTCGTTCCGGCCCCTCTTCCGAGCGAGGTCGCGCTCTCGGCCGCGACCCAGCTAGCTGTTTCGCGCGCCGATCAAGCACTTGGCATCCTTGAGGGCGTGGCCGGAACCTTGCCAAACAAAGATCTTCTTATACGACCAACGATCCGAAGCGAAGCGGTCAGCACATCCGCGCTTGAAGGCACTTACGCAGGTTTCAGCGAAGTGCTTGAGGCGGAGGTGTCACCTGTGAGTAGGGCAAGATTGGAAGTCACTGAGGTTCTCAACTACACCCGAACTGCGGAGACGGCACTTGAGATCATCGCTACCGAGCCGATCAGCTTAAGGGTCATGCAGGGGCTTCACTCCCAACTGGTCACGGGCACCAGAGGCGACAGTCCCGATACAGGTCGCTTTCGGACGGTGCCAGTCATGATCGGACCCGAGGGCGCGCCCCCGGAGTCAGCGCACTTCATACCCACTCCGCCTGGACCTGAGATGGACGCTCTGCTTGCGGATTGGGAGGCATGGAATTACGCCGAGGACGACATCCCTTCGATTGTCAGAATCGCCGTGAGTCACTATCAGTTCGAGACGATTCACCCTTTCAGGGATGGCAACGGAAGACTCGGGAGGCTTGTAGCAGTGTTGCTACTCATCGAGCGCGGCCCCCTATCCGGGCACCTGTTGACACTCTCGCCCTACCTGGAGGCGCGTCGAGAAGAGTACGGCGAACTACTTAGGCAAGTGAGCGCCACCGGAGACTACAACCCATGGGTCAGCTTCTTTGCAGGTGCACTCTCAGCGCAAGCGACTCAGGCGCGAAGTCGCGTGGAACGTCTACTCAACTGGAGACAAGAGACGGTGACGCACCTCCGTGATCAAGGGGTACGCGGGACTGCAATTGCCATCGCCGAGAGCCTCATCGGGTATCCGATCGTTACCCCTACGGGCGCGAAGGACCAGCACAATGTCAGCTATCGGTCCGCGAACCTGGCGATTGCCCGCCTCGAGAGTGAGGGAGTTCTTGTTGAGTTTACAGGGCGACGCTATCGGCGCGTTTTCGGTGCCCCCGATGTCATCGAGATTCTTGACGGCTAATCCGGAAACGCCTGGTCTCTTCTGCAGACGCTTTCCGTTGAAGGCGTGACAAACTCCCTCGCGATTCCCGATTCTGCCTTCGCTAGGCTGTTGCCTGCTCCTCCCGCAAGTTGGCCTGTTCGGCCCTGGGCAGCTGAAGCGGCGCCGCAGACTGTGACGAGAACGAAAGGTGACCCCATGCATCAGGCGTTTGTCCTGCTGGCCACTGCCCTCCTCTTCGGCCTTGTATCGGGGAAACGCGCCCGGGAGAAGGACCAGTCACCCTCGGCATTCTTCGCCTTCAGGTTCTTCGTCCTCCACTCCGGGCATGCCGCGGCAGGTGTCGCGATGTCGGGCATCGTCGGGCGTGCGAAACGGAATCACGACATCGCCGAGGCAAGGGAAGAGTCGGAGCGTCGGCGACCAGACGAGGGGGCCGGAACAGGAAGCTGCCGGTTCGATAGCCGTGGGACGTCAGCACCGATGCCACGCGCCACGAGGCTGGAGGTCGCCAGGGGCAAGCTCCGGTGCGATGCGGAGGATCTGCCGTGACAGCCCCGACGGTAGGAGCGCCTGCAGGAATCGTGACGTTTGTCTTCACCGACATCGAGGGTTCCACCCGCCTGATCCACGAGATGGGCGACCGCTACGTCGATCTGCTGGACCGACACAACGAGCTGTTGCGCCTGGTGTGGGCGTCTCACTCGGGCTATGAGGTACACAACGATGGGGACGCATTCCTGGTTGCCTTCGCCGACGCCGCCGACGGAGTTCGGGCATGTGCCGACGCCCAGCACCGCCTCGCGACCGAGCCGTGGCCGGATGGCGTGGATCTGCGGGTACGCATCGGCGTGCACACCGGTCTGGCGTCGCCCCACGGCGACGACTACGTTGCGCTCGCTGTCCACCAGGCAGCCCGTGTGGTGGCCGCCGCCCACGGCGGCTTGGTGCTGGTGTCTCAGGACACGATCGACGCCCTCGGATCGGTCGACGAACCGAAGTTGGAGCCCATCGGCCGCTACCGGCTCCGTGACTTCGACGAACCCCTCCAGCTGTATCGGCTCACTGGCCCGGACTTCGCTGAAGCGATCCCAGCGATTCGCGCCGTCCCCGCCGACGGACACAACATCGTTCGACTACCAACACCCACAATCGGCCGGGAGGAGCTGATTGCCGGGATCGCCGACCACGTCGAAGCTGGACGTCTGCTGACTCTCATCGGTCCAGGAGGCGTCGGCAAGACCAGGGTCGGAGCCGAGGTGGGTATGTTGATCGCATCCGACTGGCCTGATGGGGTTTGGCGCGTCGACCTTGCCGGTGTAGCGGACGGCGACCTCGTCG
>PVMK01122813.1_pt1 | contig 13189 bp, 12 predicted proteins | sample 1853481 | NCBI WGS metagenome assembly PVMK01 (sample SAMN08533507, study PRJNA380276) | Marine sediment metagenome, whole genome shotgun sequencing project.
CACCTCGACATAGATTTTCGCAAGAAGCTGATTACCCGTGCCGGTCAGGAGTCCGCCCAGAAGTCAACGATCAAGGACGTACAGTCGGGCCTCGATGGCAAGCTGATCATCCAGGGTGTCGAGGACGGCGAGAAAGACGAGCGTGACGGCGCTGGCTGGACAATCTCCATCATGGACCCGGAAGGCACCATGGTCATGGCCATCGCCGGTGACGGCTTCGGCGTGATCGGGCTCGGTGGTTGCACCCCCAAACCCTGAGGAATATCCGATGAAAACCAGCCTCGCCTCTCTGGCGCTGCTCGGTTGTCTGCTGGCAACCGGCTGCGCCACGACGCTGCGTCCGACCATCGACTACGACCCCGTCGTGGATTTCGGAGCCTACCAGACGTTTTCCTGGATCGACCCTGACCCGCTGATCTTCGCCGCCACCCAGCGTACGCTGAGCCCGCTGGTTCAGCAGCGCCTGATGTCTCAGACGCGGCAGGGACTGGCACAGCGCGGTCTTCTGTTTGTGGAGGATGCCTCCCAGGCCGACCTGGTAGTGGCTTTCACCATCGGCTCCCGTGAAGGGTTACGTGTTACCAGCTTCCCGACCCGCAGTCTTCACCGAGGCCCGTCCGGTCGACGATCCTCGGGCTGGGGCGGCTACTGGAACACCAGCACCGTCCGCACGACCCAGTATCGGGAAGGCCAGCTCGCCATCGACATGCTAGATGTCGCCCAGGAGCGGCCCGTGTGGCACGGTACCGTATCGCGGCGCATTACCCAGGCGGAACGCATGGAGCCCGGCAATGCCATCCAGGAGGCAGTGGACGCGATTCTGGAGCAGTTTCCGCCGGGTTGAACTAACGCGTCCGCAAGAGGCCAGCGCGCAGCTACCGCCCTCGCGTCAGTACCCAATAGTCGCGACCACCGGCTGAGCGGATCCGGTAATGCAGTCGACTCTTGGGCGTTTCAGTGTTGATCAGACGAAGGTACAGATCGTCGAAGAACTCCGGTGTCTCCAGACTGAAATTGTGAAAGTTCCGGGTCCGGTTGACAGGCGTGACGTCAACGAGCGTCACGCGCTCGCTATCGGGGCTGATCAATTGGAATGCTTTCAGTGCTTCGTCGGATTGATCCGGATTGTCCGGGTTGACCGTGCTTTCGCCTAACCGCCGGTCCCGGTTGAGTACCCGGCTCATGAGCAGCGCTCGATCGTTCGATGAAACGTAAACGGTGAGATTCTTGGCCAACACATTGATTTCGTCCGCAAACTGGCGGCCGAACTCTTCATGACTCACATCCGGCGCCGTCAGCACGACATCTTCAATCTCCGTTTCCAGATCAGCTAATCCCGGCTCATGGGCAAGAGTCGAAAAAGCGCTGACGACCACCTCAGCGCCCATGCTGTTCGCCAACACCCACAACCGTTCGGGTTGGATCTCATCGACGATCAGCCGGATCAGGTCTGCCAGTTCTTCGCCGGAGGCGCGCGCGACCTGCTGCGCGCGGCGGTAACCTCGAGGGGTGGAACCCTGATCTCCGGGCCAATCGAACACCAGAACCGGCGTGTCGATGTCCAACACATGTGCGACAAACGCCGTTTTGCGCAATGCCGATGGAAAGCGTTCCCGGAAACCATTGATATTGAGGAGCAACGAGGTGTACGGGGAATTACGAACCTGCTCGCTTAGTTCGACGATGAATGCGTCGCGCTCGACCGTCTGCACATCCTGAAGTTGAATCTCCTCGTTCTGAAACCAATCGGTGGGATTGATGAGCATGCCAATCCCCAGGCTCGGTTCGATGGACGTGTCGAACCGACCAAAGGTCAATCCCGTTTCACGCTGATTGCCAAAGCCGTCCTCGACCTTGCCTTGCTCGTCTTCGAATAGCCGGTTGGTAGCGAAGAAGAAGCGGTACGCACCCCCATCTTCCAGCTGTGACACGAGCATCCGGCGAAACTCGAATGCTTCTGCGCGGTCAAGTGCTCGCTGGGTGGTCACCTGAAACAACGAACCGAACATGACGGCCATTGCGGCGACCACCCCGATTCCAACCCACACTCGACGTCTCAATCTCACGCGCGATTACTCTTCGGCGGTGTACCAGATAGGCGATGTGTAGGCACGGTCCTGCTGCGTTGCGGGTACGTTGGTCGGGCGTTCGATTCCGTAGAACGCGGCATCGTACGTGGTCCATCGCGGTGTTGGGATCTCAAGCACCCGCACGTAGTAAAACGCCGACTCGGTCGAGTCGAAATCGGGATCGCTCCAGTGCGCCATCAACAGCGCATCGCCGATGGTGTTGGTATAGGTCGCGGCATCGACGTTCACCGAGTTGCCGACCGGTTCAGTGGCGCGGCCATCGGTGCCGATCTCGCGACCATCGGACACCGCGATGTCGTAGATGCGTTCATGCAGCTCGCCCTTGTTATCGAGCCAGCCCTTGATGATCTGGGCGCGATCGAGGTTGGCGCCATCGGGATCCCGCGTCGCGCGAATCATGAATGTGGGCCCCCCGCCCGCCGGGGCATCAATCAAGGTCCCGCCCATGGGAACGCCGCGCCTGTATCCCTGCGCGATGAAATCGGGCCGCGTCACTTCATCCGCGCCGAAGTCCCAACCTGCGAATACGCGCACCCTGATCCGGGTACCTGTCGTCGCAAAGACCTCTTTTCGCCTCATGGCATCGAAGATGGACTGGCGGGTGTTCTCGCGAGCCCACACTCCTGTGAGGCCGGAGGCAACTTCCTGTGAAGTCATGATGCGCAGGGCCGGGTCGTCGGCAGGGATTACCTCTCGGTTGTGCCGGTCCGGAGACGGCTCGGTGTGCTGATATTTGCCGAAAAAATTCTCCTCGCGAGTCGTGGGCAGTGCGGTATGCGAATCGGTGGCCGCGGACAAGCCGAACTGGTAAGGATTGACGCCAAGTTGCTTGCCCAGCTTCAGGCCCAGCTTGAGCGCCGAACGCCCGTACTCGTACTGCAGCATCCACTTTTCTTTGGCCGCCGAACCCGCCAGATTTCCGACATCCCAGTTCTCGTAATCGGCGAATTCATCGTTCGGCGACAACAACGGATGGGCCTCCCCGTCACCCTTGATCTGGCTCACTTCGATGATCGGTTCCCAGCGGATTCTGGTTTCGGCGTAAGCCCGGTTGATCCGTTTGCCGGAGAAGGTCTTGCCATTGAACATCAGGCCGTTACTGGTGTTGCCGTTGTGAGGTATGGCCAGGGCTTGACCACCAGTACTGGCTTCGTAGGCCGCCAGGTAGTCCCAGAGGCCTTCGGGGTCATCGCTGTCGAACATGCTGTACGGCAACGTCTGACCGGTCTTATCGGCAGCATCACGGAACACAACCACCCTATGCAGGTTGTCTCCGTTGGGCGTCGAGGACCACTCGAATCCAGTCATCGCGGTGAATCGCCCGGGCTCGTTGTATTGGTCCGCGATCCGGACAAAGTCTCCCCAGATGGAACGCGTCAATTCCTCCGATTGGAACGGGTTTTCCCCCAGAACCGTCGCCCGTTTGACAATATCGGCGAAGCCTTCCATGCGCCCTTCCGGGCCCGAGTTGAAGCGCTCGTGTATCCACTTGCCCCAGGGCTCCGCGAGCAATAGCGGGTTTGATTCGCGGATCGCCGACGCCAGGCCGATCAGCTCGGAGTGATCGGTAATCACCAGGAAATCCAGCGGCCGGATCAACTGCACCGGCTGACCGGTGTTGGAAAGGACCGTTTCGCCACGCGCTATGCGGAACCCGTCGTGCACGTCCAGAGAGGTTCCGATCAGGCCGGCGTCGAAGGACAGTTCGGTATGGAAATGCGTATCGCCAAAGAACACCTGGTCCGCATAGGCACGGCCAGCGTAAGGCGAATAAACCTTCTCGGTCTCGAAGTCCGCCACGTTAACCGCGCGGTCCTGGCCCGACGCGGCAGCGCCGAGCCCTAGCATGCACAAAATGATGAGTCGACGATTCACGTGTGATCCTCCCTGACGGTGACGTCCTTACCCAGTGAGGTTATCAGCCTTGGTCATGGCTGTGGAGGATTGTTGGCATCGCATCGCGCCGGGTTAACCACCAGACAATCCGCATACCTGGTAAATGGCGCCATGCTTCGCGACAATGCCCTCCCTCGAAATGCGCTCCCACGGAGAGGTGCCGGAGCGGTCGAACGGGCCTGACTCGAAATCAGGTGAAGGCTTGCGCCTTCCCAGGGTTCGAATCCCTGCCTCTCCGCCAAACCGCAACGGGCCCACGAGGGCCCGTTGTGATTTGGACGAGGGGTGGGTCAGAAGAGAACCCTCCGTTTCGACCAATCGGCAGGATAGCCGATTGGGACGCAGGAGCCTTGCGACTGCGCCCGAAGGGCGAACGCCAGAATGGCCGAGTCAATCCCTGCCTCTCCGCTATCCACGCGGCCTGTAGCCGTTTTGATAACGCCCTGGCTGAGGGGCGTTTATCGTTTTAAGGCCTTAGTCCGTTGTTTGCGGGGCTCCTCGTACTGGCGCTCGGTGAGAACCCAGCTCAATCCCGAACCCGGAGAATCTGTCCGCACTGTAGATATAGCTTGAAGCGAAGGTCTGTACCATTTGCGGACGCGGCGTTGAGCAGAAGCCGGGTCAAAGCGACAATGCCGGAGAGAACCATGCTTTCATCAGAGGACGTTAAGTCCAGAATCGAGGATGCTTTTTCGCTCTATCGGTGTGGGGTCGAAATTGAAGAGATTCGGGACAAGGTCAGTTTCAAGGTCTACCGGGATAAGGATGACGACAATGGCACCCTGCTTTCAGGCGCAACCCTTACCCGTCTTCGTTCGGGTCATTTAGACAGATACATCGAGATATGGCGGGAACAGCTTCGTGATCAGGGGTTTACCCCGTCATGAATCTGGTGGAGATTCTGAGAGGGCGATCTTCCAACAGAAATGGGTGGGCAATACCAGATCATTGCCAACGTGGCTGCGGCGCTCACCCACTCGCCGGTTGGCGCTCGTCCCGCACCAACCCCGTCCTCAGACTGGTCACCTGACCACAGCAGGCCTTCTCTCAGCGGCGTCGAGCGACCAGGAAGACGCTCGCGCAGTTCAGATCCACATCGGTCATGCCATGCCAGCGCGCCGTCAGCTGGCTGCGGGAGACTCCGTCACTGCGGCACGCTTTGAGATCCAGCAAGACCTCGAAGCCGCTGTCCTCCAGCAGGCGTCGATGCTCCGAGTAAGGGGCACGATTAATCAGATAGTCGCGTCGACCTCTGATGATTCGCCAAACCGGCTCCGACAGGCTCCGAAAGCCGTTCCACTGCCGCGCGGTGCCGTGTGCGGTCAGATCGATCTGATGACTCATGTGGCCACCCACACGTAAACGCTGGCGAAGTGCCGCGTAGGTGCCCGCCAGATCATCGACATGCTCCAGCGCAGAGTGCGACAGCACCAGATCGACAGGTGGTTCGGGGGATGAATCGCCCACATCCCATGATGACTCATAGTTGATAGAGAGATCATCGCGCCGGCTGCCGCGCAACACGTCACGCAGCGCCTCGATACGCTCTGGCGCCAGCGCCGTGCGCAAGCGGTCCTCGGTGAGCAACGCGCCTGGGAACAAGCGCTCGTCGAGGTCGGCTTCGATGTCTGGCCAGCCCCCCCGGTCCGGGTGCGGGGCGCGCTGTTCGAACAACGCAACCAATTGATCAAGGACCCTCAGATTGGCCTCGGTATTCGAATGAGCGACGACGTCCAAAGCATGGTAGCGACGGGCCCCGGATAGCAGGGCTGCAAGCCCCACCCCAAGGGAACCTCCGGGACCCAACTCAGCGACGCTGTCCGGCACGTCGGTCATTCCTGCCCGGCGCAGCAGAACCAGATGTTTGAGCCACACGGCGTAACAATACGCCGCAGACGCCGTGCCACCGTCTCTACGATCGATAATCAGCGCGCGGACACCAGGCACGTAGCTCGCCAGGCCCCCGAGCAGCGGTCGGACCAGTAGCTGTCCGGGCATCCTCAGTCGGCCTCTGGCGACACTTCAACACTCGGCAGCGTGCGAGCGAGGATCAGGTAGCCAAGCACCGCCGCAATGGTGGAGCCCCCGAGAACACCGACGCGCATGGCCACCTGAGCGCTCGGATCCCCCTCCGGAAACGCCAACGTGCCGATCAGCAGGCTCATCGTGAAGCCGATACCGGTCAGAACCGCCACGCCAACCATCGACCCCCAGGTCGTGCCACCAGGTAACTCCCCCCCGGCGAGCTTGATGACGATCCAGCTGGCAGCCAGAACGCCAATGGGCTTACCGAGCAGCAGACCGAGTCCGATGCCAACGGGTACGCTTTCGCTGAGCGTATCCAGACCGACGCCCGTCAGCTCGACGCCCGAATTGGCGAACGCAAACACCGGCAGGACCATGAACGCGACCCAGGGATGCAGCGCGTGTTCGGTATGAATCAAAGGCGATCCCTCATACGCTTCGTCTTCGTGACGCATCGGAATGAAGAAAGCGACGATCAGGCCTGCCAGCGTTGCGTGAACACCGCTCTTCAGCACACATATCCAGATGAATACACCCACGACCACATAGGCCGACACGCGGCCCACGCGCTTTCTGCTCAGTATCGTCAGCCCGACGATCCCGAGCCCTGCGAGTCCGAGGGACAACAAGGACAGGTTGCTGGTGTAGAAAATCGAGATGACGACGATCGCGCCCATGTCATCGAAGATCGCCAGCGAGGTCAGAAACACCTTCAATGCAACCGGCACGCGATCGCCGAGCAGCGAAAGGATGGCCAGCGCAAACGCGATGTCGGTAGCCGCCGGTATGGCCCAGCCTGCCAGCGCCGCGGGATCATCCTGGTTGAACCACACGTAAACGAGCGCCGGAAGCACGAAGCCACCGAACGCTGCAGCACACGGCAACACCACCTGTTCCTTGCGCGACAACTCACCTTCCAGCAGTTCGCGCTTGATCTCCAGACCGACCAGGAAAAAGAACACCGCCATCAAACCGTCGTTGATCCACAGCAGCAGCGGCTTATCGATCGAGAACTCACCAATAATCACCGCAACCTTGGTGTTGATGACCTCGAAGTATTCGGGTCCGAAGGGTGAATTCGCCCACAGCTCCGCCGCAATAGCCGCGCTGATCAATACGATGCCGCCACTCGATTCGAGCCGCAGAAACTCACGAACTGCGTTGATGGGCAAGGCAATCTCCTCAGGTTCCAGGTATTCGCCACAGTCGCGTGAGGCCCACGCCATGCGGCTTAGAGGCGAATGGTACCCGAAAAAAGCCAATGCCAAGGAGATCTCAACAAAAAATGGTGCACTGCAAAAAAATCCTTGACACAACCACGCTCGATCAGTAAATTCGCGCCTCGTTATTGCACTGCACCAATTTAATATCTCAAAGGAGATAGATCAATGAGCGTTATCGAACGTGGCCAATCTTTCGTCAAAGAGCTGAACGAGCTCAATGTCAGCGGCGTTTCCGAATTTTTCAAAATTCAGCGGGAGTCTCTCGAAGGTCTCGTTGAGGCGAACCGCGAGCGCTTTGCTGCACTGCGCGAAATCAAAGGCCTGAGCGACGTAGTTTCTGCAGAGCGTGACTTCTACGCTGCAGTACAGAAGGGCTTCAGCAGCAGCGTTGAGAAGCAGACCGAACTTGCCCGAGGCAACTGGGAAACCACCAGCAAGCTGGTACGTGGCCTGTTCACCTCCGCCGACGCGGCCGACGCACAAGCGACGACCGAAGAAGCAGTCGCTGAAGTCGCTTAACTACTGACCTGACCCGGGTGATTGGTGGAAACCTCCACAACGCCGCCCGCGCCGTGGCTGGCCCTGGCTGAGCCGATTCGAGCAGCCGCCGAGCTTGGAGCGTTGTTCGCTTCCCTGCCGGCACTCAGCAACGCGCCACGCGGCGACGGGCACCCGGTGCTGGTTCTACCAGGATATGCAGCCTCGGATGCATCCACCTGGGTGCTCCGCGAGTTCCTCTCGGCAATCGGCTACCGTGCCTTTCCGTGGGGCCTCGGGCGCAATCAGGGCGGCCTGAAAGGCGACCTGGGATCGCGCCTGGCGCTGCGGCTGGACGACATCACGCAGCAGGCCGACAGCCCGGTCAGCCTGGTCGGCTGGAGCCTGGGTGGTGTTTACGCGCGGGTACTGGCCAAGCGATTCCCCACCAAGGTGCGGCAGGTCATTACCCTGGGTAGCCCGTTCGCGGGCAGCCCAACCGCAACCAGCCTCTACCGGGTGTATCAACAGACCGGCCATCCACGCGCCGAAACCATCCGCACGGCGCCTCGGCACGCATTTGCCGGCGAGCCCTTGCCCGGTATTCCGAGCACCGCGATCTACAGCCGCAGCGATGGAGTGGTGGCCTGGCAGATTGCCAGGGAACAGCCCGGGCCACTGAGCGAGAACATCGAAGTGGTCAGCAGTCATGTAGGCCTTGGGATTCACCCAGCTGTGTTGTACGCGGTCGCCGACCGACTAGCCGAGGATCCCAATCACTGGCAGGCATTTTCACGCGCCGGATGGCGCCGCCTGGTCTATCCTTCTCCAGAGTCCGCTCCAGATCCCACGCCGGACGCAGCGCAAGGGTAAACTGACCCAGATCGACTTAAAGGGGAGATCAGTTATGAAGCAGCTTTCCGGCCTGGACGCATCGTTCCTGTACTTCGAAACCAGCCGCTCACCGATGCACATCGGTGCGATTCAAATCTACGACCAGTCCACGGTCAAAGGCGGTGTGCAGGGCTTCAAGAACATCCTCCGTCAGATCGAGGAACGCCTGCACCTCGCACGAACGTTCCGCGAGAAAATCGTCAACGTGCCGTTCAATCTCGATCATCCCTACTGGATCGAAGATCGAGAGTTCGATCTCGAGTTTCACGTGCGGCACATCGCGTTGCCTGCGCCAGGTGACTGGCGCCAGCTATGCATTCAGGCAGCACGCATCCACTCCCGACCGCTGGATCTGTCAAAGCCGCTGTGGGAATTCACCGTCATTGAAGGACTCGACGGGATCGAAGCGCTGCCCAAGGGCTGCTACGCGCTGATTTTCAAGGTCCACCATGCCTGCATCGATGGCGTCTCAGGCGTAGACATGACCGAGGCGATTCACGACCTCGAACCCTATCCCGCCCCCCCGCCTCCCTACGAATCCACCTGGCGTGGCGAAGCGGTACCGAGTCCGTTCGAGTTAATGGCACGCGCCTCGTTCAATACCGCTTTACAGCCGTTCCGACTGGCCGAAGTCGCCGCACGAACGATCCCGGCCCTGGGTCGACTCAGGAGCGGTGTAGCTGAAAAGCGCTTCACACCGAACCGACCTGTCCCGCGAACGCGGTTCAGCAGCACGATCACAGCGCACCGGGTCATGGAGGGGCGCAGTTTCGACCTTGCCGAAGTCCGTGCGGTGAAGAGGGCGATCGCCGGCGCAACCATCAACGACGTCGTCCTCAGCGTCTGCGGGGGCGCGCTACGCCGCTACCTGCTCGACAAGAACGAACTGCCCGATCTGCCGCTGATCGCGATGGCGCCAATCTCGGTCCGCAGTTCGGATCAGAAGAATGCCCTGGGCAACCAGGTCGCAGCAATGAATGTTGCTATTGGCACCCACATTGCGGACCCCATTCAACGATTGCTGGCCGTGCACGAAGATGCCGCATCATCCAAGGAAATGACCTCCGCGATCGGCGCCAAGCTGATGACCGACTACAGCCAGTTCATTCCGTCCACGACAGCGGCCCTGGCGGCCCGTCTGTACACCCAGTTCGGCCTCGCCAACCGCACCAACCCGGTGTTCAACTGCGTCATCACCAACGTGCCGGGACCCCAGTTTCCACTGTATTCCGCTGGCGCGAAGCTGGTCGCCCAATACGGCATGGGTCCTATCTTCGACGGTATGGGGCTGATCTTACCGGTGCTCAGCTACGACGGTGCACTGACCATTTCCGTTACCTCATGCCGCGAGATGATGCCGGATCCGGAGTTCTTCGCCCAGTGCCTGCAGGATAGCTACGATGAGTTGCGCGACGCCGCGCTCAGCACCGCCGAGGACAACTCGGATGCCGCCGACGGCAGTTGAGGTCAGCTGATTTCGACCCAGCCGGAGCCACGTGCCTGAGTGGCAAGTTCGAGGTTGCCCAGTGTCGTCGAGACATCCCGGTATAGCTCCCCGATCAACCGCGGGCAGTTGTTCTCCTCACTGATATGGCCAACCAGCACGTGTTGCAGATCTTCGTGGGCCACGGCAGTGAGAAAGTCGAGCGCCTGGCCATTGGCCAGGTGTCCCAGGTTACCCGCAATGCGCCGCTTCAGCCCGGCGGGATAGCGCCCCCCCCAGAGCATGTCCGGATCGTGATTGCTTTCCATCAGCAACCCGTGGCAACCACGATAACAATCCACTACGTGGCGCGTGACATGACCCAGATCAGTGAGAATACCGATCCGGCGCCAGCCACTCGCCAGGTTCGCATCGAACACGAACTGAGTCGGCTCACGCGCGTCGTGTGGTACCGATACCGGTGTAACGCACATGTCACCGATATCGAACGTCGAGTGGCTGTCGAAGGCTCGTAGCTCAAATCCCTCCCAGTCCTTCAGTTGCCGCGCGGTGCCGTACGACAGATACACCGGTGCCCCGCAATGGCGGGCCAGCGCGGGTATCCCACGGGCATGATCAGAGTGTTCATGGGTGACCAGCAACGCATCGATCTGACCGGGCTCGACATCGAGCCGCGCGAGCCGAGCGCGTACGTCCTTGAGGGTAAATCCGCAATCAACCAGGACCAGCTGGTCATTCATCTGCACCAGCGTTCCGTTGCCGCGACTGCCACTGCCGAGGGATGCAAACCGCGCACCCGACGACACACCAGGCCATGCATCAGAGGCGGGGCCGAGATCGAATCGCACCTGGGTCGGGGCATCCGGGCGCCGCCCAGCAGTCACTAGGTAGCGAACTCCCGGATCATAACCAGGATTCGCTCACTTAGATGGCTTTCCACCAGCTGATCCTGCCCGTCGCGGATGGTCACGCCCAGCGCCTGATCGAGCTGATCAACCCGCACCCGTATGGTCACCGCGCCATCGTCACCGTCGAACATCGATTTGAACCAGCCCTTCTCCTGCTGGTTCAAATTCGACTCTGTCACCACGACATCGAAAAGCTGTGCCTCTTTGTCTGCGAGAACAACATTGGCGTCGGCGTCGATCAGCGACTGACTCACCGTCGCCCAGCCGCGGGCAAAGTCCAGGTACAACAGCAGGACCGGTTCACCGCCAGCGCCTCGCGACATGCGTGCCTTGGCCTGGGTCGATATGTTGGTCGCCACGAAGGACACCGCCTCATTCGACACGTTCGCGGCAATGTAGCCACCGAGCTCATTGAGCATTTCCTGTTCGATGCCGGGAATGTCGGAGCTCTCGGGGAAGGCTCCACCCGGGACGCGAACGCTGTCGTTCTGAACCCGCAGGTGGATCTCGGACGTGCGTTCTCGAATGCCTTGCTCGAGCCTGAGCATGATGCGGTCTCGACCCGAACTCACCTGGGCCACCGCGCGACCGTCCCTGAGGGCCAGCCGGACCACATCGCGATTGCCTCCGGAGTCAGGGTCCAGCCAGCGTGTGTCCAGACGACCCTCCTGCGGCGCTTCATAGGCCAACGGTACCCCACTGTCGGAGAAAAACTGCTTGATCTTGGGCCAGACGATCGCTGGTTTCTGCGGGACGAGCAACCAGCTGCGCTCGCCGAGTTTTTGAATTCGGACAGATCGCGCCTCCTCACGGACGAACAAACTGTTCGGCTTTGGAGCCTGGTGTGCGTAGGTCTCACTGCCAACTCGGTCCTCGATCGGAGGAATGACCATGACCTCGCGAATCGATACGCCGGACAGGTCATCGGGGACCAGCAACGCCGGGCGCTCCAGTGCATCAAGGTAGTCGTCCGAGCGATCGACGATCAGCCCGCGATCGTCGCTGAGCCAACCGCAACCCACCAACGTCGTTGCGAACCCCATCGCTAAGACTGGCAGCGGCAATCGTCTCACGATCATGACAGTGCACCCGCGCGTTGCAGGCGCGCGCGCAGCTCCGCCTGGGGACCTTCCGACAACGGCAGCAGTGGCAGCCGGATACCGGTGTCGATTCGACCCATTTCGCGCAGCGCCCATTTGGTGGGCGATGGGCTCGACTCGACGAACAGAATCTCGTGGATCGGTTGCAGTTGCACGTCCAGTCGCTCCGCCTCCTCTTCGTTGCCACCGAGATAGGCATTCAGGAATTCGGCCATCTTCGCCGGCAATACGTTTGCGGTAACAGAAATCGTACCCACGGCGCCGCGCCTCAACATGTCGAGCGTCTGGGCATCTTCACCCGAAAGAATGACGAAATCTTCCGGACACAGCGCTCTGATTTCCGACACCCTGGCCGAATCGCCACACGCCTCCTTGATACCAATGATGTTGTCGATACCAGCCACCCGGGCCACCGTCTCGGCGGACATGTCGCAAGCCGTTCGAGGCGGGACGTTGTAGAGCACGATCGGTACATCCACTGCTTCGGCGATCGCCGTGTAGTGCCGAACCAACCCTTCCTGGGTCGGACGGTTGTAATAGGGCGTGACCGACAGGCATGCGTCCACGCCAGCTTCCGCAGCGCCGCGGGTAAGCTCGATGGCCTCGGCAGTGGCGTTGGCGCCGGTTCCGGCAACCACTGGCAGCCGACCTGCGACCCGCTCAACGGTTCGCGCCACAACCTCGAGGTGTTCGGTCACGCTCAGGGTAGCGGACTCTCCCGTCGTACCCACGGGCACAATCCCGTGCGTGCCACTATCGAGATGCCAATCGAGCAGTGCGTCGAGCGCTTCCCAATCGACCTCGCCGGTGGCGCGCATGGGTGTCACCAGCGCGACGATACTGCCGGATAACATGTACTGATCCCGAGAAGATTCTGACCGAAACGGCGATCATGGTAATGGCGCCTCGAGTCGATCACAAGGTGGCTTCCTGAGGCACCGCTTCAGGGGTACTCCCTAGGGCGAGGCCTCGGCTACGACATCCGCGGACGCCGCCGCAGGTTCGATGAGCTGGTCCAACTCATGCCGCGGCCAGGCGTTGCTCACGGCCTTGAACAGGGTGGCTAGTGGAATCGCGAAGAACACACCCCAGAATCCCCACAAGCCACCGAACACCAGCACGGCGACGATGA
>PVMK01143190.1_pt1 | contig 13189 bp, 18 predicted proteins | sample 1853481 | NCBI WGS metagenome assembly PVMK01 (sample SAMN08533507, study PRJNA380276) | Marine sediment metagenome, whole genome shotgun sequencing project.
CCGGGATGAGATCAGCAATTTTCATATAATTTATATGCTTGACTGACATAATACCGGCCTCCCTTGTATTTTAATCAGCTCAAAGCTTTGAGCATGACCGTGGGTTAAATGATGAGTACGGACAGGAATACCATTTCCCCCCGATAGGATACAATCTAGCAATAGAACCGGCACTGTCAAGTGGGCACCGGTGCTTGCTGTAATTTAAAAAACTTACTGAATTTAGGATGAATAAAAGCAAAAGACGCAATTTACAGGAGGAAATTATTGGAAATAAATATCTGGCGGTTGGCGCAGCGGATGTTCAGGATTTTAATGTGGAACCAGCTGAGACGATCGCAGAGCGAATCAGCAAGTACAGCTGGCTGCCTCCGGAACAGACGCTTATCACCAGCTCCTGCGGTATGAACCACTTACCGCGACACATTGCTTTCGGCAAGCTCCAGGCTATGGCCGGAGCCAAGCGTATTTTGGCCGGCTGAATACAGATCGGGACCGATGTGGGATTTATCCAATTGAAAAAGATCGGCTAACGTAAACATTGCCAGGTTCGTGTGACACTTTGAGCTGACCATGTTGACGAAGGCATTAAAATGTATATTCTTGGCTATGCCCGATATTTAATCCGAATATTTGGCGAACTGCATTTTTTCATGAAATATTCGTGATAATTTTGTTAGAATTTGGATGCGTCACGGTCAAGCGCATTCCTATAGCTTTAGATGTAGAACACACATACATTGAGATATAATTAACGCACAGCGGGGAATCAATTTTTATAAGGTCAAATCCCGTTGCAACCGAATAAGAAAAGGCAGGATAAATATGAAATACTTATACTGTTATTTGGAAAAAATTGGGGAATTGGTTATTGGAGCGGTGATGCTGCTTATCGCGATCCTGTTCTTTATATTCGGCTTTACAGCCATGGTCCCGGTTGTAGGGATATTCATTGCCGTTCCGATTACTGCGCTCTCCATTCAATTTTTCAGAGCTCCCCTTAGCAAGACGTGTTCACTTTAATCGGAACACTTTTTTAGTTGGGGAATTTCATGTGTTAAGAGAGGCTTGCAATTTAGAGTTGGGCTCACGGAGAGCGATTTCTATATGGCCGCCAAGTCGGACCGAAAGTTTCAGCCTGCTGTTTAAGACTTAATCTACGCCTAGAAATTCGATAAAATATCATACCTGATAAAATGGTAGATTGCGGTAGAGGCAGTTTTTATTGACTTCAAAGAAGGAGCAAAATATGAGCTTTTCAGACAAGCAAGCGCTGGTCATAGGTGGTGGCAGCGGAATTGGCCTTGAGGCCGCTAGGTTGTTAGTAGATGCGGGCGCCCTTGTGACGATAGTTGGCCGCCGTCTGGAGAAGCTGGAGGGTGCACGTGAAACCTTCGATGCTCCCGACAAAGTGCACACTTTGCGGTGCGACCTTACGATAAAGGATGAGTTGGGAGGTTTGATCCGTCACGTGCGGGGTGAGATGAAGGACGTGAAGTACCTCATCAACGCTGCCGGTGTTTTCTCCCCCAAGCCTTTTTTGGAGCACACGGGCGAGGACTATAACGCATATATGGATCTCAACAAGGCCACTTTTTTTGTGACCCGTCAAGTCGCGAAGAACATGGCAGCCAACGACGGCGGAGCAGTGGTTAACGTAGGCTCCATGTGGGCCCATCAGGCAATTAAGGCCACACCGTCGTCGGCCTATTCCATGGCCAAGGCCGGCCTGCACTCCCTAACTCAGCACCTGGCGATGGAACTGGCGGAGTATGGCATACGTGTCAACGCGGTGGCTCCCGCCGTGGTGGAGACTCCGATCTACGACGCCTTCATCAAACCCGACGAGGTTCACGCGGCCCTACAAGCCTTTAATGTTTTTCACCCAATCGGCCGGATCGGAAAACCCAGGGATGTTGCATCGGCGATCGTCTTCCTGCTCTCTGACGATGCAAGTTGGGTGACCGGTGCGATTTGGAATGTGGACGGCGGGGTTATGGCCGGCCGTAACCAGTAGTCGATGAAACGCCAAGTTAATGAATCAAGGAAGGTAATGAGGTCGCAAACCTTATAGGTACCACCTGAAGAATGTCGAGTTTCAGATACTTGACACAGGGCACTTTGCTCTCGAAGAAGATTGTGACCGCACCGCTGGTCTCATCCGAGAATTCTTTGTCAAAAATGATAAAAAAATCCAATTGATAAAATGCGAGTAAAGGAGATAATCAAGCAATATACCACCGGCAGTCATATGACAGTGCAGGGAACAAAATATTATCATTTGACGTGTTAACTGTCAGGTGATTTGAACAGCTACCGCATGTTCCCGAACCCCGTTGTTCCCATAACCTAAGACATTCCACTTCGCGTTCATAGGCTGCTGATGTTCCTTTGTATCCGTTGCACGCGACATAAGGGTATGATTGCCTTTCTGTTTTACCTCCCATACGTACTGCCATTGCCGCCATGCATACAACTCGTGAGGACCGATAAATGCCGCGGTGTCCCAGGTTCTACCATTGTCTACCGATACTTCAACACTTTCAACATCCGTCTCACCGCCATAGGAGGCCCCAAGCACGGTGATGATTCATGAACATTCAAGAGTGTTGGCAACAATGGCTTTCGGCATACGATAGATCTGATCGAAACTGAATCTTAGAGACCTCTCGACTTCACCTTCAATCGCCAGTTCCCAATCAGCCAGTACAATCGGTTTTTGCGGGATTTCACCCTGGTTGCGATCAAAAAAGACCGCATTGGCCGTAATCCATGAGCGCAGGTATTCATTCGGGGTCTCTGCGTTTAGCGGCTTTTGACTCATAACGCGCATTTTGTCTTTCACGTTTATTTCCTTTTTAAGACCGGCTTCTAGCGTCAAATGTTGTAACGTTCCCTCCTATCCACCGGCGTAAAGCATAGAGGAATTAACAAAGTAAGGTTTTTATTGTTCAAAAATAAGCATTTCACCCTATTTACATATGATTAATATTCCTTTATTTGAGATTACTCAGCGTATGCCTGAAAAGACAATCTGAGATGCCCCATTTCAAATCACGAAGATGAGTGGAATCGGTTTTGCTATTTTATGGAAGTAGCCGATAATAGTCCAAGGCCTCACCCCGATGAATAGTTTTTTGGAATGGTTTTCATGAAAAAAAAGACTAAAGAAAACGTTTATACCGCTTTTATCGGAGAGGCAAAGGCATATTTCAGACTGTTGGCATACGCCGACAAGGCTGAAGCGGAAAAGGTTCCACAAATTGCCCTGTTGTTTCGCGCAATAGCCGAGGCGGAGAGGGTTCATGCGACTCGGCATTTAAACCTGGTTAAAGATATATTAGTTAAAGATACTGACACGAATCTGGAGCGATCCTTTCAGCGTGAAAAATCAATCAGCGAAAATGAATATCCTGACTTCATTAAAGATGCTGAACAAGATGGTGAGGAAACTGCAGCACTTGTATTCAGTCAGGCCAGAGATGCTGAAAACTTCCACGCAAAATTATATGAACGTGCCATTTATCATGTGATTAAAGATGAAATAAAGGCCTATCACGTTTGTCAGGTTTGCGGTTATGTCACGGACAAAAAAATTCCGGACAAATGCCCAATCTGTGGGGCTCCAAAAGAGAAATTTAAAACTATAGAAGGCAGACTTTGTTAGGAAGCCGCAAAGTTTCAATCTCCTCGGCCGCATCTTTGGACGCGTGATAGTAGCATGCGGCATTTTTTTCTATTTTAACATCATTTTCCGGTCTCCCATCTCAACTGACAGATTATATTCGGCATGGATAAAAAGAACCGTGTTTAGGAAAACAAAGTTAAAAAAGATAGCCCAACGATCCGAATCTATCGATATCAAAACAGGTATTGAACTGCTACATGAACAAATAGAGGAAGCTAAAGGACTGCTGAATAGTAGACCCATTCAATCGAAAAATCTTGAAGATTGGAAAAAAACTACCCGAGAATCTTTAATAAAAATCTACGGCTCGAAGTCACCTAATATCAGCACCATCTTGTCGGCGCCAGGCCAAAATGCTGTATGGATGGGCATGTCGGATGCTGTCCACGAACGCTATGAAGCTTCAAGTCTTGAGAATAAAATACAAATGTTGGAAAATTGTATCGTCTCGTTAAAACTGAAAGCCGAACAGTCTAAAATTGAAAAATTCGAAAACCGAACATCATAGTCTGAAATCATCTATACGTAATAAGTTGATCGGCGCTCCATAACCCAATTTTTTTAACCCTGTGCCACGTGAGCTAAACCCTCGATTCTGCTCGCCCATGAGACCTATATATAATCCAGCTTGCGCTGCAGTTCTTGGATATTGGTAGCACCTCCATATGTGAGGCCGGATCTCAATCCGCCGACAATATCTGCTTGACAAATTCAAATATCGGAACAACTCTTTAAGAGGAATCCATATAATAATGCGGAGTAGGGATCATGAGTGAAGACAAAAATAATGAAAACGAATGTTTCATGGGCACAACTGATTCTCAGGGCAACACCAATCTGTGCTGCTGTTATGCAATCGATGAGGACGGTAATTACACGGACCCATGCTACATTCCTGTAGATGAGTGCTGCTGTTGCTAAGGCAGTACAAAATCGGGCAGCTACTGTTGTGTGGGCTGTCGGAACCAAAAACCGTGGATTCCGGATCGAGTCCGACCGGTGATTCTCTTTCGACAAATAAGATTCAATTAGGAGGTATCCTATGAGCCATATATTACCTGAACTACCATATGCGTACGATGCGCTGGAACCATATATCGATACGCGTACGATGGAAATTCATCATACCAAACACCACCAAACCTATATTGACAAACTTAATGCCGCTATCAAAGGCCAGGAACATATTGAAAAGCTCAGCGCTGAAAAACTGGTCAGGAATCTGAACGAAATTCCTGATACGATTCGTACTGCGGTTCGCAATCACGGTGGCGGTCACGTCAATCACAGTTTTTTTTGGCCCATTCTTAAAAAAGGAGTTGCGCAAAAAGGTCCGGTCGTTGATGCCATTGTAAACAAGTTCGGCAGCTTCGATGATTTTAAAGCTACTTTTTCTAGTGCCGCGACATTATTGTTCGGAAGTGGTTGGGCCTGGCTGGTGTTCGATGGAGGGGAGTTGGAGATCGTAACCACACCTAACCAGGACAGTCCGCTAGGCCAGAGGAAAATACCGATCCTCGGCCTGGACGTATGGGAGCATGCATACTACTTAAAGTACCAGAACCGGAGGCCGGAATATATTGAGGCCTTTTTCAATGTAATCAACTGGAATAAAGTCAACGAGCACTTTGAGGCCGCAAAGGGATAGAAGGAGGTGATACTTATGGATGCTGTATCGATTCTTTAGCGGTCCCTCGGCATTCGTTCGATACTATCTTTGAGTTGTGCAATTTCGATTCCCAGGCTGACACACTGAATACCGTCCATGCATTTTTCCGCGTCGCCTTGCTCCAGAAAGGTCTTCAGTTCGCACTTTTCTTCTCGCAGGTGTACTACCCAGGCTCTCTGCTCCTCGTCATATTCTACATCGACATCGATACCGCATTCACCGATATCAGGGTACAAATCTCGAATTTTTTCACATAATTCATGTTTATCAATCATGATATGCTTCCTTTAGGCGCTTATTAGAGTAATCCAATCTTTTCTTTTGTCCTAGCTATAATTGGGGCCGCTATGCCCCGGGCCTTTTCTGCCCCTTGCTTTAAAATATGATCAATTTCCCAACGGTCATTTTTAAGGCTAAGATAAACTTCACGTTTCTCCCTAAAGGTATCCTTCAACAGTTCATATAACTCCTGCTTGATATCCCTATAAGCCAAACCTCCCTGGAGATATTGTTTCCGCCTGGACTCAAGTGATTCAGCTGAGGCAAAATTCTTATATATCGCAAAAACATTACAGCTCTCAGGGTCCTTGGGATTCTTCCGGAGCTCTGGAATCGGTAACAATCCTCATAACACGTTTGTACAGGGTCTTATCGTCGGCAAAAATCGGGATGGTGTTATTGTAATTTTTGCTCATCTTGCGACCATCTATTCCCGGGATCGTCATCACCCTTTCATGGATTAAAGGGTTTCGGAATGGTTAAAACATTGCCGTAGGTACTGTTAACCACAGCAGCGATGTCCTGAACTATTTCCACATGCTGTTTTTGATCGAGTCCAACCGGAACGACATGGGAGCCATACACCAATATATCTGCGGCCATGAGAACCGGATAATTGAACAAGCCGGCATTGATCTCAGTATCCGGCGGCTTTCCGGCATCGGTGTTGGCTTCTACCGCAGCCTTGTATGCATGGGCACGATTTAACAATCCCTTTGAGGTAAAGCAGGCCAAAATCCAGGTGAACTCAAATACTTCAGGAATTTCCGACTGGCGAAAGAAGAATACTTTGTCCGGGTTTAATCCCAGCGCTAACCAGGCTGCCGCAATATCATATATGAGAAGATTCAGCGCTTTGCGGTCCTTGACGGTCGTCAATGCATGATAATCGGCAATAAAGTAAAGTGCCTGATAATTATCGATCAGTTCAAGAGCCGGTTTGACCATCCCCAGGTAATTGCCGATATGCGGAGTTCCTGTGGGTTTAATCCCGGTCAAAGCAATTTCTTTCAGCATCTGACGCCTTTCAAAATGGACATCAACAAGTGCCCTTTTAGCCGGAACCAAAGACAAAAACCGGATTCCGATCATTACAAAAATAGCTTAAACATCTTTGGGAAATATTCAACCGGCTGCCACAAATCCGAGCGCCTCGGTGACGATAGTTGGCCGCCGGCTGGAGAAGCTGGAGGGTGCACGTGAAACCTTCGATGCTCCCGACAAAGTGCACACTTTGCGGTGCGACCTTACGATAAAGGATGAGCTGGGCGGTTTGATCCGTTTAAAATTCTTTAAAAGGTTTCTAAAAATCGTTTAACCTGATATTCGAACTCTCGGGTTTCAACATCGACCATTCTGTGTTTATCTTCGTCTACAACTGAAACAGCCACATATCCACCGGCGCCTTCAAGTGAAATACAACATGGATTACGTTCCTTTTCTTCCAGTCCTTCCCCACCCTTACCAAAAAAATCAGAGGCTCGTTTTATGATGTCTGCTGGTTTTAATCGGGTTTGCCTGACTATTCGAATCATTAGCGGACTCCTTGTCAAATGGATGAAAATTAACAGGGTGAACCCCGAACGAACCGGGGTGGGTGAAATTCCCATGGAATTCCCCGGCGTTCGCGAAAAAATCCGCCGGTGGGACCGTTATCCGGCAAAGTGGCCAGCCATACCGGCGTATCGGCGCCCTGTGCGACAGTCAGGGGTGCCTGCTCACCGCCCATGTCGGTTCTGACCCATCCGGGGCAGGCTGAATTGACCAGGATATTGGAGCCGCGTGTCACCTTGGCGAACAGGGCTGTGATGGCGTTCAAAAATGTTTTTGATATCCGGTAAGCCGGGACTTTCAAACCACCGTAAGGAGATTCGGGGTCGCTGATATCGGTTAGAGAGCCCAGGGTACTGGCCATGTTCACGATTCTTCCATAATTGTTTTCTCTCATCAGGGGGATACAGGCCTGACAAAGAAGAAACGGTCCGAAAGTGTTGGTTGCCAGTGTCGTCGTGAGTGTATCCCGGTTCAGGTCCATTATGGTTTTTTCTTGATCGTCGATCATGACACCGGCATTGTTGACCAGGATGTCGAGATGACTGAATTTTTCTCTGATGTTGGCCACCGCTGAATAAATGCTGCCCTCATCGGTGACATCGATCCGCTGAAAGTGAACCTCCATTCCAGCGTCCCTCAGGCGGTTACAGGCTGTGTGCCCTCTTTCTTCACTGCGGGCCCCCGCGACTACCGTTATACCTTTGCGCGCCAGCTGACGGCTGATTTCAAAACCAATGCCTTTGTTGGCTCCTGTGATAAGAGCAACCTTTTTGTCATGCTTAGACATTATTTTCCCTTTTCGAGCTTATTCGTGGTGCCGGATCAATCGTCTTATAAAATAAATTAATCATTTATCTTAAGAACGACAAGCTCAGATATCCTGAGTCACACCAATTAAAAAGGTGAACTCTCAAGTTAGTCCGCTTCGCTCATCCCGCTTCCGGCGGGAGAATGATGGAACAATGGAAGCCCCAAAAAACCACCTTTTTCATACCGTAACCGTTCACAGGTTCAGAGTTGACGTGAACCCTGAACCTCTGAACCCCATGTCATTAACTTAACATCAACTTCTCGTGGGAGTGGCTTTCCAGCCACGAGAAGAAGTCGCTCTAAAGCCGTAATCGTTTAATCGCGGCTGGAAAGCCGCTCCCACAAAGATAACACCAATTCTTAGGTTAATGACATTGCCGCTTCACTCCGACCGGCATATATAGGAGGCTGGGAGATTAAAGTTGACACCCATCCCGGCGGGCTATACTTTCAATATTAATTTGTCTCGATGCTCTATAAAATAAGATAAGTTTATACCGATGCGTATTCGCTGGAAATTTCTGATCGTACTTTTATGTATCTCCCTGGTTCCGATACTGGTTCTGCGCTGGATGGGCAGGCATTCCATGCGGGAGCTGGGCGATGATCTGGCTGCCAGAACCCGGGATGTATTGATTCAACGCACCAGCCAGGAACTTAAAAGTCTGGTCGAAGAACATGCCACGATCCTGATGCGCGAGCGCGACCTTGTAGAAATGGCGCTTCAGGTCCAGGTTCTCGAACTGGAAAAACAGTTTGGCGGCGGAGCGATCCAGAGCACAAGCGACCCGGCTGTAAACACTGGGGGCTCCGGTGCCGACCGGGTTGAGTTCCGGCCGTCAACCAAACATGTAAGACGGATGGGGATGATGAGATCCCGGCCCCTGCCGGTTTCATACGGGGATCAAACTTACCGGATCCCTACCGGTATCAGCCGGCCAACGGCGGCCGAAGCCGTTCAAAGACTTGCGGCCCTTGTGCCGGTGTACCATGCCCTGGAACGCAAACACGCCGACCTTATCTTCTGGCAGCTGACCACCCTCGCAAACGGTATCCAGGCCATTTATCCCGCTGTCGAGCGCATGCCCATGATGCTCAAAGCCTTTAAAACGCAATGGTACACCCTCGCCAGCGAAAAAAAGGAGGTTGTGTGGTCAAAGCCGGGCATCGATCCTTTTACCATGCAGATGGTATTTACCGTATCGAAACCCTTTTTCCGACCGGACGGGTCCCTTGTCGGTGTGAGCGCGATCGTAGTTCCGGTGGATGCCCTGCTGAAGGTGGACGAGCATATTGGCAGATTGTCGCCAAAGGTCACATCATTGCTGGTGCGCACCGAAACGTCCACGTCTACGGGCAAGCTCGGCATCCGCATCCTGGCCCGCGGCCAGGCCCTGAAAAAAATGCCCCACCACTGGCAGGCGACGACGGAAACCGAGTGGCTCGAGATTCAAAACGGCCATCAGCTCGAGGAACTGATCGGAGATTTACAAAATCAAACAGGCGGTGTCCGGCCGATAGATTACCGGGGCCGGTCCAGCCTGCTGGCGTCCAGGTGTATTGACGATTACTGCACGGCCCTGGTGCTTATTGTCCCCAAAGAGGATGTTATCCGAGAAGCCGTTGCCATGGAAACCTATGTGCATGAGCGCATCGGCAGGCAAATCATGATCACCGGCGTCATTCTGGTGGGCGTCGTGCTGGCGATAATCGCCCTTGCATTTATTCTAGCGCGTTCGGTGACGGAAAACATTTCCAAACTTGTGGCTGCCGCCCGCCGGGTCGCTTCCGGTGATTTCGCCACCCGGGTTCGCATTCATTCCCGGGATGAGATCGGCGAGCTCGGCCGGACCTTCAACAACATGGTACCGGCACTCGAAGAGCGGGTGCGAATGAAACAGGCCATGGACGTGGCCATGGAAGTTCAGCAAAATCTTCTACCCCGGGTAATGCCCCGGGTCAAAGGGCTTGATATTGCCGGTCAAAGTATTTACTGTGATGAAACCGGCGGGGATTTTTACGACTTTCTGGATATCGGCCGGCATAACACCTATCAGTTCGGGGTGGCTGTGGGAGACGTCTCGGGCCATGGGATCCAGGCGGCTTTGTTAATGGCAACTGTTAGAGCGTTTTTAAAGAGTAGAGTAAAGCAAGCAGGAAGCATCGCTGATGTTATGGCCGACATCAATCGTCTCGTAGCCGATGATACCAGTGAAACCGGTCAATTTATGACCCTTTTTTATGCAGAAATTGATCCCCGCGAAAGAGTGTTACGTTGGGTACGGGCCGGTCACGATCCGGCACTGCTGTATAGCCCGGATACGGACACAATTGAGGAATTAATGGGCCAAGGTGTAGCCCTGGGGGTTGACGGCGGTTCTGAGTATCAAGGTCAAATTGTCAAAGGATTATCCCAGGGGCAGGTTCTTCTGATTGGGACAGATGGAATCTGGGAGACTCAAAATGAATCGGGAGAGATGTTCGGCAAACAGCGACTTAAGGCCCTCATTAGGCGGTATGCTCATTTATCATCGAAAAAAATGATCACATCGATTATCGATGAGTTGCAGGCTTTTCGCAAATCAGCCAAACAGGATGACGACATAACCCTGGCGGTTATTAAAGTGGATGAAAACTAGCAGAAGAATAAAAGTCCGGACCTGGTACGGTATGGGCGGTACCGTGATCATCGGCCCCGGCTTTATGCATCGGACGGGTTTAGGATGGTTTTTAATTCCGCATCCTCCTTTGGTAAACTGGCTGCTACGCCGGGGTTTACTTAAAAATTCCCGCAATACCTTGAGAATTACCCACGAATTCAGTCATTTGCAAAGTGCACCCCTGGCTTTGCTATATACGGCGCTGAACTATACTGCCATTATTTCAGCGAACCGGGCGAATCTATCAAATTTAATTCTTGTGTTCATCAGTACCCATGCGGCCTGGGAAATCATGGCGGAAATTCTTACTATTATGAGCGACGCTCAATTCTATCATAAATGCTACCAAAAAGTTTCGATAATCCCCCGGGCCATTTTCTGGTCCTCTGCCATTGTCCTTACCCTATTGGGCTGGATTATTCTTCTGCCCTAGCGGTGGCTTGTGAAATTCAGGCAACCCCCTTGCAGTTGAGCCCACCGCTATATACATCACAGGCGCTGGATGCTCATGTCTCCAAAACCGTCTAATTACTCCGCCCTGAAAAATAGTCATAACAGGGTTCGGTATAGTAAATTTGTACTTTGAAAATTGAAGATAATATTTAGAGGTTGATCCGGGCGGATTAATTAATTAATCCGCCGGACCTTCGATCTAACAACTTACTTTCGTTTTCAAAAAACAATTTGCAACCCTAAATGTGCGATTTTTCAGGGCGGAGTAATTACCGCATAATTTTTTTGCACTTTTACGATCTTTATTCATAAATACTGGTTACTTCTTATCCACTTCACTCCGGATTGACACCACAAACTAGATCCGAATTTCCCCATAAATTAAAAAAACAAATGATTATAGGCATTTAAATACTTGCTTCGAATCTTGGCACCACCTTTGCAATTTCTAAACACAATTCAAAAAAAATAAGGAGGGTAAAAATGGAGGATAATATAGAACGAAGAACTAATGAACGTTGCAACCATCAAGCTTCGGTTACCTACGCATACTTTAATTCGGATAGGTTTTACCATACGGAAGTAACGAATCACAGTCAAGACGGGATTAATTTTTTTTCTGATTTTCCGCTAAAAGCGGGTTCGAGCATTTACGTCAGAATAGATAGCTATTCACCCGAAGGTCACCAGACCCGCAATAACAGTTGCAAAGGAGTTCGGCAAATAGGTCTGGCTGAAGTAAAATGGTGCAAGGAAATACCCGGTGCTTATGGTGCATTTTACAGTATTGGTCTCAAATACCAGGAGCCGGCGGTTTAACACGAAATTATAGACTGGCATTGTAAATGCTCCGGCGGATGAGGAAAAAAGGATGGATTTTCAAAATAAAGACCGTGTTAAAGTGTACATGTTTATAGGAAAAGCGATCTTAGTCTTTATAGCAGGCGGTATTATTTTTCACCTGATCGTAATGTTTATCGATTATTTCCTCGTGATCGAGCCATTTTACTTAAACCTGCGTGAGAATTTTGCGGGCAGTATTCTATCGGAACCGATGGTGCCAATGATGGGAGTCTATGGTCTTCTTTCATTAGGTATATATCTTTTATGGAAAAAAACCAAGAAGGCAGCGCTGATGGTTCGCGAAAAAGAATTTCAAAAAGAAAATGCAGAAGCTGTCCTCAAATCTATGCAGCGCCTAACCGGCATATTGGCCGAACATATTGCCTCCCAGAATTCAGAAATCATGAGCTGGATTGAGTTCAGAAGGAGATCGGGTCATCCGGTGCCGGCAAAAGTGGCAACCCCCAGTGAGCAAATCGCCAAAGCGCTCCAGTCATTGTCTGAAGTATCGTTTGTAATTCCATATACAGAGGGTCACCCTGTTAATGCATGTGAATTTGAAAAAATTCTTTTCGATAAATTATACGAAAAAACCGGGGTCCAATCAGAAAAGAATATACTTGATTCTTCCCAGCATACACGGCCGGAAAATCAGAAGCATCAAGTGCCGCCATAGCCAATGTTTACTTTGTCTCCTTCAACAATGACCGGTACTTGACGCTTACCGTTTGAAATTTTGAGCATTTCAGCCAGCTTCCTCTGGTCCTTTATAACGCTGTAAAATTCGTGCTCCTTGTAGGCCTCCCTGGCCCTGATAGTATAGGGTCAACCCGATAAACCGTAAATGATTACCCGATCGCTCATGACTCCCTCTTTTTTTGCTCTTATAAATGTGCTCCCAATATGCCGGATCGTCAAAGAACCCATAAGCTATGAAGCAATATTTAAAACGATTCCCAATCCCAGCCCATAAATTGTATGAAAAATGATAGTTGCGATTAAAGGCCTTATGCCACTGGGCGCTCTAATCCCAAAGAAACCCCAACCAAATGCAGGAAAAAGAATGAACCATGGTAGGAATGACGTTGCCAGCCCAAATAACAGACTTGCAATCAGGTGACCTTCTGGCACGGACACCTTAGAGGCGAGATATAAGACCGGATAGATCAATGCAACACTACCACCGGTAAGGTAATGAAAGATCCAGCCAGCTGATTTTTCGTTTTTTATAGG
>PVMK01114977.1_pt1 | contig 13187 bp, 8 predicted proteins | sample 1853481 | NCBI WGS metagenome assembly PVMK01 (sample SAMN08533507, study PRJNA380276) | Marine sediment metagenome, whole genome shotgun sequencing project.
CTAATTCTGCCATTCACCATTAACACGATGAGTTTTCCTTTTTTAGTAATACCCACGGCTATCTTAGGTCCGCGCATATCGGTAAAATCTAATCTTGCAGCCTGGGTTTTAATAGAGTTTGAAGTTTTCCAACCCTCTTCTTCCATATTAACAGCAAGTTTATCATTCTCTATTAACATAGGCCCTGCTTCAATAGCATAGGAGATGTCATTCCATCTGTAAGGATCTTTTTCAGGCTCTAAAAGATCGATATTCAAGTCTTTTCCTTCCCTGAATATTATATCCGAAAATAAATTTGCAGGAATAGATAAAGTGATGCCCACCGGGATAATTTTTATATTCTCATTCGAATTCGTCGGTATTATTTGCTTAACAGTATTTCCGGCTATTCTAATAATAAAGTTGCCATCCCCCTTTATTTCTTCATGAGTATAAGCTAGATCGTAATAACAGGCTTCGGAAAAACTATGTTTATTATAGTTATCGGGCTTAAAGACAATGTCTTCTTTCTTTCCCTTTATCTTAAATCCTGCGCTAGAGTTCACTTTCCTTATATCTATTTCACCATCTTTATATATGATAAATGCCGGCTTATTGAACAGGGGAGGACAAAATACTTTATGATCCATAATTAACAGACCTAAGGGCGAACCAATATAGGTTTCTGGTAATCCTAGTTTTCCTACCAATTCAGGGTTCAGGATATAACCTCCATTCCAGGCAAATTCTATCTTATTGTTGTTATTACTATTCTTTTTAAACTCTTTAATAAGTCCGGGAACATTCTTTGGGTTTTTTTTGGCAATGTGAGCTGCGAATTTCCAGGCTTGTTTTTTAGTGTCGATCTCTGCTAAAACACCACTCCAGGGCAGCCCATCTTTGTAAACACCTCCGGCAAAGGAAGATTTCACTATTTCTACGGCTTTGTTTCCGCTCATCTCCAGCTCTAATTGTGTCAGAAGATTGTTGATAGGAGTTCCGTTTTCAACAGCATCTTTAGAGATGATATTCAGTAATTTCCTTTCGCCAATTTTCTTTTTAAGTTCACTGTATAACTTGCTTTTCAAGGCATTGTCAAAGTCTTTGGAAGTCTGAATAGGAGTAGGGTAGGCCAAAGTTGTTCTTACACCGGCAGGAACGAATTGAATAAAACCGCTGTCTTTTGGTATTCCCATAATTTTAGCAGTCATATTATGTCTAACCTTTCCGATGTGGAAGTGATCGATCTCAATAATATCCGTCATCATAGAGGCATGTTCTCCATTGGTAATCAAAAAGCCGTCAGATTCTTTGATCTTCCTCAGTATTTTAATTGCATTGGCACCCATTTGCGGAAAATGTACTCCTTCTGACCATTGTTCGGTTTCTATAATTTCAATGACTCCGGTCTTATAAAGTATCCCGAGTTCCTGTTCAGTTTCCCGCTCAAGATAGTCTTTAATATTGGCGCTTGAGAACCACTTTGTTATTCTTGGTTCGTGAATAAAGATGTATACTTTCTCCAGTTTCTGTCCCCTGGCCTTTAGTATTTCACGCGTAAGTTCTTCTTCTATAGAAAGATTTAATTGGGCGCGTATAGGTTGCAATACAAAGTATTCCAGTTCATGCTTAATATACCTTCCGGGAAAATAACCTTTGGGTACATTAACTTTTAGCTTCTCTGCAAGCATTTTCCGATTGTCTATTCCCAAATATTTGCTATTGGTCAATTGAAACAAGGCCAGTTCCCAATCTGAAAAAAACTGTGGAGCCAAAATTAGAACCGGCCGTTTCTTAGGTTTAAAAACATCGTTGTAGATCATATTTACCAAACCGGTTATTTCCTGATAAGTAAACTCCTGGTAGGTATATAACTTTTTATTTCGATGCCTGTATGCTAAGGAATGATCGTGTCTCAAGGGGCTTTCACCTTCTACACACTTAAAAATATCATCGATCGCATTGTAATAGTCATGAATCTCAGACAGATCGGTATTGACCAGATCAGGCATATCGTTTTCCATCATGCGGGCATATTTCATCACCCTTCCTTTGATCAATTGTTCTTCCACTCTAAAGAAACTCGGATCAATTAAAGATTTTAAGTAAATCATAAAAGATAAACGGCCATAACCAGGTAAAAAGTGCCTGGTATTTTTGTTGAGTATCGCTTTAAGATCGCCGTTTTCAAAGTTGACTATCTCCTTATATTTTTTTAGCAGATCAACCACCCGGCTATTAACTTCATCAGAAATAGTATTTAATTGCAAATGTAACCTTCTGATGAGGTATTCCATATTCTTTTGCAGGGCTTCAAGGCTGTAGCGTTGCTGAATTACATTTCTATTGTGCATTATATCCTCCATGCTGTTTTGAGGGTAAAAAATATGATCGCTTATCTTTGCGATCAGCTTTTTAGGAATTTTATATCCTTTAAATTCTAATACCCTTAAACGTTGAGCTTCATCCAGGTGATAACCAATGACTTCTTCATAAACCGCTCTGGGTTCATATTGTTTGCAAAATATTGGGGTGCGGCAAGCCGCAGCTTCTATGATCGGAAGACCTCTGCCTTCGGTCTGGCTTGGCAACAGTATCAGGGAGGCAACATCATACAATTGCTCAATATCAAGCGGCTTTTTGTATTTTTTCTTGAACTCGTGCTTGTCGAATTCACTGAACAAAAATCCTAAGAGAACCTTAGATTTGAATTCACTGGCTAATACCTCAAGAAAATTTTTAAAATCTTCAAGCAGATCCCGGTAATAGTTTTGCTGGCCATGAGGAATAGGGCCGGATACTAATAAGGAGAGGGTTAGTTGAGGATTGTCGTGAAATTTCTTAGAGAAGTCCTTATTGGCAAATAACTGTCGAACCAATTTGAAATTAAGTTCGATCGACTTTCTGCCAATTACTCTTGTAGGTTGCAAAAAGACGATGTTGTTATTTACAAAATCAAATTTCTTTATGGTTTTATAGCCTAGTAATATTGGCTTTAATGAGCGTTTACTTTTAATGTGATGAGCGGCAGTATGAACCGTTATGGTATCCTTTGTATTGGCAAAAATAGAAGCTACCTGCATAAATGCTTTTATGATGTCTCTCTTACTCATCTGCTGCAATTTAGCATCCACGGCAGTTCCGATCATTGCTGAATTTGCAGGATTGTGCCCCTTTACATTGACAATATGAGTGTGTTGTAATTTATTAATATTCACATTCAACCATGATCGGCTTTCCCAGGGATAGATCATGTCGATAACTGAAAAGAACTCACCAACATGAGCGTTATGAAAGAAGAAATCTCTGGGTCCTTTTTTTAACCCTTTCTTTTTTATTTCAACTTCCCGGTTGCCGCCTTCCCAATAAAAATCATGATTGTTACTGATTACGGCGATACCGAAGTATTCTGAAATTATAACAGAGGCCAAAGCCAAAGAAACGTTTCCTGGATTGGAGCAAACGTTAATTAGATAGAGTAGAGAAATGTTGTTTTCTTCAATGTACTTGCCAAGTTTTTCTACGAGTATCAATACCTCATCCCAGAATTTCACAATAAGCTCATTATACTCGGTACTGCCTCTTTCCATTTTAATTTTAAAGAAGTCATCATATAATGGCCAGTTATCGAAACCATCCATTTCTTTGATCACTTTTTTAAAGGCATCTTTATGAATTAATTCATCTGCCTCAGGTTTGATCTCTCCGGCGATATAATGAATAGAAATGTTGGGGTAGATGCTTTTAAAGGTTTTGGCATACTTTTCAACTTCAACAGTAATTCCATCAATACTAAAATAGAAAGTAATAAAAGCGATCCCTCCTTTTTCGAGATGGCTATCATAGGCTTTAAGGCTACCTTTAAAAGCAGCTGTTGATGGCTGTTCTTTAAATCGATCTATAAACAATCCGAGGTCAAACCATGTATTGATCTCTTGTTTTCTTAATTCGCCTAATATGCTGTCGATTTTAGTCGATTGTTTTTTTTTAGGCATCGTTTTATAGATTTAAAAATTAAACAGTCCACTTAATTTCTCTTCGAGCACATCAAATGAGAAATACTTTTTACCCAGATTATAGTTAAATTCTCCTATTTCTCTACAACGTTCAGGGTCATATATGATATCGGCCATTTTTTTTACCATTTCATTTGTTAAACGATTGTCTTCTAGCATTACCGTTTCAAAACCCTTACTGCCAATATCCTGCATATATACCGGTTTGTAGTTGTTTACAAAGATAGGTTTTTTGGCCAATATCGCTTCTACAAAGGCGTTTCCAAAACCTTCATAAGTGCTAAAATAAGTACAGGCCCTGCCATATGCATAAACATCGGACAGATCTTTATGGTCGAGCACCATATGTGATGCGAAAATTACCTGGCTGGCCAGGTTTAGATCATGAATTTGATCTACTATTTCGTTATAATATACCTCGTTCTGATCGTCATTATTATTTCCTGTAATGATCAGCTTTACCTTTTTGTCGTTCAATTTCTCTATTAATGAAACGGCTGTTTCTATCCCTTTTCTTCGCACGATGCGAGTTACTTGTAATAAAGCGATCTCATTGAAACCAACGCCAAGATCTTTAAGAAAGTAGCGGTTGTCTTTGTTAGGGATTCCATATTCTCGATCAAAATCCATTACATTAGGAATCAGTGTGGCCTCCAGATTGAATTTATTCTTAAAGGTTTCTACCCCAAAGGTGTTAATAACGGCATGTCTTACATCGGGCAGTAGTAAAGGGAAAGTGTCATTAATAAGGGTATTGATCGCGGCATGTTTAGAAATATAACGTTTACCTCTTTCCCAATGAAAATCATGGTTATGGATAACAATTGGCAAGCCCGTATTTTTAATCAGTTTTTTAATGGCTACCCCCATAGAAAGGTGACTTGGCAGTGCTGAAGCATTTTCTGAAAGGAGGACTTCAATCTTATTGGTACTTACCCAATTGTTTAACTTCTCTGATATCATATTAGAGATATTTTCAATATGATCGAGTAATGGGCCGGCGTCTTTATCCGGTTGATAAAAAGCCTTCCGTTGTTCCCATTTTACTTCGGGAGAAAAAAATGAAAGTATGGGACAATGATCATGGTGTTGATGATCCATTTTCCAGAATTCAAATTCACCAGACATGATAAATACTTCATGTCCTAGTCGTTTTAATACTTCTATCCATTTCTCTGTCTCAAGAGCCACCCCGTCTACACCACCAATTCTTCCAATTATAATACCTATTCGCATATCAAAATTATGTCGTGTTATGTCTCCGATAAATATACATTATTACAGGAATTTAAAATATTTTTTGGAGTTTATTCATAAAATATTTACTAAAGATTTATAGGTGTTCGAAAACTTTCACTCGTACCGAGTAATATTCTTATTATTTTCCATTGGTGTTCGATTTTAGGGGAATTAAATGATATTAAAAAATCAATCAAAATAATTTATTAAAATAACTTGACAACTTGCCAACTTTTTTATTGGTAGAAAGTAATTAAAAAGGGTATAACTGCTCCTTTATACGTTTAGTAATCTCTTATTTTCATTGTTAGGAGCAAATCAATCCTAACAATAAGATAACAGCATATAATTTTAAATAAAACAACTAATGAAAAACATTATATCAGAAATAGAATTAAAATATACTCCAGTTAAAAATAAACAAGAGAGAATAAGGATAATAAATAGCAAAGCTGCATATGAAACATTATTAAAAACCTGGGATATGGAAACCATCGAACTTTATGAAGAATTTAAAGTACTCCTCTTAAATAGGGCTAATAAAGTTTTAGGGATTTATACCTTATCTAAAGGAGGAATTTCCGGAACTATGGTTGATTTAAAGCTGTTATTTGCTGTTATATTGAAGTCTGCTGCAAGTTCTATAATAATGGTACATAATCACCCTAGTGGGAATATAAAGCCAAGTGAGGCAGATAAAATGTTGTATGAGAAGATTAAAAAAGCAGCGGATTATTTAGATATAAATATATTGGATAATCTTATTATATCAGGAGATGGTTACTACAGTTTTGTAGACGAAGGTGTATAAAAAGGTGTCCTTTATTATTGTTAGGAATGCTAAAGCCTATATTTAGTGGCTTAAAGTAAAAATCTTGTGGTCTGGGAGAGACCTTAAAGGCAGGGAAAGTATATGAAATTATTGGTATTCTTTTTTAAATAACAGTTTTTCAATGTTTTTTGGTATATTTATATTGTATTTGTTTTTAGCATTTTACATTTATTTCAAGCTAAATAAATTATTAATTGCTCTCCCCAAAATACGTGATAATACCTCCTTTTAATTTAAAATTATCACATTATGAAGACTTCTTGCAACCAAAATTTCCGTACGCTGTTGTTTTTCATTAAAAACAAAAAAATCACCTCTTTTTTATCACTTTTTTTAACATTCGCATTTTTAAACCTTATTATAAGTTGTTCATACTATAACGTTAGAAGTGTCACAACTAGTTCTGAAACTATGTCGAGTCAAATAGATGAATTTAACAAGACACAAAAATATGCTGTTATGCATTCTGGCCCTAATACTTGGCACTTAAATAATCTTGTTCTAAATGAAGATAATAAGACTATATCAGGAATGGTACAAGCACTTGATCCAAATCACATCCCAGTTAAGCCTCGAGAATTAAAAAGAGTTCATAGAAATAGTAGCATAGAAACACCTTTAAATGAGGTACATTTTTATATAAGCACAAATAATATTCCTGATTTTGGTTCTCAAATTACGATACCATTTTCAGAAATTAATTCAATATCTGTAAACGATAAAAATAGTGGTCGTTCTATAGCAAATGCTTTTTTGGGTACTATAGGTGTCATAGCAGTAATATTCATTATTTACTTTGCCACAAAAAGCTCTTGTCCGTTTATCTATGTGAAAAATGGTGAAGAATATGTTTTCACAGGAGAGCTTTATCCAGGAATTATAACTGCAAATCAACAACGTGATGATTATTTATTATTGCCCAATTTAACTAAAGTCAATAATGAATATAGTATTAAGATTACTAATGAATTAAAAGAGATTCAATATACTGATTTTGTTCAACTATTAGAGATAAATCATCCTAACAATGTTAAAGTACTGTTAGATAAAAATGGTGATCTACATACATTTTCAAATATAATTTCTCCAAATAATGTCTTGGTAGATAATTTAATTATAGATAATAATCCAACATTAATTAAAGACAACAATTCCTATTTATTTAATTCAGAAATTATCAACTCAAGTAGTATAAGAAATATTGAATTAGAATTTAATAAGCCTCAACATACAGAAAATGCTAAATTATTTTTAACTGTTAAAAATTCTATGTGGTTAGATTATGTTTTTGGAAAGTTTAATCAGCAATTTGGAACATATTACTCTCAATTTCAAAAAGACCAACAAACAGTTTCTATAGAAAAAAGCACGAAATGGATAAATGAACAAAACATTCCATTATCGATATATCTTAAAACGGCAAGTGGTTGGGAATTAGTTGATAGAATAAATACAGTAGGACCAATGGCTTCTAGAGATATTGCTGTACCAATAGATTTAAGTAACATAGTAGGCGAAGAAGTTGTAATAAAACTTGAAACTGGATTTATGTTTTGGGAAGTTGATTATGCTGGTATTGATTTTACAGAAAATTTAGCATTAGATGTTAAATACATAAATCCTTATGAAGCTCTGGATGGAAATAATAATGTCACTAATTTACTATTGACATCAGATCAAAACTACTTTGTTCAGCCTAATATAGGTGATGAAGTTGTGGTTAATTTTAAAATCAATGAGTCAAGTCTAGATTTAAATAGAACATTCTTTTTAAAAAATAGAGGTTATTATAATTATGTAAGAAACTATGAAGGTAATGCTGATTTTCAAAAACTTAAATTATTTAAAACGCCTGGAGCATTTACAGATTTTTCAAAGTATGAATATGAAGCCTTAATGGATTATGAAGATCAATTTGATTTAGCCTCAAATACTAACTAGAATAAAACTATGATAGTTGAACTTCAAAGAAAAACTGTTCAAGAAGAAAAATTAATTTCTATTGCTAGTTATAACTCCATAAGGCCATTTATTATTTCTGGTTTTAAGATGAAATGGGTACATTTTAGGTTAAAATTAAGTCTCTTAAAAATTGCTATAACATGTTACCGTAATCCTTTAGATTGGTTAAGATCACTTCTATATTTGGTTAGATTGAGAAGACGTTTTTTAGGAAATTACAGAGTTCAGAAAATGGTACACTCAGGAGGAAGATACTATATGGGTCTATATACACCTGGATGGAATAGCAATGTGTTTAAAAGGTTTATTGCTTCTCAACTTCATGATTTTAAACCTGTAAATAAGGTTAAGATCAATAGATTTAATACTGTTTTTTTAGCCATTACAAAAAAATGTGCGTTACAATGCGAACATTGTTATGAATGGGATAATTTGAACAAAAAAGATGTGCTATCTAACAAAGATCTTAGAGATATTGTGGATAAGATACAGGAAAAAGGTGTAAGTCAAATTCAATTTTCAGGTGGGGAACCATTGCTGAGAATTGACGCTTTAGTAAATGTTATAGAAAATGCTAATGAAAGCTCTGATCTTTGGGTGACAACTTCGGGTTATAAACTAAATTCTATTAATGCAAGACGACTAAAGGAAGCTGGATTAACGGGAGTGATTATAAGTCTTGATCATTTTATTCCAGAGAAGCATAATAATTTTAGACATTTTAAGGATGCTTTTTATTGGGTTGAAGAATCGGTTAAAAATGCTACAAAAAATAATTTAGTAACTGCACTTTCACTTTGTGTAACCAAAGAATTTACTTCAGAAAAAAACTTAACTGCCTATATGGAATTGGCAAAAGAATTAAACGTATCATTTGTTCAATTTCTAGAACCAAAAGCAGTAGGGCACTATGTAAATAAAGATATTTTTCTAAAGCAGGGACAAATTAAAACATTAGAAGATTTCTTTTTAAAAATGAATTTCAGTTCAGATTATAACTCATATCCAATAATAACCTATCATGGATATTATCAAAGAAGACAAGGATGTTTTAGCGCGGGAACCAAAGGTTTTTATGTAGATACTGATGGAGACATGAATGCTTGTCCATTTTGTCACAAAAAAACGGGTAATGTTTTAGATGATTACTTTGATAAGAACCTTAATATCTTAAAGTCTGAAGGATGTAGTAGTTTCAAAATCAATTTAAATTAAAGATGTTATTTAATGATTTGTTAGGAAAAGAAATGATGAATAAGACCTACCATAATATCAACAAAATAATGTTAGATACTCAACAATTCACAACAGGCGTATATATTGTTAAAGTAGAAGCCAAAACTAATAAAGCGAGTTTAAAACTCGTGATAAAATAGGTTTATTTCGAGTCCCGTCCAGACCGCAACAAATTCTCACGAAGGTGGGAATCTCTTTCAAACCAGAGAGAGTTAAGACGTTGTGTTGTCCCGAGTAAGATCGGGATTGTAGTTAGATACCCATACGGGTATAGACTAATGAGAAGCTTTTCCTTTATTGGGAGGGCTTTTTTTGTTTATTCTTACACCATATATATTATATACTTATTCACCTTGAAATGGTGCCCTTATAGGTGTCCATAATATTCCAAAGGTGCCCACCTTATAATTAATACATTTAAAAATCAAAATCATGAACAGTAATAAGATAAATATGCTATTTATATTAGCACGATACAGAACTAATAACACAAACAAATCCGCAATTAAGTGTAGGATCACCTTTATGAAGATACGTAAAGAATTTTCTTCAGGACTATTCATTAATCCTAATAACTGGCATAATAAACAAAAGCTAGTTAAACCACCTGAACCAGATGCAGAACTAATAAACTCACATTTGAGCCTGATAAGAACTAAACTTAATCAGGCTTTTTTATTTCTACAGGTTAAAGGTTCAGACTTTAATGTACAGGATATATACTTGCAGTATTGTATGTATTCAGCCTAATTTGAACTTTTTGGGTTAAAAATTAAGAGAGTGTTTTACAAAGCTAATTAATTTTCACAGAACTGTTTTTTTCTAGCATTTAATGTTCTGTTTTTAATCAATTTTCTTTGTTTCAATTTCTTTTGTCCTGTTCCAAAATATACTTCTGCTGGTGTTAGATTTTGTAAGGACTCGTGGTATCTTTGATAATTATAATACTTCACGAACTCTTCCATTTTCACTTCAAGTTGACCAGGACTAAAATAATTATCTAATTTCACAACATTCTTCATTGAACGATGATAGCGTTCAATTTTCCCTTGTGTCTGTGGATGCAACGGTCTTCCTCTCACGTGATGTATATTTCTATCTTGTAAATATTCTGCCAGTTCATGAGAGATATAACAAGACCCATTATCTGATAACAATTTTGGAGGTCTATTGTTTGGCAAATCTACAGTATATAAAGCCTTGTCTAAAGTACTTTTTACGTCCGCTGCCTTCATTGATGAACACAGTTCCCAACTTACAATAAAACGACTATAATCATCTAATATCGTTGATAAATAGTACCAACCCCATCCATAAATTTTAAAATAGGTGAAATCTGTCTGCCACATTTGATTAACAGATGTGGTTTTATCATGAAAACTATCAGAAGCACTCATCACTCTAAAGGAAGGTGTTGTAATCAGTCCGTTTGCTTTTAAAATACGATATACACTTGATTCACTAACATAATAGCTATAAGTGTCAGTAATGTGCCAAGCGAGCTCTCTAGATGATAGTTCAGGCTTTTCTAAAGCTATTTCAACGACTTTATCTCTGTCTGCTTCATTTATTCTGTTCCAACTATATTTTCTCTCTGATTGTTTTCTTTTAAGACCATCATATCCATTTTCTAAATAAGCCTTATACCAATTATAAAACGTGGTCTTATTAATCTTTAGCTGTTTTAAGGTTCTGATGACTCCTAAATCAGACTGTTCTACAAGACGTATAATCTCGTACTTTTCTCTTTGACTGTAATGCATATACTTTTTGCGCTTTAATCTTCGCCACTTAAGTTTTTTTTCAGCATTCTGTTTTCTAGAGAAAGTTCTGCTACCAGTTCTTTCAAAGAGCTGTTGACATCCTTCAAATCCTTTACCTCTGAAGTATTTGCTTCACGCATGGTATCACCCGTTAATCTTCTTTTGCCTGCTTCCATAAAATCTTTGCTCCATTTGTAATATATCCCTTGAGATATGCCTTCTTTACGACACAACTCTGCGATGGTGGTCTCTCCTCGGATTCCGTCTATAATGATTCTGATTTTTTCCTCTGAACTGTAAGTTCTTCTTGTTTTTCGCTTTAGTTCACTAATTAGTGAACTAGCACTCTTCTTTTTAGCCATCTGTTTTGCTTTTAAAGGTTATTAAATATATTAAATCTCTCTCTCAGATTTAACCCTTTAAAAGTTCACTTTTCGCTGACGGTTTACAGTTTAATATTTATAGTAGTGGAATATCTATATAAATACCTTTATACCATGTATTTATAATCATATACACTTCCCCAAACTTGATTTAATATCAAATAGTTAATCTGTGTAACAAAGTTTATGCAAGATTAAAATTATTAAGTAAGTATTAACACTAAATATTATGAAAACTTTTAAAACAACAATCAAAAAATTTATGACCATTATCCTAACAGTATTGGTTATTTTAATCTTTAACAGTTGTGAAGACTTTATTGAGGATGAAATTATACTTCCTGATTCGTCTTCTAGCGAACAACTGATTTCGTGGAATAAGTTATTAAATCAATTAGATCTGAAATCGGAAATTGCATATGTTCAAAATGGTGAATCCATACAGAATGCTATTGACGCAGCATTGCCGGAAGATATTATTTATATTGAACCGGGTACTTATCAGGAAAAATTTAAAAATAACAAGTCTGATGTTAAAATAATTGGCTTAAGCATAACTCCTAATGACCTGATAATTAACAACGGTATAGAAAATAATATTGAAATATTAAAACTTTATGATCAGAAAAGTATTGATGATTTTCAAAAAAAATCACAAAATCGGGTAACAACGAGCAGCATTAGTGACTTTTCTAGAACAGAGCTCGGAGCAGGAATTGCTCACTACCAATTTAAAGTACGAATGGGAGAAGGTGAATTCGATATAGTACGTATCCATCGCGTTGTTCGTGAAAGCCGTAAATTTCATCCGGTTCCTTTGAAAGGTAATGTTTTTATGGTTCATGGTGCTTTTACAGGTTTTGAAGGAACCTTCCTTATGAACGGACTGGAATCCAGCGATGATATCAATGCAAAAACCTCTTCACCATTTTATCTGGCTTCAAAGAATATTGATGTATGGGGAATTGATATGGGTTGGACAATGGTTCCAAATTCAACCACAGAATTTGGTTTTATGGAAGGCTGGGGATACGAAAAAGATGCGAGTCATACCTTACAAGCTATGGGTATTGCACGCCTCGTACGAGGAATAACAGGACAGGGTTTTTCGGGCTTAAACTTATTTGGCTTTAGCTCTGGAAATACTGTTGCTTATGCTGCTGCAAATAGAGAAACCCAAGAAAGTAATATGGGTAAACGTCATGTAAAAGGAATTATATCTCTTGACAATGCATTTAAAGTTATAGATGGTGATAGTGGATGTGGTACTGCAATATCAATTGAAGCTGAAATCGCTGGTGGGCAGTTTCAAAATGAAAATGGAGCCTTTTTTAGTTTATTAGGCAATTTGGCTATTGGAGATCCTGAAGGAGAATCACCAATATTTGGACCCGATTTTACAAATATTCAAGCATTCAGGTTTACCTTATATACTCCAAATGTAATTGGGGCTACATTCTTTGTAGGCGATCTTGAAGGTCCTTTTTACTCTGAAGAGGAACGGACTTTAAAAGCGGTATCCAGTTATCCTCATTTCATGCCAAATCTGTTATGGCAGGAAATAGATGCTGTGAATTGTTCATCTTTGGATGTTACTTTTGACGATTACCTCCACTTAATAGATGTACCAATTATGTATATAGGTGCAGAACTAGGACCTGGGTCTGAAGCCGGTTTTTACACTGGTAAATTAACGGCAAGTACAGACGTCACTAACCATTTGGTGAATTCAATCGGACATGTAGATACGGTACTTGGCAATGATGCCGATCAAGAC
>PVMK01164598.1_pt1 | contig 13186 bp, 5 predicted proteins | sample 1853481 | NCBI WGS metagenome assembly PVMK01 (sample SAMN08533507, study PRJNA380276) | Marine sediment metagenome, whole genome shotgun sequencing project.
GACACCAACTGGCTCCAGCACGTGAACCCCTTGGCATGCCGTTCGGCGCTGTGTTTACGAACCAACCTCTCAAAGTCGACCCGCGAAATCTCACGAAGCAATTGACTGAATAGGCTTGCAGTTCGTACCATTGCTCATGCCCCCCCGTTCCTTGCTTTTTTTTCGTGCAAAGAGATTCTGGCACGGCCCGTGGGGGGCATCCTTTTCTATCGCCTGATCTGAGAACCTGTTTTGGACAAGAGTGACAAAATAAGTCAAAAAATAAGTCAGGACACCCATGTCTTGAAAAACTGAATGTGACGGGTCTGTTGCAACTAGAATGCTAGCCCCTGATGAACTGACCGTGCAACGATGGTAAATGGGCTCTGATCCCTTTCCCGGCAGCAGTTGATTGTGGGAAATACTGCCATCCGCAGTGGCTGGTAAGCCCGCCAGCGAGGCGTATGTCTTGTTGAGTCAACAGAGGCCAGGCTCAAAGAAAGGATACTCTTGATGAACAAAATGCGAAGACAGGTTTTCCAATTCGTCCAGACTACAATCTTGTTTCTATTCGTAGCGCCGGGGTTCGCATCAGAGACCGAGAGACCTTTTATCTGGGTCAAATCAGCGGACAAACCGGCAATTCTGAACAAAATCGAAGAACAGCCCTGGGCCAGGTCGTTGTTCGCGGAATTGCGTGCGCGGGCCGACAAGGCTGCACCCACCACGATGGCCCAACGGCGGGAAAAACTCCTGGCCCTGCCGCTGGTATGGCCCGGGGGCGAGGACAGCCCACCGGCACTGGTGGTCTTCCCGCGCAAAGATCCCTTTGCTGACGGCCGACAAGACCAGGCGACCGCCATAACAAAAGGCCTGCAGGACGGTATTGACTGCGGCGTCCTGTTTTACCTGACCGGTCAGGAGCATTATGCACAATGCGCGGCCGATATCCTGTTCACTTTCGTCAACGCCCTTGCACAGATTGAGCCGAACAGGGACTACACAACGAACGGCGGTTGGTTATACCAGGGCGACCATCTGCGTGAGGTACGCATTGTCAGCGCCCAACTGCCGATCATCTATGATTTTGTGCAACCCTGGTTGAAGGAGGGCGGGAAAGCATTTGATCTTGCCAGCGGCGAGCTGCGCGCTTTTGATTTTGAGGCCATGCAGAACATTTTCCGCACCTACATCTGGCTCGCGCTCAATCACGGGTTGTACGATTCGAACTGGCCGGCGCTGGAGTCACCCGGCCTCGTTCACAATATACTGGGGCTGGATGGCGCGCAGGAGAGAACCGACACGCTACGCTATTACCTCACCAGGGATACAGAGCACAAGTTCGAGCACTGGTCACGTGGCCAGCCGTCGTTGAATCGCATTACTGAAAAATTCAGGAATCCTGGAGACGTCTGGCCGGAATCGCTCGGGTATTCAGTTCATGTAGCCAGCAACCTTGTCTACGTCATGACTTTGTTCGACCGGCTGGATCCAGGCCTCGGCCTTGGCAAGCGCTACCGCAATGTTTCTGCGGCGTTGACTTCCTACTATGACCTCCGGTTCCCCAACGGGGATACACCTTATATCGGCGACGGCAGTCGCCGCCAACATGTGAGCTTCCATACCTATGAAATGGCGCTGCAACTGGCGGTGCTCAATAATAATGCAGGCCAGGCAGAGGTGTTCGGCGACCTGCTTGCAGCCAGCATGGCAAGCGGCCAGTATGAGCGTGCGGCCCTCGCCCACAGACAATATGGCTGGAGCGTCTATCTCACACCGTTGCAACTGCTGTGGTCCCTGGATGATCCGGGTGGTGACCCCTTGAGTGACGCCGCGCCACCGCACCCGAGAACAAACCACCTGCCCCATGCAGGCTTATATATCCAACGCATCGTCAGCAAAACCGATCCGGTCAAAGACAGCCTGATGGCCTATGTCGCCGGCGGCAGCTATATCCACGGCCATGCGTCCGGCATGGAAATGGAACTTTATGGACAGGGGCATGTGCTCGGTATCAACAACGGCAACGCAACCTATGGCACGGCCATACACGAAAACTACTATCGTCTGTTCGCTGCCAAGAACACCGTTGTCAGCAACGGCGCCTCGGCGTCGAGCGGCGGGTGGATCGAGCTGGGCATCAACACGGTTGCACCGGTGGCAATGGAGCCCTTGCCCAATCAGCCTGCCGTATCGCCCAACCACTCCTTCTCGATGACCTCGTTTTATGATGAGTTCAACCTGGTCGCGCCCGCCCATCACCAGCGCACACTCGCCCTGATAAAACTGTCGGATAACCATGGGTTCTATCTTGACGTTTTTCGTGCCCGCTCCAATACACCGGACCAGTATCACGATTACGTGTATCACAATGTTGGCGACACCCTGTTGATCCAATCCGGTGGAAAGCCGCTGCCAATGACCGGTGACCCCGAGCGCTTCGGGGCTCCGGCCGGGATGTCCTGGGATGTTTTTCAGGGTAGCTTTCAGCATCCTGGGTGGCACTATTTCGACGACGTGAAAACCGGCAAGCAGACTGACGGGGCCTATGAAGCTGTCTTTGCAGCGGCCGAGCTCGGCGATACACCCATTCATATGCGCGCACTGATCCCCGGCGGATTGGAAACCGAAATGACGCAGGTGAAAGGTCCACCGACCAAAGGGGCGCCAGAAGGCTACAGAGAAAAACCATTACCGGCGTTCGTGATGCGTCACCAGGGTGAGGCCTGGGACAACCCGTTTGTTGCCGTGTATGAATCCTACGGCGACAAGCCGTCCGTGCAGTCGGTTGAGCGGCTGATGTCCGGCAAGGTATTCAAGGGCGTCAGGATCACAAGCGTAGTGGATGGGCAGGAGCTGACCCACTACCTCATGCTGCCAGAAGGTCCCGACGACGTCTACGAGGACGCCGAACTGGGAATTGCCTTCAAGGGCAGGTTCGGTGTGGTGACCGTGGACCAGGATGGCTCTTTGCGTGAGCTTTACATTGGCGACGGCGAGCGGCTGACCTTTGATGCGACAACACTGACCGCACCAGAGGGCTCGCGGGCTGCGTACCGGTGTCAATCGGAAATTCGGTGAAAAGTGGCTTCTGACGCACAGAGGAACGCGGCATGATCCGACTGTCGATACTGTTGAATGCGCTGTGCATAGCTTCAATCGCGGCATGCGGTGGGAATCCTGCGGCAACGGATGCGCGTCTCCCGGCAGATGAACTCGAAACGGCATTTGTCACACCGCCCGAGTCCGTTCAAACGGCCGTCTACTGGTACTGGATATCAGGCAACATCTCAAGGGAAGGGGTGGTGAAAGATCTGTATTCGATGAAAGAGGCGGGTATCAACCGAGCTTTTATTGGAAATATTGACCTTGAGAATACGCCCTACGGCAATGTGAAAATGCTTAGTGACGAGTGGTGGGAAATTCTGCACCTGGCACTCAAAACAGCAACTGAATTGGATATTGAAATCGGAATATTCAACTCCCCCGGTTGGAGTCAGTCCGGTGGCCCATGGGTGAAACCGGAAAATGCCATGCGTTACCTTGCCGCCTCCGAGACCCGGGTTCAAGGTCCGGCGAGAATCTCGCAGAAATTGGAAAAACCGGTTGAACCATTTCAGGACGTAAGAGTTGTTGCCTATCCTGCGCCAGCGAATGACGAGTTGGTATTGGATTCCAGGAACAGCGAAGCGACTTCCCAGCCTGACGTTCCAGGGCTCTCAAAAACACTCGACGGAGATACGACAACGGGAATAAATTTGCCTGATGAAGACACTTTCACCATCGACATACAGGCGAAGCAGGAATTTACGGCCCGCAGTCTCTCTATCCGTCCTACCGATGCCCCCATAAAAGCTAAGGCGCTGTTCCTGGCCAGAAACGAAATCGGGGAGTTCGTTACTGTTAAGGATTTTGAAATTGATCGCTCAAATCCTTCACTTAATGTCGGGTTCATTCCCTATGCACCTGTTGTCGTTTCGTTTCCAGCGGTTACCTCCAGTGGTTTTCGTGTGCTGGTAAGCCATGAAGGGTCAAGCGGCTGGCATGTACGTCGAGGCAATGATCAGACCCCTGGCATTGCCGAAATCGTCATTTCCACAGCGCCACGAGTAGAACATTACGCTGAGAAAACATTGGCCAAAATGTTCCCCAATCCCCTGCCTTACTGGGAGGAATACCAATGGCCACAGCAAGCCGAAGTGGATGACGAGGCTCTTGTGGTTGATCCCTCGCAGGTGGTGGACATCACCAGTTTCATGGCCGGGGATGGAACGCTGAACTGGGACGTTCCGGAGGGAGACTGGGTCATTCTCAGAACAGGCATGACACCGACCGGCACGAGGAATGGTCCCGCAGCGCCCGAGGCGACCGGTTACGAAGTAGACAAGATGAGCAAGCGGCATGCCGAGAAACACTTTCATGCACACATGGGTGAGGTTCTGGAACGTATCCCTGAGGCCGATAGAAAGAGCTTTAAAGTGGTCGTTCAAGACAGCTACGAAACAGGTGGGCAGAACTTCACCGACGGCTTTTTAGAAGAGTTTGAAGCCGTGTATGGATACGATCCGCTGCCTTATCTTCCGGTGTACCAGGGAACGGTCGTGAAAAGTCAGCAGGCTTCCGATCGTTTTTTGTGGGACATGCGCCGCCTGGTCGCCAATAAGGTCGCCTACGACTACGTGGGTGGGCTCAGAGAGGTGAGCCACAAACACGGACTGACCACCTGGCTGGAGAATTACGGGCACTGGGGTTTTCCCGGCGAGTTCCTGATGTACGGCGGACAGTCGGATGAAATTGGCGGTGAGTTCTGGAGTGAAGGTGAACTGGGCGATATTGAAAACCGCGCAGCGACTTCGAGCGGGCACATCTATGGAAAGACCAAGATATGGGCCGAATCCAACACCGCCGCGGGAAAGGCATTCAGCCGCTACCCAGGCACGATCAAACAACGGGGTGACCGTTTCTTTGCCGAAGGCATCAACGCCACATTGCTACATGTTTACATCACACAACCCTATGAGGACAAAAACCCAGGGGTAAACACTTGGTTTGGTACCGAGTTCAATCGCAAGAACACCTGGTTCTCACAAATTGACGTCTATATCCGATACCTGAAGCGGGTGAATTACATGCTTCAGCAGGGATTGAATGTGGCCGATGTGGCTTATTTCATTGGTGAAGACGCACCGAAAATGACGGGCGTTACCGATCCTGCACTCCCTGTTGGCTTCCAGTTCGATTACATAAATGCCGAAGTCATTGAAGAAACCATGGTCGTAAGGGACGGCCTGATGACATTGCCGCACGGAACACAATACAAGATCATGGTGTTGCCGAAACTTGCAACCATGCGTCCCGAACTGCTTGCAAGAATCAAACAGCTCGTCCATGACGGGGCGGTGGTATTGGGGCCCTCCCCCAGTCGTTCACCCAGTTTGCAAAACCAGCCTGAAGCCGACCAACAGGTGCAGGCCATGGCTAGCGAATTATGGGGCGATGTCGATGGCGTAAACATGACATTACGCAAATACGGAAAAGGAATGATCATCGATGGGCTGGACATGACGGCAGCCTTTGCCTTGATCAACAGCGTGCCCGATTGCAAGCTGCCTGAAGACAATACCATTCACTACGGGCACCGTACCCTGGGGGATCAGGAGATATATTTCCTGACCAACCAGACAGGAGACACCCAGGTCGTTACGCCGGAATTCAGGGTTGCAGACATGCAACCCGAATTATGGGAAGCGACCACGGGATACCGTCGTGACCTCCCCGCGTATGAGCAAAGGGGAAATGTCACTGCCGTTCCCATGAAGTTTGAACCGCTTGAAAGCGTGTTTGTTGTTTTCAGAAAATCTGCGGGCAAGGCAAAAGCAACGGGCGTAGCGGCCAATTATCAAGAACCCGAACGGATACAGGAAATCAAGACGCCCTGGACGGTGAGCTTCGACCCGGCCCAGCGAGGCCCGGAAGAAGCCGTGGTTTTCGAAGCACTGACGGACTGGACGGCATCTGATGACGAACGCATCAGGTACTACTCAGGCACAGCTTTCTACACCAATACATTCATGCTGGAGAGCCAGCCGAGTCACGAGAAAATCGTCATCGATCTGGGCAAGTTCACAGCCATGGCCAAAGTGACGGTCAACGGTCAATATGCCGGAGGTTTGTGGACCGCACCCCACCGACTCGATATATCCGGTTTGGTGCGAGAAGGAAAGAATGAGTTGAGAATTGAGGTCGTCAATACCTGGGTGAATCGAATCATCGGTGATATGCAACTTCCAGAGGAAGAGCGAAAAACATGGATGCCGATTAATCCTTATGACGCGGAGAGTCCCCTGCAGTCATCCGGTTTGTTGGGGCCTGTGACGATAAGAGAGGTCTCACCCCCCTAATGCAAAGACTCGCTAGGGTGTTTGGGGCGACCCATTGGCCAAAACTCCCCCTCGGGGAGATAATGTCCCTCCATGAAGCGAAACAGAGGAGATCGCTCCGATGCCGACCCCACCGAGGGCGGGCCGCTTGTGACCGACCCCGCCAACCTGGAAAGAGGCGCCCCATGAGTATGACGCGCGTTCTTGGGTTCGTTCGCCTCGCCCCAACCCTCGCCCTCCTATCCTCTCTCCCGTTCCTGCAAACGGGGTGTGCACCCGGTCGTACCCCTAAAGGGGAGGTCCCATACGTCCGAGCTGGCTCCCTGGTGGGCAACGCCGAGTACGCCACCAGGAGGCAACATCTGATGGATGAAATCTCCGATGGGATCGCCATCATCCCCGGCGCGACAGCACCTGTCGCCGACAACCGCTATTTTCAAAGCAACGACTTCTTCTACTTCACCGGCATCGAAGCCCCAAACGCCTGGCTAGTGGTGAACGGGATCAGCCGCCGGAGCACGCTCTTTCTCACCCTCGACGAGCACGATGCCATGGGTCAGGGGATACCCCCTGAACTGATAACGGATCCGGTGGGGTTTTCTGGGATCGAGGAAGCCTTCCCCTTCGAGGAGATGGACTCATTCCTGGCCATACGAGCTCGGGAGATCGGCGTCTTCTACCTCTCCCACCGGCCGGAGGAACTGCCGGGGATGAACACGGACGATGTGTTCGAGGCCTACCAGAGAACGGTGACGGAGAACCCGTTCGACGGTCGTTTGACCAGAGAGCTTCAACTCGTGGATCGCCTGAAGGAGCGATTCCCCGGGGTCGAGATCAGAGATTGCCATCTCGCAATCCAGACCAAGCGAAAGGTGAAATCCCCGGCCGAGGTGCGGCTGGTGCGGGAAGCGGCCCGGATAGGTGTGGAAGCCCACCTGGAGTTCATGCGCTCCACCGAGGTCGGGATGCCGGAGCGGGCTCTGGCTGCCCTGTTCGAGTTCGTTTCGAAGAGAGAAGGGGCCCAGGGCCTGGCCTACGAGACCATCATCATGGCGGGTGGGCACCACCCCTGGGGCCACTACCACCAGTACGATCGCACCCTGGAAGATGGCGACTTCATCATCCTGGATGCCGGCCCGGAGTACGCCTACTACGATGCCGACATCTCCACCTCCTTTCCGGCCAACGGACGGTTCACCCCCGAACAACGGGAACTGTACGAGCTGGGGCTGGGCATCCGGCAGGTATGCCTCGACAACTACCGCGCCGGCACTTCGTTCGGCGTGGTCGGGGAGGAGGTGCGGACATGGCTCGCCGAGAATGGCTGGGACCCCTCGGAGCGCCGCTTTCGGGGCCTGATCCGGTGGGGTTGCTACAACCATCCCATCGGGATGGCGACCCACGACGTCATGGACTCGATGATAGGGCCCGACGAATTGTTGGAGGCGGGATTCGTGTTCGCCTGCGATATCAACATACCGGAGAGTGAAACCATGGGGATCCGCATCGAGGACACGGTGGTGATCACCCAGGACGGATTCGAGATCCTCTCCGCGGGACTCCCGAGAACGGTGGAGGAGATCGAGGCCCTCATGGAGGAAGAAGGCCTCCTCCAAAAGGTGGGGAGGTAAGGATGCTCCGCAGGCGTGTGAGGAAATCTGGCCTGAGCTGGACGGTGGCGATCCTGGTGGGACTTCTGGCCCCACCCCTGTACGCCCAAGAGACGGACATCTGGAGCCGCCCGGTCCAGATCGAACGAAGCAGCAGCTGTGACTTCATCCACTACCGGGTCGAGCTGACCTTCGACCTCGACGCCAAGGTCTTCCGGGGAGAAAACCGGATCACCCTGGCGCCCCTCGGCGAAGGGGTCGATCGCTGCGAGATCGACGCCGAGGAGCTCATCATCGAGACCGTCCTCGACCAGGCGGGCGAGGAGCTTCACTTCGAACCCTCCGGCACCGGCCTCGTCATCGTCTTCCCCGGCCCGCTGTCACCCGGTGAAACCACCGACGTCACGGTCAAGTACCGCGGAGAAAACCCCCAAGGCGGTTTCTTCTTCGACGACGCAAGCGACGATCACCCGCAGATGGTCTCCACCGACTCGTGGCCGAATGAGGCCCACCACTGGATCCCCCTGTACGACTACCCCAACGACAAGGTGACCCACGAGCTCATCATCACCGTGCCGGAGGGAAATAGGGTCCTCTCCAACGGCCGATTGGTCGGAGTGACGAAGAACGAAGAGGAAGGAACGACGACCTGGCACTGGTCACAGGACCTTCCCCACTCCACCTACCTCTTCATGCTGGCCATCGGCCCCTTCACCGTCATCGAAGACTTTTTGGGTGATCTGCCTGTGAGCTACTGGGTCTATCCGGAGGATGAAAAAGACGCCCGCTGGATCTTCGCCAAGACGCCCCGGATGATCGAGTTCTACGCCGAGCTCTTCGACTACCCCTACCCCTGGGCCAAGTACGACCAGGTCACGACTCCCCACGTAGGGGGAGGAGCCGAGGCCACATCGGCGACGATCCTCGGTGACGGGGTCATCCACGACCGCAGGGCAGAGCAGGATTTCAGCTGGGAGAGCACCATCGCCCACGAGGTTGCTCACCAGTGGTGGGGAGATCTCATCACCCTCCGGGAGTGGTCCCACACCTGGCTGAACGAGAGCTTCGGCACCTACTCCGATTATCTCTGGACCAGGCACGAGTCGGGAGATGACGACGGCGCCTGGGAGCTGTTGGAGAAAAAGAACCGGTATCTGCGGGAGGCGAATGACCGCTACATTCGGCCCATCGTCTTCAACCGCTACGAAAAACCCGGCGACAACTTCGACTCCCACACCTACCCCAAGGGCGCCTGCATCCTGCACCAGCTCCGCTACCTCCTGGGTGACGGGCCATTCTTCAAGGCCCTGAGCACCTTCCTCCACGAACACGCCTTCGAACCCGTGGACACCCACGACTTCATGAAGACCGTCAACGAGGTGACCGGCCGGAACATGGACTGGTTCTTCAAGCAGTTCATCTTCAGACCCGGCCACCCAGTGCTGGAGGTGCTCTCGGACTGGGACGCCGAGACCGGGGTCATCAGGTTGACGGTTGCCCAGACTCAGAGCAGGGTTCACGGGGTCCCCATCTACCGGACGCCGGTGCGGATCGGAATCGTCACCCCGTCCGGGAAGAGGGTCGAGGAAGTCTGGCTCACCAGTGAGCGCGACACCTTTGTCTTTCCAAGCAAGGAGGAGCCCCTCCTGGTTCGATTCGACGAGGGAAACTGGCTCCTGAAAGAGTGGAGCTACCCCAAGAGCCCGGAGGAGCTTCTCTACCAGGCCCGGAACGACGACGTCATCGGCCGGGAGTGGGCGGTGCGGGAGCTGGGCCGGTTCCCGGGTGTTCCCGAGGTTGACGGAGTTCTGACCGAGCTCGCTGAAGACGACCCCTTCTGGGCGGTTCGGGTGGCTGCCATCGAGATGCTGGGGATAGACGGGGGGTCGCAGACTGTGGAGCTGTTCACGGCCGCCGCTCACGACGAGGACTCCCGGGTGAGGCGGGCGGCCATCCGGCTCCTGGGAGAACGGAGTGACCCGGCGTTGTCAGCCTTCTTCCGTGACCGCTTCACCAAAGACGACTCCTACCAGGTGCAAGCTGAATCGCTGAGAGCCATCGGCCGAAGCGGAGACCGCGGCCAGCTCCCCTTCCTCGAGGAGGCTTTGAAAATGCCGTCCCCCCGCGACGTCATTCGAAAAGCCGCGGAGTGGGCCATCGAGAAGATCTCGGAGAGTCAGTAAAGGGGTGAACGCATGTCCTTTGGAGTCAATGGAGAAGAGGCGAGCAACGAGGGCACGGGGCAGAGAAAGATCGTCAAGGCGGTCACGAGGGAGACGATCGTGGCCCTGGTCATCGTCGCCGGCATCTTCGCCGTGTTCACCTGGAAGATGGGGCTCGCCTTCACCTTCAAGACCGCCATGGGAACCGCTCACGACCTCATTCTGAACACGGTTTTGTTCCTGATGGGGGTGATCATCCTGGCCGGCGCCTTCACCTCGCTGATATCCGAGTTCGGCATCGTGAGCCTGGCCAACCGGTTTCTCTCTCCCCTCATGAAGCCTCTCTTCGGCCTGCCCGGAGCAGCCTCGATAGGCACGGTGGCCACCTATCTCTCGGACAACCCGGCCATCATGCCGCTCGGCACCGACAAGGGGTTCCTCAAGTACTTCAAGAAGTGGCAGGTCACGACCCTGGTCAATCTGGGCGCCGTCTTCGGGATGGGGCTCATCGTGACGACCTTCATGTTGGCGCAGACAACGGAGGCCGTGCCCCTCGGAAGAGCGGTCCTGCTGGGCAACATCGGCGCCATCCTCGGAGGCATCGTCAGCGTAAGGCTGATGGGTTTCTTCGGAAAACGGAAATACGGCAAGGACGAGGACGTCCTCACGGAAGGCGGAGAAGGCTACGACCTGCTTCGCTTTCGCCAGGTGCGCGGGGGGACGGCTCCGGAGCGCGCTCTCAAGGCTCTCCTCGACGGCGGCACCCACGGTGTCAAGACGGGTCTCGACATCATGCCCGGCGTCATCATCGTCTGCACGACGGTCATGATGCTCTCCTTCGGACCGGGCGAGGGAGGGTACACGGGCAGCGCCTACGAAGGCATCGCCTTCTTCCCATGGGTTGGAGAGAAGCTGTCATTCATCATCGAACCACTCTTCGGGTTCACCAACCCCGAAGCCATCGCGTTTCCGATCACCTCCCTCGGATCGGTGGGCGCCGCACTTGCCCTGATCCCACAGTTTCTTCAAAGCGGCATCGTAGGAGCGAAGGACATCTGCATCCTCACCGCCATCGGCATCTGCTTCGCGGGCTTTCTGAGCGTTCACGTCGGGATGATGGACGGCCTCAAAGAGCGCGATCTCACCAGCGCGGCCATCGCCACCCACTTTGTGGGGGGGCTTTCGGCTGGGGTGTTTGGGCATGTTCTGTTTTTATTGTTTGGGTAGGGTGAGGTGGGTTGGGCGGGCTTGGTGGTGGGGTTTGAGCTGGGGCTTATGAATCAACCGGTGTGAGGGCGGTATATTTCAGTGGGAATCCAAATCTCAGAAAGCAACAGGTTTTCAACCTTAGATCTTCAACTTTCGAAGTTTCTAAAGCCTGGCACCCAAACAGATTCCTTTGGATGATGGAGGATAGTGATATGACAGATTGCACATCTATGACCTGCGCGAGACCACCCTTGCGACTTTTCTCGATCCTGAAGTCCATGACATGGCTTTCACTTGTTCCCCTCATCTGTCTGTTGTCGACCGCGGGGGTGTCGGCCCAGGAGAGCACAGAAGGTCCTTTCACCCAATTTGCCAATCGGCTGCAATGGGAGAACGAGGGTGAATTGTATTGGATTGATGCATTTGGGCCGAATGCTCTTCGTTTCAGAGGATCAAAGAGTCTGAGGATTAACGACGAAGACTGGAACCTGTTACCGCAGCCCGAGGTTCAGCTGGAAATTTCAATCACAGCAGACAATGCTTTAGTAAGGAACGGAAGCATCAGGGCTGAAATCGAATCGCGAAGGGGGCGGATTACCTATCTGAACGATAAAGACGAGGTGTTACTTCGTGAAGCCTACCATCACCACCACCCGCAATTCGCCAGGCAATTCAGAAGCAAGGGAAGCGATCATTTCGAACTCAAGGTGACCTTCGATGCGGAAAAGGACGAACATCTCTATGGAATGGGGCAACACCCCAACGACTGCCTGGATTTAAAAGGAACTGTCCTGGAGTTGGCCCAGAAGAACACCCAGATCTCTATCCCATTTCTTCTCTCGAGCAAGGGTTACGGGTTCATTTGGAACAACCCGGCGGTAGGAAGAGCTGAGCTCTCATTGACCCACACCAGTTTTTACGCCGAGTATACGAAGCAGATTGACTATGTAATCTTCGCCGGTGAAACACCGGCCGACCTGGTAACTCACTATTCGGACCTCACCGGGACCGCTCCAAGGATGCCGGAATTCGCGACCGGTTTCTGGCAATCGAAGCTCCGCTATTACTCTCAGGAAGACTTGTTGTCGGTAGCCCGTGAATACAAGAGACGCAATCTCCCCATTTCGGTCATTGTCATCGACATCGACCACTGGCCTGCTCACGGCGATTGGAAGTTCATTCCCGAATTGTGGCCTGATCCGACAGCGATGATCGAAGAGTTGGACGGCATGGGCATCAAACTGGTGGTCTCCGTATGGCCAACGCTGTCTCCCGAAAGTGAAAACTACGCGGAGTTTCTAAGAAGGAATTTCACCATACGGCCGGAAAATGGAGTCAACCTCTTCCTGGCTGACCTGACTTATGTTAATGTCACTCACCCCGGTGCCAGGAAAGCGCTGTGGAGCAAACTCAAAGAGGGTTATTTTGACCTGGGAGTCCGTCAATTCTGGCTGGATGAAGCCGAGCCTGAAATAGAGCCTCTCGAGTATCACAACATTCGCTATTACCAGGGGAACGGCCTCGAGATTTCCTCGCTGTACCCCTACTACCTCTCGCAAGCCATTTATGACGGACAGGTCGAGAGCGGTCAGACCGAGATCATCAATCTGACTCGCAGCGGGTGGATTGGCAGCCAGCGACTTGGAGCGCTTCTCTGGTCAGGCGATATCCGAGGCGACTTCCCCACGCTGAGAAAACACATCAAGGCCGGTCTGAATATCGGATTGGCCGGGATACCCTGGTGGACAACTGACATCGGCGGGTTCTGGGCCGATCCTCGCGAAGATGGGTACACAGAGGTTCTGATCCGCTGGTTTCAATTTGCCGCATTCAGTCCGGTGATGAG
>PVMK01128338.1_pt1 | contig 13184 bp, 17 predicted proteins | sample 1853481 | NCBI WGS metagenome assembly PVMK01 (sample SAMN08533507, study PRJNA380276) | Marine sediment metagenome, whole genome shotgun sequencing project.
AACGAAGAATACTAAACCATCTAAAGTATTGCTAATTATATATAAAATTACACATTACGGATTGTCTTGTTCGACCATTATTTTTTCAGCCAGGCCCCGTCCCAGCACATAGCGTTTTAAATCAGCTGCGATGGCCAGCTGTCCATAGCCGTTATTGGTAATAACTTCAATTCGATCGCCCTTTCGCAAACCCATGGTCAACAGCCTCATTTTAAAGCCTGCGCCACCCCTGGTTTCTCTGATGACGAGTCGTTGCCCCGGTTTGGCCACAGTCAGCGGCATTAGCTGTATCTGGTCTTGGAGGCAGTCATTACAGATTCCGTAAATTTCCAACCGGTGTTGCAGCATGTGAAATCCATTGGCTGCAGCGATCTTAATCTGCAATTGCTCGATCTGTTCTTCTTCGAATTCCAGAATTTTTCGGCATTTCGTGCAGATCATGTGATCGTGGTGTTGACCCAGGTGCCGGTGTTCATAGCGAATCACACCATTATCAAAACGGCTTTGGTGGGCAAACCCGAATCGACACATTAATTGAAGTGTTTCGCGGACGAATTCCGGTTCCAGTTCCCAGCCGTTTTTTTCAAGCAGCTGAACTACCTCCTCGCCGGTAACGTGCTTTTCCGTTTGCAAGAAAGCCTCTAAAACTTTGAACCGCGCTTCGAAATTGTCGATATGTTCCTGTTTAAACAGCTTTTTGAACTGCTGTTTTTCTTGAATGTGTACCTGTTTCATTTTTCCATCTGCAGGATAATTTTTAGAATATTCTAAATTCTGACAACATGTTGTCAGATAAAGGCCACTAAGGGCCTATTGGCTGTGCCCGGGGATGTCGTAAGTCGTGCAGGTTCCGCTCGGACAATTGCGGGTTTGCGCTTGGGCAGATTCTCCTTTTGGGGAAGCGTCACCCATGGAATGGCACGAAGCACTCATTACGCGTTCAAACTCTTGGGATTTGCATTTGGGACATCTGAGTTCTATCTGCTCTTCCTGGTTTCTTAACAAAAATTCAAAACAGTCATTGCATTTCAAACACCTAAATTCATATATCGGCATGTTGAGTTTCCTTTACCTCGAGATTTTATAGCTTAAACTTTTAATATTGTTTATTTTGCGATGATTGTCAAGAAATTGGTAAATCTGCATCGAGTCCATTAAAAAAAGTGACAGAGCCCAATATCGGACTTAATTTTACTGGAGTTATCGAATGTATCCGGTGGTGACCTTATGGTGAAACTGAAATCTTCTGCCTATTCAATTTCCTGGATTCAAAATATCTCCGAGATAAACCAGGGATGAATGGGATGGTCTGGCAAAACGACTGCCAACGCCTTTTCTCGAATGGGACTGGTTGCGGCTGATGGAACTATCCGGCAGCACCACGGCTAAAACAGGCTGGCTGCCGCACCACCTGACGGTACGCCGCGGTTCGGATTTGGTAGCCGCCGCGCCAATGTACATCAAAGGGCACAGTGCCGGTGAATTTGTTTTCGATCACGTGTGGGCAGATGTCGCCGGCCGCATGGGAATTGCGTATTACCCTAAAATAGTCGGGATGAGTCCTTTCACACCCATGTCCGGCTATCGCTTTTTAATTGCCCCCGGAGAAGATGTGCCGCAATTGACATCGGTAATGGTGGCTGAAATTGATCGATTGTGCCGGCGCTATCTTTTGTCCGGTAGCAGCTTCCTTTTTGTTGACCCCGAGTGGCATCGTGAGATGCTCGATTTAGGATATTTCGGTTGGCAGCATCAAAGTTACGCCTGGCTCAATCAAGGATATAATGGCTTTGATGATTATCTGGCAATATTTAATTCCAACCAGCGACGCAACATCAAACGGGAGCGCAAAGCGATCGAAAAGCAGGGGATCGCATTAAAAATTCTGACCGATGAAAGGATTCCCCGCACCCTTTTTACCACTGATGTACAGGTTTTATGAGCATACCAACGACAAATTCGGCCCCTGGGGATGCCGGTATCTTACCGAATCATTTTTTGAGGGATTGTATGATCGTTACCGTCATCGGCTGGTGTTTATTGCGGCCTATGACCGCAAGGATTCATCTTTACCGGTAGGAATGTCGATGCTGGTGACAAAGGGCAGGCAACTTTACGGTCGGTACTGGGGATGTACCCACCCGATTAATTCGCTGCATTTTAATGCCTGTTACTACGCGCCCATTGAGTGGGCCATTGAAAATGGCATTCATCGTTTTGACCCGGGTGCCGGCGGGGCGCATAAGATTCGACGCGGTTTTACCGCCGTATCCAGTTTCAGCCTGCACCGTTTTAGCGACCCTCGCATGCTGCAGATTATGCAAAACCACATGGATGAAATCAACCGCCTGGAGCAGGAGCAAATTGACGCTCTTAACCATGAACTGCCGTTTGCCCAGCAGCAGTTGAAAAATTAGGGGCGTTCAGGGTTCAGGGGTTCAGAGGTTCAAAGGTTTAAGGATTCCGATTTCCGCTCCAATCTGAAGCGTTATCCCCTTAGCACTGAAGAAAAACCCATAATAATAAAAAGATCAAAGTATGTGGGAACGTGGCAATCGGCACAGCAATTACCCAGCTATATCAACCAATCCAACCTTGAACGTTGAACTCTGAACCCTTGAACCTCACTTTTCTAGCCTCTCAGCGATAAACTTATGAAACTGCTCTGACACATCTCTTTTCCAATATCCAACCAAGCCGGTTCTTACGGATACCTGGGTCCATTCGGTACTTTCTATGGCGACATTAATGGTCTGGGCCGAACCATCTTTTCTTTTGGTTTTGATGGTTGTTTTTTCGCCATCCGTGGTTTTTTCGACAATCGGCTGGTTGAGGTCCTCCAGGATGCTGATGCAAACGTTCAAGGCCTTGTCAAATTTGACCGGGTAAGATCTTTTCAAATCCCCTTTGATATAGGTGTATGTTCCGGCACCAACACCGGCGCCGACAATCACGGCCGCACAACCGCTAAGCAACCAGATACCGATCAATAGAAATGCGGCAGAAATCTTTCTTCGATCTGTCATATTTCTCCCTTCAATTAATGCCCGACACTCTCGAGAACTCATAGTAACACTCAGAATTATCTTTTCATGAGACACATTTAGAGCTAGGGAATTCCCCTTAAATCCGGTGGTTCGGGCGTCAGCACAACGATCTGGTTGTCCTTTAGGATTCTGATCCTTGTCTGGTTTTGGGATGAATACCAGATTCCCACCCGGTTGCCTTCCGGGTCCAGGATCCAGGACCCGCGTGGGTCGAGACTGTACACATGTGCCATACGAAATTTCAGTTGATTGAGCAGGGTGGGATTCAATTCGATGGGTTTCCATTGATTCGAACGCAGGGTGTAAGTGTTGTCGATGCCGATAATGCCGTAAGGGATTCGTTGATAACCGCTGTAATAATAGGTATAATCCGGCAGTACCTGATTGTTTTTAAATATCTGGCTGGCCTCCCGGCTCTTTTGAAGGCGTCCGTTGTTAGATGTACCACAACCGGATAAAACCATGGCCCCCAGCACAAGGATAAAACATAACCGCAGAAATACGACCTGCTTTTTCGGTCACACCCGATTTCCTTTCAAACATAATTAATCTCCGTTGATCTAAATAGTTACTATCAAAAAAATGACGAGCGACACGCGGCACAAGCGCCTGCGCTGCGCGAGCGACTTCCACAAATATTTTCAATAGTCAATTCCAGGTTGGGGTAGTATTCTATAAATATCATGGTTGCTAAACCTGTCAAGTGATTTGGCTTATTGACACATGGAAGGGCAATGCTTAACATTTTTCAAATTTCAAGCTTTTTGTAATCAGCCTGACTATCGGCAACAGAGGTAAATGAATTCAATGGAAAAATCTCTAGTCCCCAGGATGACAAAATTCGGCAAATGGCTGGTATTAATTCTTCTGGCGTTTATATTGATCTGGCCTCTTTCGGCAGGACTTTATTGGACGGTGTACAAAGTTTACACCATCGTGGATCCGACCCGCTTTCCCGAGCTGGACCCGGATATTACCGCTTTGCTGCAAGAAACGACACCGGATTCTTCGCAGGCCCAAAAAGGCGCTGCCCTCTCTGCGGCCATGAGAAACCGGCTGGAGCAGGAGATGAATTCCCCCTTTGGCTGGTCCGTCAACGATCTGATTATTTCCCCAACCCGCTGGCTGGACAATCGGGCCAACCGGCAGCGGGGGACTATCTTTGCCACCCGGATGCTGACCAACTTTTTTGCCACCAATCTGGCCAAATACGGCAAAGTGGATGCCGAAAATGAGAACCTAAAAAAAGCCCGGGAAACGTATTTTGCCTTCACCGCCGACAGCTGGTGGTTTCCCTCCAGCGAGAGTCAGTATAAAAAGGGTATCGAGCTGCTTAAACAGTACGAGGCCGATCTTATCAGGGAAGATGCAAATGCGATTTTCAATTTGCGCACGGATGATATGTACAACATGCTTGCATTTATCATCAGCAACCAGTTTTTGGATCAGCCGCTCGGCCTGCTGGTGCAGTCCAATGATGAGGTTGCATACAGTGACCTGGACGATCGTATTTACTACACCCAGGGGGTTATTCTGGTACTCAGGGATGCGCTGCGCACGTTTGTTCATCTTTATCCGGAGGTCAAAGAAAAAGGCGGGGAGGAAAATATCCGCATCGCTTTCAGAGAAATGGACCAGATTTGTACCTTTGACCCGTTAATCGTATTGCGGGGAGATCGTGACTCCATTATGGCCGATCATCGAGGAAAGATGGCTAAATATTTGATTTCAGTAAGAGAACGGATTAATGATCTGGCTCAATCCATTAAGAGCTAAACCTGCTCCAAACCCTACGGGAAATGCCTTTGGATAACTTGATTTTTACACAAAAAGATCTTACCAAAAAATACACCGAAATAATATCTAAGTTCCTAAAAGTACTTCACCCCAACACCATAGAAAAAGAATGACTGTCTGTCAGCCAACTTTTTTTCCCATATCACTTTTGCACGGTAGACGTCATGGCCGGCGGTATGGGGGGAATTTTCAACCCCTATAAAAATTTCAGCGCCAACTTTCGGTGCATAATCCGATTCAAAATACATGCCTCCTCGACTGTAATTAAACATCATGCCTTCATAATACCTACTAGAGGGGTAATTTTCGAACATGATCGAGGCTTCGTGGCGGAAACGCGCAAAGTCTCTTTGGTCCGGCTTGGACTCCATCTGACACCTTCCCTAGGGTTTGCGTGGGAAATCAGGTTAAAAAAACAGGCGGTTTAAATTGAACTCCCTTTCCCGATTTTGTCACCGGCGATATGAATACATACCGGGGTTGCATCCGGTCCCCCCCCCCACCTGGTCGTAAGCACAAAGTGTGCCTATTTATTATAAATAAATAATTAATATAATTATCAGATTTTATACATCATTTATCAAATCACTAATCTGATCAGGGTATATCTCAGTACTAGGAAATGTATGCCACAATTATTGTGAGGAATTTTTTTCCCAATGAGTCATGTTAATCGATAGGCAGGCGCAAATGGGTGCAGAGGGTTAAGGCTAAAGCAATGATGAGGGTGATTCGCAAGGAATCACCCCCAGAGCATTGGGATAACAGCATGACAACCCGCACACTGTTATTAGTTATATCGTTACCTATTGGAAAAACTTTAGAGGAAGTTTCAAAAGGATCCCTGTTCGGTGCGGGCGATGATTTCTTCCTGATGGTATTCATCCAGATCGATGAAATAATCACTGTAACCGGCGACCCTGACAAGCAGGTCACGGTACTCATCGGGTGCCTTCTGAGCTTTTCGCAGGGTTTGTGAATCAACGATATTAAATTGGATATGATGCCCGTTGAGCTTGAAATAGGTGCGGATGAGATGGGATAGATTTTCAATACCCTCTTCCCCATCGAGTACATCGGGTAAGAATCTCTGGTTCAGGAGGGTACCGCCGGATTTGATCTGGTCCATTTTCCCCAGAGACTTGATAACGGCTGTCGGGCCGTTGCGGTCTGCCCCATGAGAAGGTGACGTGCCGTCGGAGATCGGCATGGGTGGCCAATCGGCCGTTGGCCGAAGCGTCCAGTTTTTTCCCAAAGTAGATATGACAGGTGGTGGATAGCATGTTCAGATGATAAGAGGCGTTTTTTGTATTCGGTTTACCGTCAATGACCGCGAACAAAGAATTGTAAACCCGCTGCATGATCGTATCCGCGTAATCATCATCGTTTCCATAAAAAGGGGTTTTGTTATTGAGACGCAGGCGCATGGGCTCCTGGCCCTTAAAATTGCTTTTTAGCGCTGACAGCAATTGCGCCATAGGAAGACTTTTTTCTTCGAATACGTGCTTTTTAATGGCGGACAGGCTGTCGGTAACGGTGCCGATTCCGCAGCACTGAATGTAGTTGGTGTTGTAGCGTGGACCTCCGTTGTAGTAATCCTGGCCGTTGGCAATGCAATCGCTGATGACAACCGACAGGAACGGAGCCGGGGCATAGTTCGCATACATGCGCTCAATGTAATTATTCACCCGAATTTTCAGATCGGTAATATATTGGAGTTGACGATTAAAAGCAGCGTAAAGGTCATCGAAATTGTCAAACTTTGTTGGTTCTCCGGTCTGCGGACCGATCTGTTGCCGGGTGATGGGGTCCCTGCCGTTGTTGAGGGCCAGTTCCAGGATTTTAGGGACATTGAGATAACCGGTTAATATGTAAGCCTCTTTTCCAAAACTGCCGGTTTCGATACAACCGCTGCATCCGCCCTGCCGGGCATCCTCTATGGTTTTGCCGGTGCGCATTTGTTCCATGATGACTTCATCGGTGTTAAACACCGATGGGTATCCGTATCCTTTACGAATCACACGACAGGCTTCTTTCAGAAAGCGGTCGGGTGTTTTATGGCTGATCTGGACGTTGGCCTGGGGCTGGAGCAGATGGATTTCGTCCATGACTTCCAGCATGATGTAGGATACCTCATTGACGCCGTCCGATCCGTCCTGCAACAGTCCGCCGATGTTGATGTTAGTAAAATCATTGTAAGTACCGCTTTCTTGGGCGGTGACACCGATCTTGGGAGGCGCCGGCTGGTTGTTGACCTTGATCCAGAAACACGCCAGGAGTTCTTCGGCTTTTTTACCATCCAGACTTCCGTCTGCCAGGCCCTTTTGATAGAAGGGGTACAGGTGCTGATCCAGATGGCCCGGGCTCATGGCATCCCACCCGTTTAACTCGGTAATCGTTCCCAGATGCACAAACCAGTACATTTGCAAGGCTTCCTGAAAATTTCGCGGCGCCTGCGCCGGCACCCGCCGGCAGAGTTGACGCAATCTGCGCCAGCTCAGCTTTTCTGGCGGAGTCTGTTTCTTTTTGGGCCATTTTGTCAGCCAGCTCAGCATGGCGCTTGGCAAAAATAATGACCGCATCACAGGAAATATCCATGGCCGCCAACTCTTCGGCTTTGTCGGCCGCCTGCGGATCATTCAGATAGTCAAGCCGGGCGATGCTCTCGGCAATTTCGGCTTTGAAATCCAGCATGCCTTTTTCATAGATGATCCCATCCAGGGCTGTATGCCCGGGAGCGCGTTGCTCCATAAATTCGGTGAACATACCGGCGGCATAGGCCGCCTGCCACTCTTGTCGGGACCTGGCTGAATACCCTTTCGCGCAGGGTGCGGCCCTGCCAGTAAGGAATGATCTCATTTTTATAAATCTCAATGTCTTCGTCAGACACCGCATAGCGGGTCATCGCCCGGGAATTTAAAATCTGCAGATCATCCACCGTGTGACATGTCAATTCCGGGAAGGTCGAAACCGCTTTGGGATAAGGGCCGCGCTCCCCCACAATCAGTTCATTTTTGCCGATGTAGATGGTTTTCTTTTCGCAAATATTTTTGAAATTCAACGCCCGCAGGACGGGGGATCGAATACTTTCCATAGTTATCTTTGTAGAACCGGGTCACCAAAACGGCACGTTCGATCGAAATACTGGGAAGGGCCTCAAAGCTTTCTTGGCGAAGTTTCGCAACTCTGGGGAGTCACTGTCTATCCTCCTATTTTGACCTCTAAATCGTAACTTTCCAATTGACGGGCAATGGATGCGAGGACATCCCCGGAAAGACGCTCAACATCGGCCGCCGTCCATTGCAATTTGTCTTCGAATTCCAGGATCGCATCGTTTGGACAGGCTGTCAGGCACTCTCGGCAGCCGATGCAGCGCTCCGGGCGATAGAGGCGATGGGGTGTCATACTCAGGCTTTCGGGATTGTGGCACCACCAGCATGAAAGGGGGCAGCCCTTAAAAAAAACGGTGGTCCGGATGCCCGGACCATCGTGGATGGCATATTTTTTTATGTCGAAAATTTCTCCGGTTTGCATAATACAGATAGCGCTGATTGGTTGATTAGTTAAGTGGTTGTAAATATGGATTTACCCCATATTTGCAAAATAATTGGACACTTCACGTTTCAAAAGAAAGGACAAGTTTTTAAAAAATCGTAACATTCTAAAATTATGACTATAATTTGCCTAATCAACCATCAACCAGTAAACTATTCAACGATGTCTGAATTTATAATGCATCTGAATAAGATGGGTGTCAATAGCTTCTACCAAAACAGCTTTGAGCATTTCGGCTTTTCATGGTAGAGAGTTACAGAAAAAAATCCCACCTTTACACCTTTATAACAAAGGAGACACGAATCAAATGGGCAAGATTATCATTGAGGTTGAAAATATTTCCATGGAAGCCGAATTGTTGGATACACCAACAGCCCGAAAAATAGTTGAAGCTCTGCCCCTTGAGGGGTCTGTAAATGTTTGGGGGGATGAAATTTATTTCAGCATTCCCCTGACCATTGAACAGGAGCCCGACGCCGGCCAGGATGTCGAAGTCGGGGGATTTGGGCTACTGGCCGGCCGGTCCCGCCTTCTGCATATTTTTTGGCCCCACCCCGGTCAGCTCCGGTGACCAACCCCGGGCATACAGCCCCGTCAATGTTTTCGGACGCGTTTTGGGTGACCCCAAACAATTTAAAAGCGTGTCCAACGGGGCAACCATTAAAATCACACCGGCCGGGATCTAAACCCGGATAAACCGGAAATCCGAAATGGTTCGACAGGCTCACCACCCTGAGCCAGCCTGTCAAAAGAGCCTCCCTTCGAGAGCCTCAGGGTCTAATGACAAGGTCGAACGAGTCGAAGGGCAAATTCGAATCACCAAAATTCAAATGACCCAAACAAAAAAAGTTGAACGCCCGCTCAGATTTCTCTGAAGCCTGGATAGATAGGGATCTACAAAGATGCCAAAAAATTTCTTGCCACTAAAAACAACAATTTCAGTACTAAGATACTAATCAACCATTCAACCAATAAACTATTCAACGAAGTCTGTACTTCAACGAACTATCTTAAATAAAAGCGATTTTTATAAAAACTTATCGATTGCGCCATTTTATACTTGCATAAATGACGATATTGCTGCATAAATTTTTCTTCATTTCTTCATTTCTTATTTCTTTCCCTGTTTTCCTTAGTCCAGGATGAGATCTTGACGGAGGGGGCCATGCAGGTTGTTGTCAATGATGGTGTATTATCTCCCTGGGAACCCGGTATTTTCAGCCTGGTGATTTTCGGTATTTTGATCCTGGCGTTAATTGCGCTGCTTTTGTTTGTTGCCTCCCGGATCGGGGAGAAAAAACCCGGTGTCGAAAAATTGCGCCCCTATGAAAGCGGTATTATACCCACCGGAAGTGCGCGACTGCGATATCCGGTTCCTTTCTACCTGGTGGCCATTTTCTTTCTGCTTTTTGATGTCGAGGGGGCCTATATTTTCTCGTGGGCCATTGCCTGGGAGCAATTGGGCTGGGCAGGCTGGCTGCAGATATCATTTTTCATTACGGTGTTAATTCTTGGGCTTGTTTATGTATGGGTAAAAGGAGGGCTTGAGTGGGGGCCGACGGGCAAAAAAAATTAGACCAGCGACTCCTGAACAACGCGGACATCCTGATCAACTGGTCCCGCAAGTATAGCCTGTGGCCCATGTTTTTCGGGCTTTCCTGTTGTTTTGTAGAAGAAGCGGCCGCTTTTACCTCCCGTTATGATATGGCGCGGTTCGGCGCCGAGGTTCTGCGTGCTTCGCCCCGGCAGGCTGATTTATTGATAGTGGCCGGGGTACCGTCTTTAAAAAAATTGCCCCGGTTGTCTTAAGACTTTACGAGCAGATGGCCGAACCCAAATGGGTAATTTCAATGGGGATCCTGTTCCAACTGCGGCGGTATGTACGATGTCTACAGCGTGGTTCAGGGGGTGGATCAGATTTTGCCGGTGGATGTTTATATCCCGGGGTGTCCCCCGCGCCCGGAAGCGGTATTGCACGGTCTGGTCACACTGCAGGAAAAAATAGGCTCTGAAAAGCCCACCCGTTCCATTTTCGGCCTCAAGGGGGGTACCCAGGGCAGCCAGGGGTCCGATTCTGGTCGACGGCCAAACCAAATCGCGTGATCCGCGCGGACCGGGAATGGAGGGCGCGGCCATCCGGGGGAACATCGGCGGTGCCGACCGAATTCCGGGACAGCCGCTCGAATCTGATGTGGGACCCCTGCCGCCCGGCAAATAGAACTCACCGAAAAAGACCAAACCCTGGCCCAAAGTCTGGAACAACGCTTTGCCGGTGCCGTCCAGCTGTCGCCATCTACCTCCGACATGCCCACCCTGCGGGTGGCGGAAAATCGCATCAGGGAGGTTTTAGCGTTTCTCAAATCAGAAGCAACGCCGCGCTATCAACGCCTGGATGATCTTACTGCCATTGATGAGTCTGCCCGGCAGAACCCGGTTGACGACACCGACTTTACGCTGGTCTACCATCTCTTGTCCTTTGAGCCTGCCGGGCGGCTGCGGCTGAAAGTTCCATTGCGCGGCCGCCAACCGGTCAGTCAGAGTGTCAGCGATATCTGGCCCTCGGCCAACTGGTATGAACGGGAAGTGTTTGACCTGTTCGGGGTGCGATTTGAAGGGCATCCCAACCTGCAGCGGCTGATCATGCCCCATGACTGGGAGGGGCACCCGTTGAGAAAGAGCTATCCCGGGACGGGCCACCGAGATGCCGCCATACACCCGGGCAGATGCCCAAAGGCTACAGCCCCTGGATGCCGGCCTCTACGTTAAAAAAGATGAAAAAGACTATCAGCTGATTCTAAACATGGGGCCTCACCATGTCAGTGTCCATGGTTTGATGCGCTATATTGTGACCCTCGATGGGGAAGAGATCACCTCCATGGACATGGACATCGGCTATCACCACCGGGCGGCGGAAAAAATCGCCGAGCGCCAGACCTGGACTCAGTTTATCCCTTACACGGATCGAATCGACTACCTGGCCGGTGCCGCCAACAACCTTCCCTATGTCATGGCGGTGGAATCCCTGGCCGACATCACCGTTCCCGAGCGCGCCCAGGTTATCCGGGTGATGCTCAGCGAATTGTTCCGGCTGAGTAACCATCTGGTGTGGTTTGCCACCTATGCCCATGATGTGGGGGCCATGACACCCAATTTCTATACTTTTCGCGAACGGGAGATGCTGCTCGACATCGTGGAACTGATTACCGGCGGCCGGCTGCATCCATCGTGGTTCCGGCTGGGTGGTTTGGCCGCCGACCTGCCGCAGGGCTGGAAAGAGGCGGTGGATAATTTCATCAAAATTTTTCCCCGGCGTCTTGACGAATATGAAGCCTTAATCCGCAAAAACCCCATTTTTAAAGCCCGGACCCGGGGCGTTGGCCGGCTTAGCCTGGAAGATGCCATGGATTGGGGCGTTTCGGGGCCCAATTTGCGGGCCTGCGGCCTGCAATGGGACCTGCGCAAGGCCTTTCCGTATTCGGGTTATGAAAACTTTGACTTTGAGGTTCCCACCCACCCCGATGGAGATTGCTATGCCCGGTATCTGGTGCGGGTTGAGGAAATGCGTCAGAGCATAAAAATTATCGAGCAGGCATCAACCAACATGCCTGCCGGGCGGTATGTCACCGATGATTACCGGTATGTGATTCCCCAGCGCAAGGATATGCTCAAGGATATCGAAAGCCTGATCCATCACTTTGTCAATGTGACCCGGGGGCCCAAGATCCCCCGGGGTGAGGCTTATGCCGTCTGTGAGATCCCCCGGGGAGAACAGGGCTATTACGTGGTCAGCGACGGGCGGGGGTACTCCTATAGGACCCGCATTCGGGGTCCCGGCTTTGCCAATATCCAGGTGATGCCGCTGATGGCCGTCGGTGGATCCATTGCCGATTTGATTGCTATTATTGGTTCCTGGGACTACATAATGCCGGATATTGATCGGTAGTTGGATTTGGGATTTTGGATTGGGGATTGGAACGCATGGCGCATAGGGCAGAGAGCAAAGCGTCAGATTATACAGAGTGTTCCGAATTATTGACCTTTACGCTATGCGCCATGCGCTATGCTCTTTGCGCTAACATCGAAGCCTGAACAATATGTTAGGCACTGAAATATGAACTGTTGTTTTTGTACGTTATTGGAAAAGCATGCTTCCGGACGATCTCAAAAAATCACTTAAAGAGCGGATTGCCGTCGTCGATCATCCCCGCGAGATGGTGGTGGATATAATGTTTGCCATTCAGGAGCATTATGGCCATTTGACGGACGAAGGGGTGGAAGAGACCGCCCAACTGGTGGGCATGTCACCGCTGGAAGTGGAACAGCTGGCCACGTTTTACACCTTTATTTACCGTGAGCCGGTGGGAAGATATGTAATCCACGTCTGTGACAGCGTGGTTTGCTGGATGAACGGGTTTGAATCCATCAAAGACTATCTGTGCCGGAAGCTGGGCATCCGGGACGGTGAAACCACGCCGGACGGTCTGTTTACCCTGCTGCCGGTCTGTTGTGTGGGATACTGTGACCGGTCTCCGGCCATATTAATAAACAAGAAAGTATACGGGCCGCTCACTGCAGAAAAGATAGACGAAATAATTGGGGAATTAAGGAATTCGAAAATTTAGGAATTCAGGGATTTAGAGATTGGGAATCGGAATTCACTCATTTTTTAATTCCTAAATTCCCAATTCCTAAATTTCCAGGCTTCGGATTGAAAACTATTGGTGGCTTTCAACTAACTATTGGCAATGATCATGGAATACCCACAGATTCTCTTTCAAAATCGCC